>TBL_comb47_HYPODRAFT_10005663_pt1 | contig 13835 bp, 15 predicted proteins | sample TroBogypolimnion_40_FD_10682 | JGI IMG/M metagenome (IMG submission 10682)
CAGGTTCGGAAACACGATTCATCCTGCTCCTGTTTCATCGTGCTTTCATCCTGCTTCCATCGTGGTTGGATGCTGGGTCGAACATTTTTTTCCACTCAGCATGGAAGGCGGATGGAAGAAGCATCCGGGCAGGATGAAACCAGAAAAGAGAAGGATCAAAAGAGAAAGAAGTAAAAATTAAATCTGTGTCAGGAAAGTAACGAGGTTGACCTCTGAATTGGAGATCCCGAGCTTTTGCCTTAGGCGGTATCTTGCATTTTCCAGTGTATTCAATCGCTGACCAGTAAGTTCGGAAATTTCTTTGGTGGTCATATTCAACCGGAGGAATGCACAGAGTTTAAGCTCGCTGGGAGTGAGTTCCGGGAACTTCAGCAGAATCGTATCATAGAAATCTTTATGTACTTCCATGAAGCGAAGGGAGAATTCTTTCAGCGTCTCTTCTTCCGTACTCTTCTGGAGTTCCTTTCCAATGTGTTTAAGTGCATCATTTGTTTCCGCATGAATCGATTTCTCCTGGAATTCAACAATCTTTTTCGAGATATCCGAGAGCATCTCATTCTTCTTCATCAGGGACATCACATTCAATGTAATCTCCTTTTTCTTAAATTCAAGCTCCTTTGTAAGGCTCTCCTTTTCCAGTTCCAGGTTTTTGGATGCAAGGTCCGTAATCTCATTTTGCAGTTTCATCCTCCGGAGGCGGTTTTGCGAGAGGTAATACAAAAGGGTAACAATAATAAGAATTAAGAAAAGCGTAATTCCTCCAAGCATGAAGTACAACTCTTTTCTTTTTTGTTCAAGTAACTGAAGTTTCTCTTTTTCCTTGAATTGAGATGTAAGTTCCATGCGGGTCAGTTCCTTCCCCGATTCTTCCATCTTCATTTTATCGTTGAGGTCTTTCAGTAGCACATGGTATTTAAGCGCAGAATCTGAGTGATGATTATCATTATAATATGCAAACAGCTGTTCGGCAAAATCAGCAAGCAACGGATTGCTTCCAATTACGGTGGCCAGGGTAAACCCTCTTGTCAGGAATTCGAGTGTCTTCCTGTCGTTTTTCAGGAAGGAATAGTACGATGCAAACATCCGGTACGATTGGGCCAATCCGATCTGATCGTTGTTCTTTTCCCTGATTTCAAGCGCCTCGGTCATGGGAATAATTGCACTGGCTAACTTTCCTTCATCAAAATAAAGACTTCCAAGGTTATTCAGGAGCTTGGAAAGCACGGAAGAATCACCAGGAGACCTGCGGGCAAAGTTGATACCCCGAATGTAGTAATCAATTGCCCGGTCCTGCTTCTTGAGGTTCTGATAGACGATTCCCAGGTTATTATAGATGGTAAGAATCATGGAAGTATAATCGTGCTTTGTTTTCGGGGCAGAAACTTTTTCCAGGGTACTCAAAGCCTCTTCAAAATTTTTCTTTGCCTGGAGATAATTGGACAAGGTTACATAAATGGCACCTAAGTTTATCTGGGCAAAGGCCACTTCTTTGATGTTACCCTCTTCCTTCTGAATGTCCAGGTACTTTGAAAAATATTTGATCGAAAGCAGATAAACCCCTTGAGAGTAATAGACTAAAGCAAGATTAAAGAGCGTATATGACTTTAGTTTCCCTGAACCTGATATTTCTGCCAACAGGTTTGCTTTCTCAGCATATCCAAGGGAAACGGCCAGTTCGTGGTTTTCATATGCCCTTGAAAGTTCCACAAGAAGATAGACCCTGGCCGAATCACTTTTGGCCATTCTCAGCTTATGATTCAGGGAATCCACTCTTTTTCTCTCCTGTCCATAAGAAAAAGCATGCATTGCCATTATTAAAAAAAGCAGACAGAGGGCCCTGGTTATGGATTTGCGAGGCAGGTTCATGTGTGGCTATACCGTATATTCATACAAATATAATGGTAATATTTTACAAAGCCAAAACCACAGGAAGGATTTGATGCCGTATTCAGAGCGGGTCACTCATCAGCAGGGTCCAGAAGAAAAATTTTCTGACTCTCCTTGAAAAAAAGTTAAAAAAATTTTTCGGAAAAAAATTTTCAAAATAATTTTGTAGCCAACAAAAACATCAGCTATGGAAGTACGAGTCGAAAACATTACCAAAACCTATGGCTACCAGAAAGCGGTCGACAATATTTCCTTCAATGTGCATGCAGGAGAGATTGTCGGATTTCTTGGTCCTAACGGTGCAGGGAAGACCACCACGATGAAGATCATTACATGCTTCATGCAGCCGAATGAAGGAGATGTAAAAGTTGGCGGAATATCTGTATTAACCGATCCCGAAGAGGTTAAAAAACATATCGGGTATCTTCCGGAGACAAACCCGCTTTACAAAGATATGCCGATCCTGGATTACCTGAAATTCGTTGCTGAAATCCAGGGTGTGCCCAAGGAAAAGATCCGAGGAAAAATTGCCGAGATGGTACAGATTTGCGGGCTCAGGGGTGAGAAGCATAAAAAGATCGGGGAGCTTTCAAAGGGTTACCAGCAGAGGGTCGGCCTGGCTCAGGCCATGATCCATGACCCGGATGTTCTGATCCTGGATGAACCCACTTCAGGTCTTGATCCGAACCAGATCGTTGAGATCCGGGAACTGATCAAGAAGATCGGTCGTGAAAAAACAGTGATCCTCTCCTCTCATATTCTTGCAGAAGTCGAGGCTACATGCGACCGGATACTGATCGTCAGCGAGGGGAAACTTGTGGCCGACGGAACTGCGACCACATTGCGCAAACAGGCGCAAACCAAAGAGATAATCAAAGTTACCATTGAAGATGGCGACAGGAACCAGGTCTACATGGCATTGCAGGGGCTTGAAACGGTTGACCTGGTCGATCTTCTTCCTGAATATACACAAGCGTTCGAAGTTCAAAGCAAGGCAGACCAATCATCCCGGAGAGCCATATTCAAACTGTGCACTGAGAAGGGATGGACGCTGACCGAAATGACACCGATCGAAAGAAAACTTGAAGAGGTGTTCAGGGACCTGACTATTATTAATTACTAAACCGTTTGCAGCAACACTGTATTAATATTAACCACCATGTTCACAAAGAAGCACCCTGTGTGCTGAAAAATTCCTGTGATCCTCGTGGCATCATTCTGAAAATTTTTTATCTGTTTATTTTATAATCAAAATCTCATGAAAAAAATCTGGATCATTACAAAACGGGAGCTCCGGTCATTCTTTGACTCCCTGATGGCGTACATCATGATCGTGCTGTTTCTTGGATTCAGCGGGTTCTTTACATGGATGTCAGGAAGTGATATTTTCCTCGTGAACCAGGCAAGCCTGCAATCATTTTTCGGCATCGCATTCTGGACGCTTTTCTTTTTTATTCCTGCCATTACTATGGGATTGCTTGCCGACGAAAGAAAATCAGGCACCCTGGAACTTCTCGTGACGAAGCCAGTCAGCGACTGGCAGATCATCATCGGAAAATTCCTGGCAGCATTTCTTTTGATCTGCATCTCCTTAGGATTGACATTGCCTTACTACATTACCGTTGCCGGAATCGGAAAGATCGATCACGGCGCTGTGTGGATGGGATACCTCGGGCTCCTGTTCATGAGTGCCGCATATATCAGCATCGGGATTTTTGCAAGCAGCATCACCAGTAACCAGATCGTCTCATTTCTCGTGGCCCTGTTTATCGGGATTTTCTTCCATCTTATCTTTAGCATTGCAGGCGGTGGGTCCGGTGGTTGGTTTGCAGGGATACTAAGCTTTTTGAGTCTTTCCACGCATTTTGAAAGCATGTCAAGAGGCGTGATCGATTCGAAGGATGTGATCTATTTCCTGTCGATCATCTTCCTTGGGCTGACAGGTGCAGAGCTGACTTTATCAAAACGAAATCTCTCCAATTGATGAACTTTAATCTTTACTCATCGGGGTGTAAATTTTTCGACCACCCACAAGGTATCATTTGAAATGAAATTACGGAATTTTAATCGTTGAAATAATGAAAAACAAAAAATCGATTCTTACTTACATTCTCCTGATTGCAGGACTAATTGTCCTTGTCAATTTCTTGTCGGATCGTTTTTTTCTGAGGCTTGATTTTACAGGTGATAAAAGATACACCCTCAGTCAGGCCACCAAAGATATCCTTCATTCGCTGAATCAGACAGTAACTGTTACAGCCTATATCAGCGAAGAGATCCCGCAGGAGTTCCTTGCGGTCCGCAGGGACTTTAAGGATTTACTCATTGAGTATTCCAACCGGTCGAAAGGAAATGTTGTCTTTGAATTTATCAATCCGAACAAGGATGAGGCAAGTGAGCAGAAAGCCATGCAGGAAGGGATCAATCCTGTGATGATCAACATGCGGGACAAGGACCAGGTCAAGCAGCAGAAAGCATACCTGGGGGCTGTACTCCACATTGGAGACAAGAAAGAAGTGATCCCGTTTATTCAGCCTGGAGCAGCAATGGAATATGCTGTTTCAACAAGCATCAAAAAGATGACCGTTGAGAACAAGCAGAAGATCGGCTTTCTTACCGGACATGGAGAAGCTTCGTTGAGTTCAATGATACAGGTGATGCAATCCTTATCCGTGCTCTATGATGTGGAGCCCGTTAACCTGAAAGATTCGTCAGCCAATCTTGACAAATACAAAACGCTGGTTATTGTGAGACCTAAAGACACCATCCCGGATGATCAGCTGAACAAGCTGGATCAATACCTGTCGACAGGCAGGAACATCTATATCGCGATGAACCGTGTGGAAGGAAATTTTCAAACACTTAACGGAACCGCGGTAAGTACCGGGCTGGAAAAATGGCTGGAGAAGAAAGGTGTACGGGTGAATCCTGCTTTTATCGTGGATCAGAATTGCGGAAGCATCATGGTGAACCAACAGCAGGGAGCAATGACATTTCAATCAAGCCTGCGGTTTCCTTACCTGCCGCTGATCACGAAATTTTCGACATTGCCGGCGACCAAGGGTTTGAACTCTGTCATACTTCAGTTTGCAAGTCCTATTGATTTCTTCACAACAAATAAAGAGGTATCATTTACTGCCCTTGCTTCAACATCCGGGAAATCAGGAACAGAAAATTCACCGGTTTATTTCAACATCAGCAGGAACTGGCAGGAAAAGGATTTCCCGTTGTCAGGACTTACGGTTGCAGGACTTTTATCCGGGAAGATCATTGGTGCACAGACGTCAAAAATCATCGTTGTGTCAGATGGTGATTTCCCGGTTAACGGCGAAGGACAAGGTGCCCGGCAGATCCAACCTGATAATCTTACCTTCATTGTCAATGCCATTGACTGGCTTTCCGACGATACCGGTCTTATTGATTTACGTTCGAAGGAGGTAAATTCCCGCCCGCTTGAACAGATGGAAGACGGAAAAAAAGCGTTTCTTAAATACTTTAATTTTCTCCTTCCCATTATTCTGATCCTTGGGTTTGGGTTCTTCCGCTGGCAATACCGCAGAAACCTGCGCATGAAACGGATGAATGAAAATTATTTCTAAGTCCGGAAACAGGAAGTAAAGACGAATTAAATTCCATCCATATGAAAAGAGTAAATAATAAATACCTCCTGATCGCAGTTGTTGTCCTTGCTCTCCTTGCGTTGATCATGGTGGTCTTTGATAAATACAAAGGAGAACGGACATTCAGGGCAGAGTTGTTTTCGGTTGATTCAACTGCTGTGACTTCTATTATTGTTTATCCGAAAGACAAAACGAAAACGCCGATAAACCTTATCCGGAACGGGAAATCCTGGGAAGTAAAGCAGGAGAGCCGGTCATATCCTGCAGATACAGCTGTGATCAGTCGCATTCTGAAAGCGCTGGTAAACGTAAAAACCGAACGGGTTGCTGCAACAGGTAAGGATGGATACAAGGGTCTTGAGATAACCGATTCACTGAGTTCCCGGGTCGTTGTCAACCAGGGGAAAAGTATTGCTGCAGATTTCAGGCTTGGTAAAATTTCCTTTTCCAGGAACAATAATTCCGGTAATGGCCAGAATCAAAATGTTGATGTAAAGTCTTACATCCGTGTTGCAGATGACGAAAAAGTTTATGCAGTAGATGGCTTTCTTTCGATGATGTTTAGCGATAATACATCAATGTACAGGAACAGGATGGTATTCCGTTTCAATAAAACAGATATTACAAAGATCACCTTCATTTATCCCGGGGACAGTTCTTATCAGCTTGTAAAATCAGGAGTTCACTGGATGATAAATGATACGGAGGCAGATTCGGCAAAAACGGAAACATGGCTGAGCTCGGTTGCCAATTGCACGGGAAGTGATTTCGCCGACGGGCAGATGCAGCCTTTCTCTTTCCCGTATACGTGCAGGTTTGAAGGGAACAACATGAAGACTATTGAGGTCAAAGGAGCGCTCAATGAAACAGGCAAATTGTACTTTATCAAATCCACATTCAATCCTCCGGCAATATTCGGTGGTTCGAACGCCCATTTGTTTAACCAGGTCTTCCCGGGAAAAGCAAAGTTCATGAAGGAACAGAAAGTGTCCAAAAAGAAAAGCCTGCATTAACATTTCACCCGGATTGAGTTTTGAATGAATATTTATTTCCCCTATTTTTACATGAATATTACCCATTCAAAGAATAATCAAACAAAATCCTGATGTTATGAAAAACCAGATTTTTACTTTTGTATTCTTCTTTTCGGCACTGGTGACATTCTCCCAGGGGCCCACACTTACATCCTCCAATTCCGCACCTCAGCCGGGTGACTCATACACACGCTATAATGCCGACACAACAAACATTGTCCCAGGAGATGCGGGTGCAGGAAAGACCTGGAACTTCAGCAATCTCGTTCTTGAGAGCACACTCCAGGTGTACAATTATGTTGCTCCTTCCTCAACACCTTATGCGGCGCTTTATCCTGATGCAACCGTGAGCTATATGAATGACCCTCTTTACGGGTACTATAAAGTTACACCCTCCGATTATGAAACCATCGGGATGAGTTCGTCCGTGAATTCCTGGATCTATTCAGATCCGGAGGTCATGTTCACGTATCCTTTTTCCTATGGAAGTAATCTTGTTGACAACCTTTATGCAACCTCATCCATCCTGGGAACAACGCATTACAGGATCGGCACCCGCACAACAATTGCTGACGGTTACGGAACGCTAATCCTGCCATCGGGAACATTCAACAATTTACTCAGGGTAAAGGTCATTCAGAATTATTCTGATTCATCCGCTGCTTCAGTGACTCATGTTTATGCCGTTTCCTATTCATGGTATGATGGAGTGAACAAGTCGCCGGCATTAATTCTTCTAACGCTGTCCAATACTACGGGAGGTTCAACTTCAACAGAAAAAGCTGTGAGTGTTTCTTCGGCTGTAAGTGGAATTGCAAATCTCAGTTCGTACCAGGGTGATATCATCGTCACTCCAAATCCTGCACACGATAAGGTAACCGTTCATCTTCCTGAAGCATGGTCCGCCTCCGAAAGCACGATCTCTGTTTATACAACAGACGGAGCTTTGATGATGCAGCAGGCGTTCAGGGACAAATCCGTTGTCCTCGAGATAAGCGCTCTTTCCAGGGGAGTGTACATTATTAAGTTCTCACGGGATAAAAAATTCTTTGTATCAAAGTTGATCAAAGAATGAGCCGGTGATTTTATATTTTTGCAGACTGTAACTTAAATTAAAATAAAAAGCCATGAAAATTTCCCGAATCCTTCTGTCACTTCTCCTGGTATTGTTCATTGCAGGAAAAGCAAGTTCACAATTGTCCATCATCATCTTCTCTGAAAATGGAGAAAAGTTTACTGCGTATGTTAACAATTCACCGAAGAACGACAAGCCCGCAAGCCGCGTCGAGACTGATCGTCCGGGAGGCCCTACGTTCAAGGTTCGGATTAATTTTGAAGATGCGTCTATTCCGGAAATTTCTAAAACAATTTTTAACACACCCGGAGCAGATCTTTTTTATGTGATCAGGAAATCGGATAAAGGACACATGGTCATGGAAAAAACCAGTTCTGAATATGTGCATCACAACGATAACACCGCTGCTCCGGAAAGTAAAAGTGCAAAAAAAGAAGAGAAGCAAAAGTCTGAAACCCCGAAGGAAGATGCGAAACCGTCCGGTGGCGGCGGGAAAGACTGTCCCGCTCCCATGGATGAAGCAAACTTCCAGGTTTCTCGTGAGATGATTTCCAACGCGCCTTTCGATGGTCCGCGATTGTCACATGCAAAAGGACTGGCAGATAAAAATTGTCTTTCTACCACACAGATCATTGAAGTAATCTACATCTTTTCGGGAGAATCCTCACGCTTGAGCTTTGCGAAATATGCGTATAACCGCTGCTGGGATCCTAAGAACTACACCAAGGTAAAGGATGCGCTTCATTCTTCCAGCCAGGCAGAACTGCAACGTTACATCGATTCACAAAAATAATCCTGCTGGAAGAATGCAAAAATTTGTGATGATTATCTTTATGCACCAAGCATTTCAGATTGTTACTAACAGGTAAAAAATATTGACTCGCTTCCGGAACACCTTTATTGTCGGGCATTTTGAATGAATATCATGTTTTTTGTAATCTGCCTTTATGTAAAACTGTTCATATTCAGATGATAATATTTTTTTTTGAATGAATCATCGTACAAAAAAACATTTAACTTTACTCAAACATTAATACAAAAATCTTATGGCAAAATCTACAAAACCAGCAGTAAAGAAAGCTGCTCCAAAAGCAGCAGTTAAAAAAGCAGCTCCTAAAAAAGTAGTTACAAAAGCCGCACCTAAAAAAGTGGTAAAGAAAGCTGCTCCAAAAGCAGCAGTAAAAAAAGTTGCTCCAAAGGCAGCAGTAAAAAAAGCAGCTCCTAAAAAAGTGGTGAAGAAAGCAGCACCTGCTAAAGCAGTTGTTAAGAAAGTTGCTCCTAAACCAGTTGTTAAGAAAGCTGCTCCTAAAAAAGTTGTTAAGAAAGCCGCTCCTAAAAAGTAGTTTCAGGATTTTTTGGCCAGGGTCAGTTCCTCAGCAAAACAAACCAGCTTCTGCAAATTATTTATCTGGTTAAGATCGATAATCAAACGGAAAAGCGGGAAGGAACAGATCCGAAAAAACAAAATGCGAAATGGTCTAAAACCGTTTCGCATTTTTTATTGCCTGCAAGAACTGAAAATTACTGACCTTACGGAACACTCAAAAAGTTTCGTCTCCTTGTGATTAAGAAATCTTAACAGAAGTCATCGTCAGGGATCCCATGACAGGCTGGTCATTGAAAAATTCAATTTTCTCATTGCTTTCTTTTAACGCCAGTGCATACAGTAGTGGCAGAAAATGTTCGGGTGAAGGAACTGCAAGGTTAACAGCTTTCCCCTGCGACCGGTAATTGATGAGTGATGAATGATCATCCAGGAGAATAAACTTTTTCATCTTCTCATTGGCTTCGATCGCCCAGTCATAACCAACCCCGGGTTCATTCGTGTGGCTCCAGTCGATCAGCCGGAGATTATGAACCATGTTCCCGCTGCCCATGATCAGAATTCCTCTTTTACGAAGCGGCATAAGTTCACGTGCAAGATCGTAATGGTATTGCGGAGGCTGAGAATAATCGAGACTCAATTGAATCACCGGAACATCTGCGGCGGGATAAAACTGTTTCAGCACACTCCAGCTGCCATGGTCAAGTCCCCATTTTTCATCGAGGCCAATTTCTGTTCCTGTGATGATGCTACGGGTAACTGCGGCAAGTTCGGGGCTTCCTTTGGCAGGATATTGCACCTCGAACAATTGCTGCGGGAATCCGCCGAAATCATGGATCGTCCGCGGATGCTCCATCGCAGTGACGGATGTTCCCCGGGTTTCCCAGTGTGCAGACACGCACAAAACAGCATTTGGTGGCTGGAGTGTTTTTCCAATCTCGCGCCATCCCCTTACAAATTGATTCTCTTCAATGGCGTTCATCGGACTTCCGTGTCCGACAAACAGTACAGGCATCTGCTCCGTGACACCGAATGAACCTGTAATTTTATTTAACTCCTGAATGCTCATTTCTCCTCCCTGTTTCTACTCTTTATACACCTGTTTGCCGAACCTGCTCTGAAAACTATTTCATCGGAACATCCATCAACAAAAATTCCGCATCAGTTTCTGCAGTAATGGTTAATCTCTCAATGTCCCATATTCCGAACCCATCCCGTGTACTTAATTTCTGATCATTGATCGTAACATCACCGCTTAAAATAAAAGCATACACTCCGTTTCTCTCCGACCGGACCTCATAAACTGCACCGGAACTTTTGTCGAATTTACCCAGGTGAAACCATGCATTCTGATGGATCCACACACCTGCATCCTCCGGATCAGGTGAAAGAATCTGCTGGATTTTATTGTGGCGGTCTTCCATGTTCAGTGTAATCTGATCATATCGGGGAGCGACATTTTTCTTATCCGGGAAGACCCAGATCTGCAAAAACTTTACCGGTTTATCTTTATTCCTGTTATATTCACTGTGGGTAATTCCTGAACCGGCACTCATCACCTGGATGTCGCCATGCTTGATCACGGCAATATTTCCCATGCTGTCCCGGTGCTCCAGATCACCTTCGAGCGGGATGGAAATTATTTCCATGTTATCATGGGGATGTGTTCCGAAGCCCATTCCCGGTTCAACATAATCGTCATTCAAAACACGCAACATTCCAAAGTGCATCCGCTCCGGGTTGTAGTAATCTGCAAAGCTGAATGTATGCCGGCTATGCAGCCAGCCATGGTTTGCATCGCCTCTGGATTCTGCTTTATGAAGAATTGTATTTGACATAGTTTTAGTTTTTGATTGTTCAGATGATCTTGTGTGTGATACGTCATAGAAAGCTATTTACCGCAGAGATGCTAGAATAAAATCATTCGTTGAAAAATTAATTGGCTGATTTTACCAGTTCGATCTCACAGTTGATCTTAATCACTTCACCGACCAGCACTCCTCCTGTTTCCAGGACAGCATTCCAGTTCAGGCCCCAGTCTTTCCGGTTGATCTTGCCGGCGATCGAAAATCCAGCCTTTACATTTCCCCACGGATCTGCAATTACGCCGCCGTGTTCGACGGAAAGTGAAACCGGTTTTTCAATTCCTTTAATGGTAAGCAATCCCTTCAACTCGTAGATATCATCACCAAGGTCGTTCATCCCGGTTCCTTCAAAGGTAATCTTAGGATAAACCTCTGCATCAAAAAAATCTGGGCTTTTCAAATGCGCGTCCCGGTCGGCTACTTCCGTTGAAATTGATGTTGTATTGAGAGAGAACGATATTTCCGCTTTGGAAAAATCATTTCCAATTGTGCTGACAGCCCCTTCAAATTCCCTGAAATTGCCAAGAACGTTTGATATCATGAGATGCTTGACTTTGAAACCGATTTTGCTATGTGATGAATCAATTGTCCATCTTGTTTGTTCCTGTGTTTCCATAGTGTTTGTTTTTTTAATTATTATACATCAATACTTGCTGATTGCATTTTTTATTTCCCAAGCCCGATCTGGTTCATGTATGTCATGTTATCCCAGAAAAGGTATTCTTCGATCATTACCCCATCTTTCCAATGACCAATCGTACACATCGGCATCTTGAATGCTTTTCCTGTGGGCTGGATGAATTTGCCATTTCCAACCGGCATGGGTTTCGTAAATGTACCTTCAAATACGCCTGTTACAGCAGTCCATTCGCCATTGCTGCTGCCAAAGCGGACCGGATGTTGTTTGATCCTGGTATCCGGGGCGTAAACAAACATGGCTTTCAGGTCTTCGATATGCTTTTCAATACCAAGTGTAGAGTGACCATCCGGCCAGTTTACCTTGATATCTTTAGAATGGCTTTCATGCAGCCTCACCCATTGCTGATTGCTGAAGACGGTAAAGTCAAGGGTGTCGAAGGTGGTAAGGTTTTTAGCAAGTGCTGCATTACCGGCAGTCATCTCTTTGATCTGATTCCGAAGGGAATCAATTTCAGTTTTGCTTATACTGATTTTATCCCCGCTGTTCATACAACTGTTCAGTATGATCATTGCAGTAAGGCTGATAACTGCCAGGGCTGTTTTCATGGAATTTTTTGCTGTTTTCATTTCGATTATTTTAGTTGTGGTTTATTATTGCATTATTGACAATGCAAAATTGCACACAAAACAAGGTTTTGGGGTAACACTATTTGGTAAAAGTGTTGTGGTTTCAGGAAATGAGTTCACTCATCTCTTTACGGAATTCGGTAGGGGTCTGACCGGTTCTTTTTTTGAAGACTGTTGTGAAATATGCCTTTTCGTTATATCCTAATTCAAACCCGATTTCAGAAACTGTCTTGGTGGTATGCATCAGGAGGTTTTTTGCTTCAATAAGTTTTCTCGTTTCGATAATTTCAGTAACGCTTTTCTGAAGAATATTCCGGCAGATGAGGTTGAGGTTACGGGCCGACATGAATAATTTTTCGGCATAGAAATCAACACCTTCAGGCCTGCGGAAGTTCTCCTCCAGGATCATTAAAAAATTCCGAAAAGTGATATTCTGCGTTTTCTGGAAATTTGTTTTATCGGGTTCCTGCTTTTTTCGTTCTGATTCAATCATCGTGAACAAAGCACTCAGAAGGTGCCGGACCACGGCATAGTCGGGGACTGACTGCTGCATTTCACCGTACATCATTTCACACAATACTGACATCCTGTTGAAACATGAACCCTGTTGTGCCTGGATATCGGCATGATCGTGATAATAAGAATACAGCTGGAATGTAGTCTCCGGGATAAATTCACTTTTGAATTTCAGCAACCACATGTCGCACTTGCTATCCTTAGTTCCGGGTTTCACTAGATGTGATTTCCCTTGTGCAACAAAACTTACGAATGGGGCAGGCAGCCGCTTCTCCCTGAAATCAATAAAATGTTCGATTTCTCCTTCTGTACCGACAAGCAGTTCTTCGTAATCATGAACATGTGGTTCACTGAATTTTGCTGAAAGCTCTTCCACGTCTTTACAACCCAGTCTTGATATACTAAAGAGTTGCTCCATGGTCCAAAGTAATGTGTGAAGAGTGAAAAATGAAGAGAATGGTCGGGGTTGACTATTTTTTATCAACCGTACATTTGATCCCGACCATCTTACTTATCCTGAGAATGGCATCAACAGCAACATCCGTGGCCTGTTTCTGCGTGTTATCCGAATGAACGGAAGCAACGGTAATTTGTGTCAGGCCTTTTTCAAGTGAATCCACCTGCATGGAAACTTTGAATTTCTGACTGGAGAATTCCACGCATCGCTTTGCATTATCCCTGCTGATGATCTTAAACTTCTGACCGGCGGTCAGCGTGTCAATAATAGTCTGGTAGACGCGATAGGGTTTCGCATCGAGCAGGACAGTTGCAACATCTGCATCGCTGGAATGCATTGATTTAATTTTCCTTGCTATCGTGATGAATTGTGCATGAACGGGAACAGAAAGAAGAAAAACAAACCCGATCATGAGAAAGAGGGAAAACTTCTTGCCTTTGGTCATATTGCTTGTATTTGGGTGGGGCTGACAAACAAGTTGTTTTTATTTTTTATTTTTCACTTTTTAGTCACCCCCTGTTAATAACAAATATAATAAAACTATGCCAGCCGGAACTCCGGAGAATATTCCTGCATGAATGCTTCTGCTTTTTCAACCATGTTTGTTGGTCCCACGAAAAGAGGAGCGCGTTCATGAAGTTCTTTCGGCTGAATGTCGAGGATCCTTCTGAAACCATCGGTAGCTTTACCACCTGCCTGTTCTGCGAGGAAAGCAGCAGGGTTGCATTCATATAAAAGACGGAGTTTCCCGTTCTTGCTCTTCACTGTTCCGGGATAAATGAAGATGCCAC
>TBL_comb47_HYPODRAFT_10005664_pt1 | contig 13835 bp, 14 predicted proteins | sample TroBogypolimnion_40_FD_10682 | JGI IMG/M metagenome (IMG submission 10682)
CAGACCGCCGCTACAGTGCCCTACAAAAAAATCTCAGTTTTCACTTGCGCTTATTTAAGCCATGCCTTAAATACCCCCGCCATGCCCGCCACGCGCAACAATTCCGAGCAAGTCGTCGCCATCTACAAGTGCCTGTGCGACCTCAATCGCCTGCGCATCCTCAACCTGCTGCGGGGTGGGCCGCAGTGTGTCTGCCACATTGAAAAGGTGCTCGGCATCGGTGCGGTCAGGACGTCCCAACAACTCGCCTACCTGCGCCGCCACGACATGGTGGAGGTCGAAATCCGCGGCACCTGGCGGATGTACTCGTTGCCTGCCAAGCCCTGCCCGGAGTTGAGCGCCAACCTCGCCTGCCTGCAGGATTGTATTTTCGAGGGCAGGGTTTTCCGCGACGATCTGACACTCCTGAAAAAGACCCTCCGCAGCCACTGCGGCCCGCAAGCAATCTAACATCCCGACCGGACCATGCCCCATCCCCACCGNCCCCTCGTCCTGATCCTNTGCACNGGCAACTCGTGCCGCAGCCACNTCGCNGAAGCCNTCCTGCGCCACGCCGCCGGCGACCTGCTAGACGTGCGTAGCGCCGGTTCACAGCCCGCCGGCTTCGTCCATCCGCTCGCCATCCGAGCCATGGCCGAACTCGGCATCGACCTCTCCGGCCACCACAGCAAGCACATGAACGAGTTTCTCCAACAAGACGTCGAGACCGTCATCACCGTCTGCGGCAATGCCGACCAAGCTTGCCCGATGTTTCCCGGCCAACTCAACCGCCACCATTGGGGCTTCGACGATCCGGCCCACGCGCCAGGCGACGAAAAGGCACAACTCGCCGTGTTCCGCCGCGTGCGCGATCAAATCAAAGCGGTGTTCGACGCCTACGCCGACGGCCGGCGCGACGAGCTGAAATCGTCCGCCGCCACGCGCGCCAACTGACAACCGACACCCCGCAACCAATCCAACAACCACCATACCATGAAATCAATTCAAGTTTATGACCCTCCCATGTGCTGCTCCACCGGCATCTGCGGCACCCAGATAGATCCCGATCTGGTCAACTTCGCGGCCATGCTCGCCCAACTCGGCAGCCATGGCGTCAAAATCGAACGCCACAACCTGGGCCACCAACCCATGGCATTCGTGCACAACCCGGCGGTCAAAGCCTTGTTGGAAAAGGCGGGCTCGGAGGCGCTGCCATTGATCTTCTGGGATGGCGAGGTCCAGCTCCAAGGCCGCTACCCAACGCAAGCCGAACGCCGCGAGTGGCTGCGCGCGGCCCAGCCCCAGGCGACCGAAATGGCCTCATGAATCTGCCGCCCTATCAGACCGATGGTGCCCGCACCACTCGCTATTTGTTTTTCACCGGCAAGGGCGGCGTGGGCAAGACCTCGCTGTCCTGCGCCACCGCCCTATCACTCGCCGGGGCCGGCCGCCGCGTTTTGTTAGTGAGCACCGATCCCGCCTCCAACCTCGATGAAGTGCTCAATACCCGCCTGAACCAAACACCCACGCCCATTCCCGCCGTGCCCGGCCTTGACGCGATGAACATCGACCCGGTCGCGGCCGCCGCCGCCTATCGCGAACGCCTCATCGGCCCACTGCGCGGCTTGCTGCCGGAAGCCGCATTGCGCCACATGGCGGAACAGCTTTCCGGATCGTGCACGGTTGAAATCGCGGCCTTCGACGAGTTTTCCGGTTTGATAGGAAACCCGCAGGCGACCCGCGACTATGACCATGTGATTTTCGACACCGCGCCCACCGGCCACACGCTGCGCCTGATGAGCCTGGCCAAGGCATGGGATGGGTTTCTCAACACCAATACCAGCGGCTCGTCCTGCCTCGGCCCGCTGGCCGGCTTGGACAAACAGCGCGCCATCTACGAGGCCACCGTTAACACCCTGGCCGACGCCTCGGCCACGATGCTTCTGTTAGTGAGCCGTCCGCAGCCCGCCGCGTTGCGCGAGGCTGAGCGCACTTCTAACGAGCTTCGGGCGCTCGGTGTGGCCAATCAGCACCTCATCATCAACGGCGTCTTCGAAACGCAGTGCCCCGCCGATGTCACAGCGCAGGCCATGCAGCGGCGCGGAATCTCCGCCTTGGCCGGCGCGCGCGAGTTCATCAATAGCCTGCCAGCTTCCATCGTGCCATTGCGAGCGCACAATATCCTTGGCATCCATGGCCTGCGCTGCTTGCTGGATGGCGACCCACAGCCCGCCGCACCGCCGCCGCTTGATCGCTGGACCGCGCCGCAAATGGACAACCTAACAGACGTGGTGGACGATCTCGAACGCCACGGCCACGGCGTCATCATGACCATGGGCAAAGGCGGCGTGGGCAAGACCACAGTGGCTGCCGCCATCGCCGTGATGCTGGCCAAGCGCGGCCATGCCGTGCATCTGAGCACCACCGATCCCGCAGCGCATCTGGCCCAAACCCTGGCAGGCCAGGTGGCCGGACTCACCCTCGGCAGGATCGACCCCGCCGCGGAGACCGCCGCCTATCAAAATGAGGTGCTGCAAGCCCAGGGCGCCGCCATGGACGCCGCCGCGCTGTCTCTGTTAGAAGAAGACCTGCGCTCGCCCTGCACCGAGGAAATCGCCGTGTTCCGCGCCTTCGCTCGCGAGGTCGGTCGAGGCGCCGGGCGCTTCGTTGTGCTGGACACCGCGCCCACCGGCCACACCCTGCTGCTGCTGGATGCCAGCGAGGCCTATCAACGCGAACTGGAGCGCCAGGCCCGCAGCACCCAACCGGACGAGGTCTTGCGATTGCTAGAGCGGCTGCGCGATCCCTCGTTCACCCGCATCCTGCTCGTCACGCTGGCCGAAGCCACGCCCGTGCATGAGGCTGCCGCGTTGCAGGAAGACCTGCGCCGCGCGCGCATCGAACCGTTCGCATGGGTCATCAATCAGAGCCTGCTCCACAACGGGTCCTGCGATCCGCTGCTCCAACGCCGCGAGCAGTCCGAGCGCCGCTACCTGCGCGAGGTGGTGCAAACGCATGCCACGCGCACCGCGTGGCTACCTTGGCAGGCGGACGAACCCACCGGCCCCGAGCCCCTCGCACGACTCGCCTCCTCCTCCTTGCAACCCGCCCTGCCATGAAACCGACAAGCGCGTCACTCCCAGCGCCCAAACGCCTCAACTTTTTCGAACGTTACCTTTCGCTGTGGGTGCTCGTTTGCATGATCGTCGGCGTCGCGCTGGGCAAACTGCTTCCTGACTTCACCGCCGCCCTCAGCAAGCTGGAATTCGGCCAAGGCTCCCAAGTCAACATTCCCATCGCCGTGCTCATCTGGCTGATGATTTTCCCGATGATGCTCAAGATCGACTTCGGCTCGCTAGGCGGCATCGCGCAAAAGCCCACGGGTTTGTTCATCACGCTGTTTGTCAACTGGCTGGTCAAACCCTTCAGCATGGCATTGCTCGCGTGGCTGTTCCTGCAATACCTTTTCGCCCCATGGATCGAGCCGCAGATGGCCAAAAACTACACCGCCGGACTCATCATCCTGGCCGCCGCTCCCTGCACCGCCATGGTGTTCGTGTGGAGTTATCTAACCGACGGCGACCCTGCCTACACGCTGGTGCAGGTGGCCGTCAACGATCTCATCATGTTGGTGGCCTTCGCGCCCATCGTGATGTACCTGTGCGGGGTCGCCGACGTGTTCGTGCCTTCCAAGGTGCTCGTCACATCCGTCGTCGTGTTCATCGTCATCCCGCTCGCGGCGGGCTTTCTCACCCGCAACGGGCTGCTCAAATCCCACGGCAGCGAGTGGTTCGAGCAATCCTTCCTGCCCCGCTTCCAACCCGTCACCGTCGTGGCATTGCTGGCGACCCTGGTGCTCATCTTCGCCTTCCAGGCCGACAACCTAACGACAAGATGGGCCGCCGTCATCCTGTTGGCCGTGCCCATCCTGGTGCAGGTGTACTTCAATTCCAGCCTGACCTATCTGTTGATGCGCCATTTCAAGGTTCCCCACAACGTCGCCGCGCCCGGCGCCCTCATCGGTGCCAGCAATTTCTTCGAGCTGGCGGTGGCGGTGGCCATCACCCTGTTTGGCCCAAGCTCCGGCGCCGCCCTGGCCTGCGTCGTGGGCGTGCTGGTCGAGGTTCCGGTGATGCTGTCGGTCTGCCGCCTCTGCAATGCCTCGCGCGCCTGGTATCAGCGGGGCGCATGAACGAACTGAATTCCGCCAAGTGCCCTGTCAGGTCCACAGGCGTGTGAAATAGTCCATGGCAATGAGGAAAAACAGCAGGAACAAGCAGAATGCCCCCGCGCCGGCGAACAGGCGGACTGTGCCGTGGTGATAGCGGAGTTGCATGAAAAACAGCACGATCAAGCCGCCCTTGACCACCGCGACCAACAACCCTGCCAGCGGCTTCAGTTCCGCGCCTAGCGGCAGCAATGCCATGCCGATCGTGCACCCTAGAAAAATCACCAGGATGAGATAAATCCACAGCACGACGGAGGTTTTCATGTCAGTCGAATCCGGTTAGATAGAGCAGCGGCAGGAGAAAGACCCAAACGATGTCAACGAAATGCCAGTACAGCGCGGTGGACTCGATGCGGATGCTCTCCGTCTGGCTGAGCGCTCCCCGTCCCCGCCAGCCGCGTAGAATCAGCCAGGCGAGCACGCCCGAGCCCGCAACCATGTGAAAGGCGTGGACGCCGGTCATGATAAAGTACAAACAGAAGAACAATTGCTCGTGGGCGGCCCAGCCCGCGTCGGTGTCGGGCAGATTGAAGTTGAGCCCAGGCACCAAATGTTCCGCATATTCCTGGTGCCATTCAAACGCCTTGATCGCCAGGAACACCAAGCCCAGCGTCAGTGTCGCCATGAGGTAACGCGTCGAACTGCGGCGGTTGCCGCGATCCGCGCCGAGCACGGCGAGAGCGACGAACAGGCTGCTGGTCAGCAGAACCAAGGTGTTGAAACCGCCGAGCCACAGGTTCAAATGGCTGCTGGCCGCCACAAACTCCGCGGGATAACTCCGCCGATAGAGCGTGAATCCCAGAAACAGCACGCCAAAAAACAATACCTCCGTGCTCAGGAACAGCCACACGCCCAGCCTCGCGATGTCCAGGCGNTGCCCGGGATCGGCNAGGTGCTCGGCCACCGGATCGAGNCGCCCAGTTTGTAGATCATGCTCAGTCATGTGATATCTCCTTTCGCATTGGCAATTTCGGGTGGGTCGTAGAGATAGGGTTCGCAATCGACCACCGGGACCGCATCGAAGTTATGCACCGTCGGCGGCGAATCGGCCAGCGTCCATTCCAGACCGGTGGCGTTCCAGGGATTGCGGGAGGCTTTCGGCCCCCTCACAAGCGACCAGCTCAGATAACAGATCGGCAGCAGGTAGCCGATCCCCAGAATCGACGCGCCCGCCGACGACAGCACGTTGAGAAACTGGAATTGTTCGGGATAAGCGTGATAGCGCCGCGGCATCCCCATGTAGCCAAGGATGAACTGCGGGAAAAACGTCAGATTGAAGCCCACGAAGATGATCAGGGCCGAAAGCTGTCCCCAGATCTCCGGATACATCCTGCCGGTGATTTTCGGCCACCAGAAATGCATCCCGCCAATGTAGGCCATCACCATGCCTCCCACCATGATGTAGTGGAAATGGGCAATCACGAAATACGTGTCATGCAGGTGCACGTCAACCGCCAGCGTCGCCAGAAACAACCCGGTCAGGCCGCCGATGGTGAACAACCCGATGAACCCGAGCGCGTAAAGCATCGGCGTGGCCAGCTCAATGCGGCCTTTGTATAGGGTGGCCGTCCAGTTGAAGACCTTGATCGCCGAGGGCACCGCCACGATGAAGCTGAGGAACGAAAACACCACTCCCGCATACAGGCTCTGGCTACTCACGAACATGTGATGCCCCCAAACCACAAACCCGAGCACCGCGATCGAGATGCTGGCAAACGCAATGAAATGGTAGCCGAAGATCTGTTTGCGGGCAAAACACGGGATGATCTCACTGATCACACCGAAGCCCGGAAGGATCATGATGTACACCGCCGGGTGCGAGTAAAACCAGAACAAATGCTGGAACAGCAGCGGATCGCCGCCGAGTTTTGGATCAAACACGCCCACCCCCATCAGGCGCTCAAGCGCCACAAGTGCCAGCGTGATCGCCAGCACCGGGGTCGCCAGCACCAGAATGACGCTGGTCGAATACAACGCCCAAACAAACAGAGGAAGCCTAAACCAATGCAAGCCCGGAGCGCGCATCTTGTGGGTGGTTACGACGAAATTCAAGCCGGTGAAGATGGACGAGAAGCCCGCAATGAAAACTCCCATAGCCATCAGGATGACATAAGAGTTCGAGTAAGTGCTGCTGTAGGGGGTGTAGAACGTCCAGCCGGTGTCCACCCCGCCGAGCAGAATCGCATACAGCGCCAGCAGCCCGCCCAGCACGAAGATATACCATGACGCGAGGTTGAGCCGCGGAAACGCCAGGTCTTTCGCCCCGATCATCAGCGGCAGCAGGAAATTGCCCAGCACCGTGACGATCGACGGGATGAGGAAAAACCACACCATGATCACGCCATGCAGAGTGAACAACCGATTGTAAACCTCCGAGGTCACCACATCACCCTTGGGCGTGGTCAACTGGGCCCGCATCATCGACGCCGCCGCCCCACCGAACATGAAGAACACGCTGATTGAAATCAGATAGAGAATGGCAATCCGCTTGTGGTCCCTGGTCAGAAGCCACGACCGGAACCCGCCGCCACCTGCCGTTAGATAACTCTCGTTCATGGGGCCGGGGTTTCCTTTTGCTTCATTTCTGGGTCAGGCCGCCTGACCTCAGGTCCGCGCATGTCGGCGGCGGGCGGCCGCAGGGACTTGATGTATTCCACCAGGGCGATGACCTGTGTTTCCTGCAACTGCCCCTGAAACGACGGCATGAGTGGCTCATAACCCGCGGGCACGTTCTGGTGAGGAAGCAGGATGCAGTCATGGATATACTGGGCGTCGGCCGTCACGAACCTGCCGTCGGCGAGAGGAATCTGCTTGCCAAACAATCCCTCAAGCCGCGGCGCATGCACCGCGGAACCGGGCGTGTGACAACCGGCGCAACCCTTTTCCGCGAAGAGCGCCCGTCCCTGGGCCGCCAGCGAGTCCGGCGGGACGCCACCCGCAAGCCAGCCCGCATAATCCACCGGCGCCATGACGCTTAACACGCCAACCATCTCAGCATGAGACGTGCCACAATACTGGGCGCAATAGATCGGATACTCGCCGCAGCGGTTCGGCGTGAACGATAGCGTGACATAGCGGCCCGGCACCACGTCCTGTTTCACCCGCAAGGCCGGCACATAGAAACTATGGATCACATCCTCGGAGGTCATCATCAGGCGCACCGGCTCACCGAGCGTGATATGCAGGCGGTCGTGTTCGCGTCGGCCGTCCGGATAGCGGATTTCCCACATCCACTGGCGCCCAATGACATAGATTTCCTTCGGTGTTTCACCCGGTTTCTCACGGTCCAGGAAAAGCGATGTGCCCCAGGCAAAGATCCCGGTGAAAATGATCATCGGCAGAACCGTCCAGGTGATCTCAAGCCTCCGCGTGTTGATTCGCGGCGGCGTGCGGTCCGCCGCAGAGCCCGCGTGATAACGCATGATACTGAACAAAATGAGGAATGTCAGCAGCAATACGACGCCGGCGCTGACGGCCATCAACCCGAGAAACAGATAATCCACCTGGGTCGCGTGCTCGCTTGCGCTAACCGGGAAAAGCGGTATTTGTCCGAGGGTCATGATGCCGCCTCCTTTTCCTGGCGCAAGCTGCGCACGATGAAAAACCCGAGGCCGCACAATGTCAGCAACGCCCCGCCTTGCATGGTCCGCCAGATTGCCATGCCGTAGCGCCCGCTGATCGGGTTATAGTGATAGCATAGCAGGAGAAGTTCCGGCACCTTGTAGCCTTCCCTTTCGTCAGCCGCCTGCTTGAGCGCGGCGGCCAGGTCCGGCGCCGGAAACTCAATGCCATAGAAATAGCGCGATATCCGCCCGCTCGGAGTGACGATCGCCAGCCCGCTGGCGTGCGCGAACTGGTTGATTTGGGGATCATAACGATAACGGAAACCCATCGCCTGCGCGAGGCCGGCTACCGACTTCTCATCTCCAGTTAGAAAATGCCAGCCATCGGCGGTGCTGGGTTTGCCGTAGAGCTTGACATAGCCACGCTTTTTCGCCGCGCCCAGCTCCGCGGTTTCGCGTGGGTCGATACTGACGAAGAACACGTCGAAATCGCGTCCCACCCGCGGAGTGAGTTCGGTGAGCGACTCGACCAGGCCGTTCATCACCACGGTGCAAAGCTGCGGACAGCCGAAGTAGCCCATGACCAAAATCGCCGGACGGCCGGCATGGAAGAAGTCGCCCAGCGGGTGTTGTCGGTTGTCGGCATCGCCGCGGAACGGCAGGTCCAGCGGGAGTTGGGTGCCGATATGCTGGTCGATGCCCACATCCGGCGGCCCGATTTGCGCCGCCCCCGCGAACGTGGGGTGAACCCATAACAGCGATAGAATGAGAGGAAGCGCCTTCATGGTTGAACCTCCGGCTTTTCCCGGACCAGTTCCATGGCCCGATCAATGGGAATCTGTACCTCACCGCGCTGTTTGTCAATCCACCGGTAACCACCAAGATGAGCGGAGGTTTCGCCATCGAGCGCTTGCCACGTCTCCTCGATTGGGGTGCGCGCGCTCGCCCCGCCCTGATATCCTGCGCCAAAGGCATTGGTTTGCGTTTTGAATTGCTGGTCATATATTATCGTGACGCCGAGCATGCTCAGCGCCACAAAAATCACGAGACCGAAGCACAGCAGCGCGATGCGAACGGTGCTCGCATCGACCAGTTCGAAGCCGCGCCGGCGCGATTCATTCTCCAGAGCTTCGGGCGGCTCCGCGCAGTCAGCTTGCACCCTGCCGACAGGGCGCTTTCCCAATATAGTTAGGCACGCATTCCTGAACCTGTTCAACAGCCCGCGCGGCGGAGGTGGACTTGCTTCATTCATGGCTTTCGCTCCTTTGATAGATAGAGATGAGTCTGCCGGCAAACGGGGTGGCGACGGCCACCAGCATCACGACATCGAGCCACAGGGATCCTGACGCGCGACCCGGCATGGATGGCGCGACCAGCCAGTAGAGATAGACGACCTGGCAGCCGAGGAGGGCCGCGGCCACCCAGCGCAGCCGCTCCGGATGGTCCTTAATCGCCCGCGAAAGCAACACGAAAAACGGCGCGAATAAATTGAACACACCCAGAAAGGCCGTCACCCAACGCCAGGCACCCGTGCCGCGCTGGGCATACCACTGGATTTCCCGCGGCAGATTGCCCGTCCAGATGATCAGGAACTGGGTAAAAGCGACATAACTCCAGAACACAATCATCGCGAGCAACAGGTTGCCCAGATCGCGCCAGATCGAGCGTTGTTCCCGGTCGCCGTTGTCGGCGGCGTCGCTCGCGCATACGGTGACGGCCATGGCCAGGGCCATGAGCGCCTGGCCGGCCATGAACACCACGGGGAAGCCGCTGGAGTACCATTGCGGATCGATTGCCATGACCAGATCGATCGACAGGAAATAGCCGATCAACGCGAAAACTATCAGTCCGCCCGAGGCGGGTTTGCGCCCGCGGCGCACGGCCAGCGCCAGGCCGCCGAAGACGAGCAGATAGATCGCCGCGCGCAGCGTGAAAAACGGCCAGTTGAGGAAGCGCGCCCGGTCGCCGACATCCTGCGGGTTTCCGGCCCAATGATAGACGGCGGGCAGAAACACCAACACCGGGACGAGCGCGAGAATGCACCATGGAAGGAGCCGGACTCCGGCCAGCAGTGATGGCATAATGCGGTTCCCCCACCTGCCGCCTGTGGTCTGGTGCATCAGAATGAGAAACAGGCAGCCCAGGGCCGGCTGCAAACAGACAAGCACCGCGAAATGATAGGCACGCACCGCGGCCACCGGTGAGAATGCCGCCCCGAGCAACGCGATGAGCGCGGCGGCGATGGAGATCTGATAGAGCCGGCGCGGGTTCATGGCGCGTTCCTTTCCCGTTCGAGTTTCGTGCGCTCGGCGGCGTCGCCGACATCGTCAAGGGTGGCGTGCTGGCCGCGTTGCAAGGCGCGGATGTAGCCGACGATTGCCCAGCGGTCCTCCACCTTGACCCGTGACCGGTAGGGATACATCTTGCCGTACCCGTTGGTTATCACATCGAAGATATGTCCGTCCGGCACCTCCCGCAGCCGCTCGCTATGATAGGATGGCGGCGGAGGAAATCCCCGGCGCACCACAATGCCTTGCCCATAGCCGTCCGCACCGTGGCACACCGCACAGTTGATGTTGAAAAGCTCGCGGCCGCGCGCCAGACGCTCGGCGGTGAATGGCAGCGGCGACTTTGCCACGGCGTTGCGGGTGGCCGGGTCGCGGCCGAAATTGAGCGCCACATCGGTGGTCAACTCGCCGCGCGCGACGGTGCCGGCCGGCGGCGTGCGCGCCGAGGTGCCGTCGGCAAACAGTTCCGATGGCTCCATGGCCTTGAAGTGTGGCACCTTCGCCATTTCATCATCGGTACACGATGCTAACAGGCCGCAGGCAAACGCGGCGGCGGCATAACGGGCTTTCATTCCGCCACCTCCTTCCACGCCCCGGCATAGCGCGCTTCGAGAAACGCCCGCGCCTCTGCCGAGTCCGGCAGCAGCAGGAAAAACCCCGCCTGTGCCGCATCCCTGAACCGTCGGTCATTGAACACCGGATGATGCAAGCGTGGCAGACGGTTCACAACCGCCAGCGCGAAGGCGCCGCCGAGAGCCGCAAACAAAATCGATAACTCGAAGGTGATCGGCACCATCGACGGCCAACTGAAATACGGACGTCCGCCGGCATTGAACGGATAGTGCACCACGGCGGCGAAGGTCATCGTCCCGAACGCAGTCAAGCCGCCAGTCACCCCGCAGACCAACATCCACCATGGCAGGCGCGAGGGCGCAACTCCGAGCGCTTCTGTCAAATCCTCTACTGGAAATGGCGAGAAGGCATCCAGCGCAGTGATGCCACTGGCGGCGGCTTGTTTGGCCGCGTCCAGCAGTTCGTCCGGGCCCCTCACCTGCAACAGCAGTCCATGAATCGGATTCATGAGCCGCCTCCCTTCCGGCGTTGTTCTACCAAATCCTCGCGCATTTCCGACAGGCTGATCATCGGCACCAGGCGGATGAAGAGGAAGATCAGGGTGAAAAACAGTCCCAGGGTGCCGGCAAACGTCGTCAGGTCCCAGAAGGTCGGATAATACATGCCCCAGGACGAGGGCAGGAAATCGCGATGCAGGCTCACCACGATGATGACATATCTTTCCAACCACATGCCGATGTTACAGAAAATGGCCACCACAAAGAGCACGGCCGGATTGGCCCGCACCCAACGCAACCACAGCGCCTGCAAAATCACCACGTTGCAGGCGATGAGCGCCCAATAGGCCGGGGCATAGGGCCCGGCGGCACGGTTCCAAGCGAGGAACCGCTCGTATTGGTCGCCGCTATACCATGACATGAACAGTTCGCAATAATAGCCGAACCATACCATCGTGCCGGTGGCCAGCATGACCTTGGCGGCCTTGTCAAGGTGGGCCGCGGTGATATAGGGCTGGAGGTTATAGGCGCTGCGCACGGGAATCAGCAGCGTGAGCACCATCGCAAAGCCCGAGTAGATCGCACCCGCGACGAAGAACGGCGGGAAGATGGTCGAATGCCAACCCGGCACCACGCCCACCGCGAAATCCATGCCCACGATGCTGTGTACGGAAATGACCAGGGGGGCGGCCAGCCCCGCCAGGATCAGATAGACCCGATGGTAGTGTTCCCAATGGCGCGCTGAGCCGCGCCAACCGAGGGCGAAGATCCCGAACAAGCGCGCACGGATGAGTTTGCCACGGGTGAACGCGCGGTCCCGCATCACCCCCAGGTCGGGCACCAGCCCGACATACCAGAACACCAGCGAAACCGTGGCATAGGTGGACACCGCGAAGATATCCCACACCAGCGGGCTGCGCCACTGCGGCCACAGGCCCATTGTGTTAGGGTAAGGCGCGAGCCAGTAGAAATACTCCGGCCGGCCGAGGTGCAGCAGCGGAAAGGTGCCTGCGCAAGCCACTGCGAACAGCGTCATTGCCTCGGTGAAGCGGTTGATGGAGGTGCGCCACTCCTGATGGAGCAGCAAAAGGATGGCGGAGATGAAGGTACCCGCGTGGCCAATCCCGATCCACCACACGAAGTTGATGATGGCAAAGCCCCACGCCACGGGAATGTCAATACCCCAAATGCCGACCCCCTTGTTGAACAACCAGCCGACCGACACCAACAGCAAATTCAACAAGGCGAACGCCAGGAGGAAACCGCCCAGCCAGCCGCGGCGCAGCGGCCGCTCCAAGACGGCGCCCGCCACCGCGTCGTCGAGCGCGACGACGGCCGGCTCCGTCGCTATCAACTTCACCGCCGCTGGATCAGGGTCATTCATGGGGATTGGTGGTTTTTGCCAGATAACTGGTTCGCGGGCGCGTGTTGAGCTCTCCTAACAATGCGTAACTTGTCAATTCCTTGCGGAGTGCCGCAACCCTGCTGTCGAGCGTGCGCAGGTCGCCGAAAACAATCGCCTCCGCCGGGCACGCCTGCTGGCACGCGGTGAGGATCTCGCCGTCCCTAACCCGGCGGTTTTCACGGTCCGCCTTGATGACGGCATTCTGAATCCGCTGCACACAGTAGGTGCACTTCTCCATCACACCGCGCCCGCGCACCGTGACCTCTGGGTTGGCTTGCAACGAGCGCGGGTCGGCTTTCCCGCCTTGCGGTCGGAAGTCGAAGAAATTGAAACGGCGGACCTTGTAGGGACAGTTGTTAGAGCAGTAGCGGGTTCCAACGCAGCGGTTGTAAACCATCGCGTTGAGCCCGTCGGCGGTGTGGACGGTGGCTTCGACCGGGCACACGACCTCGCACGGCGCCTTCTCGCAGTGCTGGCAGGTCACCGGCTGGTGCAACACGGCGTCGGGGTTGTCAGGGTCGTCGCCGGCAAAGTAGCGGTCGATGCGCAGCCAGTGCATGTGGCGGCCCCGCGCGACCTCGCGCTTGCCGACGACCTGGATGTTGTTTTCGGCCTGGCACGCGAGGACGCAGGCGTTGCAGCCAATGCAGGTGCTCAGGTCGATGCTCATGGCCCAGGCATGGCGGCCGTTGAGTTGTTCGTCGTTGCCCGGATAGAGCGTGACCTCGGGCGCCGCGGGCGGGCGCTCGGGAAACGTGCCATCCGCCACTTCCATGGCTGTTAGACGCCAGATCAGGTCGCGGCCCTCCATCAGCGAATGGTGCTGGGTGCTCACCAGCTCGTGGCGTTTTCCGGTTGGCTCCAGAGTGATGGAGCGCGCTCGTCCGACAAGTGGATAGATATCGAAGCCCACAGCGTTGCCGAGCGTGCCCGCCGCGCGGCGGCCATATCCGAGGTGCACGGTGAGCGTGTCGTCGGCCTGCCCGGGCAGGATCCAAACCGGCGCATGCACGCCGCCGGGATGGAGCGTCACCACATCGCCGTTGGCCAGGCCGTGGCGCTTCGCCAGGGCCGGGGAAATGAGCGCCGCATTGTCCCAGACCAGTTTGGTAAACGGGCGCGGCAGTTCCTGCAGCCATCCGTTGTTAGAACCTTCGCCGGCACCCACGCTCGGGTCCGGCCGCACCACCAATTCGATGCCCGATGATTCCTCGGTGGTTGGATTGGCGGGAGGCGCGGCTTCTAACATCGAAAGCTCGGCCTTGAACGGCCAGGCCCGGGCCTCGGCCCACCCGTCGTGTA
>TBL_comb47_HYPODRAFT_10005666_pt1 | contig 13834 bp, 3 predicted proteins | sample TroBogypolimnion_40_FD_10682 | JGI IMG/M metagenome (IMG submission 10682)
ACCCAGACGCGGTGATCTCGCACCCGACGAACGACTGGCGGCTGCTGGATATGTTCACGACCGGTTTCAGCGACAGCGCCATGCGCGGGCAATTGTCGATCAACCAAACGAACCTGGCCGCGTGGTCCGCCGCCCTGGCCGGGGTGAGCGTGAATCCCGATGTGAACAGCAGCTACATCATCTCGCCGGCAGGGACGTATTCGTTGACGTCGCCGCCGCCTTTGGTCACGATTTATAACGCCATCAACGATGTGCGCCGCACCAATTACGGCGGCGCCTTCAAGAACCTGGGGGACATCCTCTCGGTGCCCGAATTGACGACCAATTCGCCTTTCCTGAACCCCGAACTATATAACGGTCTGGCCACCAAACCGAACCTGCCGGATTCGGTCATCGAGCGGATCCCGCAGCAGATCCTGGGTTTGCTCAAGGGCGGCGAGCAGCCCCGGTTTGTGGTGTATTGCTATGGGCAGGCGCTCAAGCCGGCGGATCGCTCGCGCGTCACCTCCGGGCCATATCTCAATCTCTGCACCAACTACCAGATCACCGCCGAGACCACCACTCGCGCCGTGGTGCGGATTGAAGGCGCCCCCGGCAACCCCCGCGCCGTCGTCGAGAGCTATAATGTCCTCCCGCCGGATTAGGAGTCGCTCGATGAATGGCCGCGTCCGCAAGCCGAGGTCCCCCAGGGACTGCCCGAAAATAACCCAGCGTTTCCACGCTGGGTTCAGCGTGCCGATCCGCAGGCTCGAAGCGATGAGGGGGAAAGAAATGGGGCGCGCGAATCAGTCCCCGATTGTGGGCCTGGTGACGGTCGGCCGCCAAAGCGGTGGGAAACACCGCACTCCAAACGCTTCGCGGCTGGGTGAGCGCGTTGGAATCTGGCGAAGCCTTTGGAGTGCGCGGTGTTCCCGCGCTTTCGCGTCCGGTGGCTCGAGACAATGTTCTATTAACGCCGGGGCTTCCGCCCGGTGGGGCCGCGCGCGGGCGGCGGACGCACGGTTGCAACCGTTTGGCCCGAACTCCGGGAAGCCGTTGAAACGGCTTATCGATCGACCCGTCCCGCCACACCGGGCTGAAGCCTCGGTGTTAATGGCCAGGCTGCCGACGTCCACTTTTTCCATTAACTCTTGAATTGATAAACCTATGCGCTCACGTCCTTTAATTTGGTTCTCGATCAGCGTGCTGTGCTTTGTCGGGGCGATGTATTGCTGGCGGTTGGGCGACCAGTGGGCGGGCAAGCCGGCACCGGCGCCCGCGGTGACGCCGGCGAGCACCAACGCCGCGCCCCAGGCCGCGCACCCCGTGGTGAAAGGCCCGTTCGCGCTGCTGACCCAGGCGGGCAGCCTGAATGCCGCCCCCGCGGCCACCAACGCCGCCGCGCACAAGAATTACCGGCTCACCAATACCACCAAGACCGCCGGCCAGTTGGGCCGGAGCGAAAAGGCCATCCTGCTCGAGAATGCCTCCCTGGACACGACCCAGCCGATGGCCCTGGCCATCCCGGACCATCTTCGTTCCCGCGGCGATCCCGGCAGCTATATCGTCCAGGCCCGCAACGGCATTGATGCCCGGTTCCGGGCGCTGGTCGAGGCGGCGGGGGCCACGGTGGTCGGTTACATCCCCAACAATGCCTACCTGGTGCGGGCCTCGGCGGCGACGGCCGGCAGCCTCTCGGCCCAGTCGGCGCAGGTGCAAACCGTGCTGCCCTTCGAGCCCGAGTATAAGCTCAAGGGGGTGTTGCTCGAGCTGGCCGTGGAGCAGACCCCGCTGCCGGCGCAGACGGCGCTCAACGTGCTCCTGTTTCCGGATGCGCGGGCGGCGACCCTGGCCCAGTTGCAGCAACTCGGGGCGCAGGTTATCTCGGAAGAGCGCTCGCCGTTTGGCGCGGTGGTGAAGGTGCGTCCGCCCGCCGATGGCCTGCCCGCCTTGGCCGGGCTGCCGGGCGTGCAGGAAATCGAATTGGTGCATCAGCGCGCGCCGGCCAACGACCTCAGCCGGCCCCTCGATGGCGTGGCGACCGATTCGTCGGTACTCACCAACTATCTCGGCCTGACCGGGACCAACATCCTCGTCAATATCAACGACTCGGGTGTGGATACCAACCACCCTGATTTGGCGGGGCGGGTGATCGCCGATTCGCCCTTGAGCGCCACCGACACCAACGGGCACGGCACCCATGTGGCCGGGATCATCGCCGGCAGCGGCCTGCAATCCTCCAGCGTGACCAATGCCCAGGGATCGATCCTGCCCGGCACCAACAACCAGTTCCGCGGGATGGCGCCGGGGGCGACGCTCTTCTCGATGCTCACCGATCCCCTCTTCGGTCCCAGCTACGCCGACGATTTCTCGTTCGGCCCCAGTTATTCGGATAGCTATCTCCAGGAAACGGCCGCGCTGACCAACGCCTTCATCTCGAACAATAGCTGGAATTACTCGGACCTGGCCTACCGGTCGCAGGTGGCCACTTATGACCTCGCGGCCGCCAGTTACGACGCGGCGGTGCGCGACGCCCTGCCGCTGGTGTCCGGCTCGCAACCGGTCCTGTTCGTCTTTTCCGCCGGCGATGGCGGGCGCGGGCAGGACGACGGGACGGGCGGGAACCCCGATAGCATTCAGTCCCCGGCCACCGCCAAGAACGTCATCACGGTGGGCGGTTATGAATCACTGCGTCAGATCACGAACAAGGTCACCACCATTACGACCGACTTCTTTACGGGCACCAACATCACGAACAGCGTGGAACTCTGGACGCCGGAAACCGACAACAACAGCCAGCTGGCCTCGTTTTCGAGCCGCGGCAATGTCGGTATCGGCCTCGAAGGCGACTACGGGCGGTTTAAACCGGACCTGACGGCGCCCGGCACCTTCATCGTCTCGGCCCGATCGACCGAATGGGACCAGCAATCCTATTACGGCTATCATCTCCGCCAGCACCCGACCGATGTCCTCCTGGCGCCCAACGACGTGTTTGTCGGCACGGTGGACCTGCCGGATACCACCACGGCCATCAACATCGAGTTGGTGCACCGACGCCCGGCCGACCCGTACCCGCTGTTACACCAGACCAACTCGATCCCCAGTCCGGACATGCCGATCTTCGTCAGCACCATGGGGCTGCCACTCCCGGCGTTCGATTATGTGGGGACCAACCTCCTCACCATCCTGAATCCGCCGGCCACTGGCACCAATTACGTTTATACCGTGGTGAACACCTCGACCCAGACGGTGCTGCTGGATATCGGGGTGGACCTGACCTACGTGGTGACCAACGACGATACCTTCCAGGTGTTGAGCAACCTGAACAACGACGTGGGGCCGAACTACCGTTATGAATCGGGCACGAGCATGGCGGCGGCCCAGGTCTCGGGCGTGTTGGCCCTGATGCTCGAGTTTCTCGAGTCGCCCGCCCACCTCCCGTCGCCGCGCACGAACACCTGGGGCGGTCTCTACGGTCACAGCCCCGCGTTGTTGAAGGCCATGCTCATCAACGGCGCCCGCTCGATGGGCAACGGCTACAATTTCCAGGTCCAGAATAACATCAATTACCAGGGCTGGGGGAAGCTCTCGCTGCCCACCAGCCTCCACCCGGGTCTGGTCAACGAGGCGGCGCCGACCAATTCCATGTTCCTGGTGGACCAGGACCCGACCAACTCGCTGGCCACGGGGGATCGCCACAATTACCAGATCGCCATCGCGCCGGAGGCCATCAACCAACCGTTGAAGATCACCCTCGTCTGGTCCGACCCGCCCGGCAACCCGGTGGCCGGCGTCAAATTGGTCAACGACCTCGATCTCCAAGCCACCAACCTGGACTCGATCGGCACCACCTTTGAATTGGATTATTTCGGCAACGATATCATCGGGGTCAACGACTACAACCTGCCGTGGAACACCAATACGGTTCCGAACATCGACTTCGTCAACAACGTCGAGAACATCTTCATCCCGCCCCCGCTCGGCACGAATTACATCATCACCGTCATTGGTCATCGCGTGAACGTCAACGCGGTGCCCCAGAACACCAATAATATTGCCCAGGACTATGCCCTGGTGGTGTCCTGCGGCGACGGGAGTATTACCAATGCGATGACCTTCAAGCGGCTGGCGACCAGCAGTTCCAATATTCCGAACCTCACCACGATGACGAACAGTTTCGTGGGCAGCGACAATTACTACGGCCAGACCCTGACGGACCAGCGGGTGGGGGCCAACTCGCCGTTGCTGGGGACGAATACGTTCACGCTGCCGACCGATGCCAACGCCCTGGTCACGCTGGGTATCACCAACCAGTGGCATTTCTACGTCATCAGCAACGGTTCCTCGTTCACCAACGCGCGTTTCCTCCTGGCCAACCCGCTGGAGCTCTCGACCCCGCGGATGGGCGTGGACTCGTTGTTCCTCTCGAATTCCACCCGAGTGGAAGCGGACATTGACATGTATGTCTCGACCGACGCCAACCTGCTGCTGCTCGACCCGCTGGTGGTCAGCAACTCCTACAAGCTGATCGGGCGCGAGGGTTCCGGCGCGATTGTCTTGTCGAACGCCGTTACCGGCCTCTACTACATCGGCGTGAAGTCCGAGGACCAGATGGCGGCGCAGTACGTCTTGCAGGTCCTCTTCAGCCTGAACCCATTCTCCTCGTCGGACGCCTTCGGCGGCCACCTGCCTTGGGGTCAGTGGATGGCCATCCCGGACGGCGACCCGCAGCATCCGGGCATCACCAACGTGCTGATCGGCCCGAATTCGGACCCCACCATGCTGGTTCGCCGCGTCATCGTCACCAACATCATCACCCATGAGTTGATGGGCGATCTGGCCGGCATCCTCAGCTATCCCGGCAATCTCTACTGCGTCCTCAATAATCACGCCCCGCAAACGGCCGTGCTCAACCAGGAGTTCATCTACGACGATAGCAACCAGGGCGATATCCTGGGAGCGCGGCACACGGACGGTCCCGGCTCGCTCCGGAACTTCGCCGGCAAGCGTCTGAACAGCATTTTCACGTTTTACGAGGAGGACAACGCGCTCAATCACATTGGAGAGTACCTCCCAATCGGCATCTTCCTCGAGCGCCAGCAGCCGCTCATCGCGGGGGTGACCAATACCATCCTGCCCAACCACTGCACCGACGATTACATCGAGATCCCGCCGCAAGTGACCTCGATGACCATCTCGGCCAGCATCCTGTCCGGCACGGGGCCGATCTCGCTGGAGGTCTGCTCGCTGGCGGGGGCGTGCAGCCCGGTGGTCACCGGCGCGCCCGGCGTCAGCGTCACCCTGGATCAATTCAGCAATCCCCCGCTCACGCCCACTACCTACGACGTCACCGTCTGCAACCTCGGCCCTGATGTCACCAAGGTCTATATCATCGCCATCCTGACCTACGGGCTTACGCAGGTTCAGACCGTCTCCTATGCGACCAACCCCTTGACCGCCATCCCCGATAACGCGGTCTCCTACACGGTGATGGACGTCACCAACCACCTGCGGATCGCCTCGATGGATGTCGGCCTGCTGCTGACCAATCTCACCCGCGTCTCGGATCTGGCGATCACGCTCATCAATCCCAGCGGTCAACGGGTGCTGCTCTTTGAAAATCGCGGCGCGGACACCACCAACGGTCTGGGCACGTTCAGCATCCAGAGCAGCGGCCAGGTGGCGCCCGGCTTTGCGACCTACACCCTGACGCCGTTCTATACCAACAATTTCGACGGTGTGCCGGTCGGGGCCTACGCGCCCGGGGCGACCTTCGACGGTTGGAGCGTGCTGACCAACTACGTCAACGTCTATCCGACTCTCCCGGCGCCGTGGCTCTCGAATAACCTCCTGGTGCTGGGCGAGGGCATCGTGTCCAATGCGTTGCCGTCCACCAACGCGTCTGCGTTCCCGCTGCCGCTCACCAATACCACGCTTTACCAGATGACCTTCCGCGCCACGCATGCGCCGTACCTCGTGGGCATGGTCTCCTGGTGGCCGTTTGACTACGATGCCTCGGATATCTTCGGCGGGCAGGCGGGCCTGCTCTACGGCAACGTCGGGTGGAGCAGCACGACGGGCATGGTCAGCCAGGCGTTCTTTGGCGACGGCGTGGGCACGCGCATGGTCGTCCCGCGCTCGCCGGCGCTGGATGTCGGTCCGCGTCCCTATGGCTTCAGCCTTCAGGGCTGGATTCGGCCCGACGATGTCAGCAACCGCGCACCGTTGGTGGAGTATTACGACCCGACCAATCCGGCGCCGGTCGGGTTCCAGTTCTGGCTGGGCGATCTCTCCTCGACGAACCCGGCACCCGGCGGGATTTCCGCGGCGTTCTATGACACCAACGCGGTTCCGTTTTTCATCGCGTTGACCAACAACGTCCTGACCAATAGTGGGTGGCAGCACGTGGCCCTCACGTATGAGCCGCTGCACAGCCAGGCCATGCTCTATACCAACGGCCACCTGGCCCTCTCGCAAATCCTCTCGAACAACGCCTTCTTCCCACGGGCGGTGGGCGACCTCTACTTCGGCTATGACCCGGCGCCGGTCCAGTCCTTCGCTTACACTAATTTCAGCGACACCACCGGTCTGAACCTGGTCAGCGCGGCAGCGCCATTTGGCACCGCCCTGCGATTGACCCCCGCTGTGAGCGGGGCGTTCGGAGGGGCGTGGCATGCGGAGAAGCTATTCCTCGCCGGCGGTTTTTCCACAACCTTCCGCTTTAAGATCAGTGGCATGGGCGGGACCCCGGGACCCACGCCGGGCGGTGATGGGTTTTCGTTCACCGTCCAACGGGGCAGTCCCATGGCCCTCGGCACCGAGTACGGTGCGGAAACCAACGGGGTGCCTATCGATGGGGTGGGGGTCTCGTTCAATACCTGGTGGAACGTCGGCCTGGAGCCGAGCGGAAATTTTGTGGGCATTTGCACCAACGACGGAAAGTGGATCCTACAACACGACCTCAACGGCACGCCGGTGAATCTCAAGGACGGCAACGAGCACCTGGTGCAGATCCATTGCGACGGCGCCTTGATGGACGTGATCATCGATGGGCTGTCCGCTATTTCCAAGTTCCCGGTGCCGCTGGCCCAGGGTCTCGATGAGCGAGGCTACGGCTGGATCGGTTTTGGCGCCCGCTGCGGGGCGGCCTGGGAGAACCACGACATCCTGAGCTGGGAGGTCTCTCCGACACCTCCCGGCCTGGCCTATAGCGGCGGCCTGGACGAGTTCAGTATTTTTGAGCGGCCGCTGACGGCGTGCGAGGTGCTGGCGATCTACCAGGCCGGCACCAACGGCATGTATGGCACCAATGTTCTCTGGTGCCCGCTGACCAATACCCCCACGGGGGCCTCGCTCTCGGTCGAGTTGCTCAGCAGCCTGGGGACCGCCACGTTTGCGTTCACCAACGGCCTCTACTCGACCAACGGGCCGGTCTGGGAAACCAATTCGTTCTGGTTCAGCAACCTGGTCATGCTCGCGACCACCAATGGACCCGCCACCAACACCACCCCGATGCGGTTCACCAACTGCGACCCGAACCTGGTGGTGGACGATTTCGTGCTCTCGGCCGTCACCACGAACTACTTCGGCGGGCTGATGCATTTCACCGAGAACACCAACCTGGCGCTCTTGCCGATCAAATTCGCGAACTACCCGTACATCGTCTCGAACTTCCCCGCGACGATGGTCTTTACGAATGACTTCGAGAACGCGCGGCCGGGAGTCTATCCGGCGGGGAGCGCCATTCTGGGTACGACCAACACGCCCGGAGTGCCGCTCTATTGGACCAATATCGGCGGGCCGGTGTCGGTCATCAGCAACGCGCTGGTGGCGGCGGGCGGCGCCAATTCCGCCGTGCTCGGCATGAACGGCATCGAATGTTGGGTGCCCACCACGCCGGGTCAGCTTTACCAGCTTTCCTACTCGGTGCGCGGCCCGGGCGCCGTGAGTTGGTGGCCGGGCGACATCAACCCGCTGGACCACCGCGCCTGGGACCTCTTGGGNGGCAATGACGCCGCTTTCATCCAGAAGGCCGCCACCATCCGAGACGCCGCCGTCGGCACCAACTCCCTGCTCCTCCCGGGGATAACGGATCCCAAAACGAAACTGGTTTCAAAACTCGAGATTGGCGACCCGGCCAACCTCCGGGTAACCAACGCCTTCACCATCGAGGCCTGGATCAAACCGTTCACGCGCGCCGATTTCGTCGTGGAAACGCCCGAACAAATCCTGTTCCGCGGCGACGGCCGGGATTGCATGTCGCCCTACTATTTCGCCCTGGAACGAGTCACGCCGGACACGCTGGACATCCTCCTGCACATCCAGGACGGCCTGCATGCGGATTGCGGGGTCACCCTCGAAACCGCCCACCAGCCGGTAACGGCTGGCCAATGGCAGCATGTGGCTGTGGTCTTCGAGTCCAATGTTCCCTGGACCGACAATGGCCTGTGGCCCACCAACGAATTGCGCATCTACTATAACGGCGTCCAACTCACTCCCGCTAACCAGGACGTTTATCTCGAGGATCCGCTGGCGACCAACGGGGTTAGCTATACCGAGTTTACCAGCCGGTTCCCCTTCCGCGACTTGGATCCGGCGTTCAGCCCCGGTGTGTCCATCGGCGCCCGGAGCCGCAACGACTTCTCGGAGCCCTTCAGCGGCGAGATTAACGGTCTGAGCCTCTATGGCCGTGCCCTCACGGCGGAGGAGATCCTGGAAATCTACACCCGCGGCGCGCTGGGCAAGGCCGACCTCACCGTCGCTCCCGCCGAAAGCCTGGCCAAACTCAGCGTCTCCATCAATGGGACGCAGCACGACCTGGTCTATGGTGATAATGCCCAATGGACGACCCATACCTTCCAGTTCGCCGCCCTGAGCACCAATGCGCTGTTGACGATGCAGGGCCTGCTGCCGGGCACGATCGTGGACGGCATCTCGCTGACCGTGCTACCGGACGAACTCAACTACCTGCCCGAGCAGACCCTGCAAACCCTGTTCGGCGGGGATGCCTTCGGACTTTGGACGCTGGAGATCAGCGACACCCGCGCCGGGCCGAGCAGCGTGGCGACCAACCTGCTCGCCCAGTTGGCCGCCTGGCAGTTGAACTTCCAGACCTTCCCCGCCGTGGTTCAGCCTACGATCTACCTGGAACATGGCCTGGCCTACACCAATTCGCTGCCGGCTAACGGTTACCAGAATTTCGTGGTCCAGGTGCCCCAATGGGCGACCAATGCCACCAACGTCCTCCTCTACTCCATGGACCGCCCTGGGGTTAACCCGCTCCCGGTCGGCATCCTCTGCGATACCAACACCTTCCCGACCTCGTTCACCAACGCCCTGTTCTGGCCGCCGGTCAATGCCACCGCCACCGACATTCTGACCACCAACGTGGCTGGGCTCCCGGGCAATCCAGGCCCGATCCTCTATCCCGGTCAGAGCTACTTCCTGACCGTCACCAATACCAACTCGGTCGCGATCACCTTCGCGGTCGGGGTCTGGTTCGACATCCTCACGCTGGATAACTGCGAGCCCTTGACCAACGGCCGGGTCGGCCCCGCCGGCATCCCGCGCTATTACCAATTCGACGTCTCGACCAACAACCTGCCGCCCGGCTACGTGCAAGACGTTTCGTTCTATCTCAGTGGTGTCGAGAGCAACTACACGGGCTTCCGCAGCAACGTCACCCTGGTGTTGAGCCAACACCTGCCGCTGCCGGACCTGACCCATTACGACTACATCAGCGCCTCGCCGCGAACCAACGACGACGTCATCATGATCGTCAGCAACACCACGCCGTTCTCGGTCCAGACCAACCGGTGGTACGTCGGCATTTTCAACTCGGCCCCCACCAACGTGCCGTTCACCGTCCAGGCCTGTTACGACACGAATTACCCCACGATCATCACGTTGACCAACGGGCTCGACTATGCGGCCTCGACGACGGTCAATACGAATTACCTCGCGCCGCCCGGCCCGCCGCACTGGTTCTTCTTCCGGTTCCAAATCACCAACTATGTGGATGCGGTCCTGTTCGAGCTGTATGGCCTGAGCGGCGCGGCGGACCTGGTGTTGCAACGCGATGTGCCGCCCACCATGGCGCCCTATTTCGCCTCGAGTACTCAGCCCGGCACCCAACCCGAGCAGATCGTCGTCCGCACCAGCCGTGCGTTGCCCGACCTCCGTGGCGATTGGTACCTGGGCGTTTACAGCTATGAGCCCACGAACCAGGTCGGCTACACCCTGCGCGCCACCCTGCCGACGGCTGGACTGCTCCTGAGCGCGCAGCCGATCGTCGTGCAAGACCAGGTCTTCCGGACCAACTCCATGCTCTTGTCGTGGAATGCCGTGGCGGGCGACTGGTACACCATCGGGTTCAACAACGGGTTTACCACGATACCGTGGACCAACATCCTGGCCACCACGCCTCTGGCCACCGCGCTCGTGCCGCTGCAAACCAATGGCACCTACAGCATTGTGCCCAGCGTCACCCCGGCCATCCTGCGGCCGCCGCTCTCCATCACGACCGCCCCGGGCAACCTGCTCCGTATCTCCTGGCCGCTGAACTTCACCGGGTTCACCCTGCAATCCAGCACCAGCCTCCTACCGCCCGTGTGGTCCAACGTTAATCTCCCGGTTACCGTGGAAGGCAACTACTGGGTGGTCTATATGCCAGCGCCCGCCGTGATTACGTTCTTCCGGCTCCTGCAATAGCGGCATCGGGGCTGGCTTGGCTGAAAGCCACGGCCTCCCTGAGGGGGATCGCAACCGGCTAAACCCGAAGTTGCTTTTCCACTCGGTCGGTCCGCCTTCTTGAGCGGACTGACCAGGGCGAGGCTGAGGCGATCGGAGCGGAAGAAATCCCGGGCGGCGGCGCGGATTTCGCCGGGGGTGACGGCTTGGAGGCGGCGTTTGATGGTGGCCGCGGAGACAGTGCGACCCAGACCCAGGAGTTGTTCGCCGAGCCAGTTCATTTGGGTTTCCGTGCTCTCCAGCCCGAGGTCGATCTGGCCGATGACATAGTCGCGGGCGCGGCGGAGTTCCGCGACGCCGGGGGACGTGGTGGTGCAACGGCGCAGTTCCTTCAGCACCTAGATCCAGGGTCTTGGGCAGGTTTTCAAGGTCCAGCCCGGCGGAGATGACCAGGTCGCCGGTGTCATGAAACGAACTGGGGGTGCTATAGATCGAGTAGGCCAGGCCGTGATCTTCCCGCACCACCTGGAACAGGCGGGAACTCATATTCTCGCCCAGGAGGGTCGAGAGCAGGCGCAGGGCGTAGCGGCGCTCGTCGTTGCGGGGACAGGTCCGGATGCCGAGGGCGATCTGGGTCTGTTCCGTGCGCTTGGTGAAGAGGCGGACGCGGGGCGCGGCCTGATCCTCGCGGGCCGGGTCAAAGGGTGCGGGGGCGCCGGACCGGAACTTCGAGGCGTACGGGCTGACGGCGCGGACGACCTGGCCGTGCCGGATTCTCCCGGCCACCACGATCAAGGCGTTGGAGGCCAGGTAATTGGCCCGCAAATAGCCGACCAGTGCCTCGCGGTTCAGGTGGTCCAGCGTGCGGTTGGTGCCGGTAATCGATCGGCCCAGCGGTTGGCTGGGCCAAAGCGTGGCATTGAGCAATTCCTGGACCTGGTGTTGCGGCTCGTCCAGGTACATCGCCATCTCTTCCTTGATGACGTCGCGCTCCTTCGCGATGTCCTCGGGGGCGAACCTGGAATTGAGGAACATGTCCATGAGCACCTCGAGTAGTTCGTCGAAGCGTTCGTAGCCGGCGCGGGCATGATAGCAGGTCACCTCCTCGCTGGTGAAGGCGTTGAGATAGCCGCCGATGCCCTCGACCGCCTGGGAGATCTCTTTGGCTGAGCGGCGGCGCGTCCCCTTGAACAGCAAGTGCTCGATGAAATGGCAGGCCCCGCTCAACTCGGCCCGTTCGTAGCGCGACCCGATCCCCAGCCAGAGGCCGAGGCTGACGCTTCGCATGTGCGGCATCTCCGCCGTGGCGATGCGCAGACCGTTTTTGAGCTGGGTGACCTGGTACACGAGCCGGAGGGGGTGGGGCGGCTTCAGGAGAAGGCCTTGGGAACGATGTCCGGCGCGCCCACCCGCCGTTGGTAATCGAGGATAATATCGATCGCTTCCTGCGGGTTATCCACGATCTTGACCAGGTCCAGATCCCCCTTGCTGATGTACTGGGTCCGGTCTTCCAATTGGTATTTCATCCACTTGAGCAACCCCTCCCAATGAGAGCGTCCGAAGAGGATCAGCGGAAACTCGGGGATGCGCCGCGTTTGCACGAGGGTCAGCACCTCGTAAAACTCGTCGAGCGTGCCAAAGCCGCCCGGCATGAAGACGAAGGCGACGCTGTATTTGACGAAACAGACCTTGCGCGAGAAGAAGTAGTGGAAATGGATGGGCACGTTGGCATAGCGATTTCCCTGCTGCTCGTGGGGGAGTTCGATGTTCAGACCGATGGATCGGCCTTTGCCCTGCGCGGCCCCTTTATTGGCCGCCTCCATGATGCCCGGCCCGCCGCCGGTGATGACCGCCAGGTCATGTTTGGCCAGGCCTTTGGCCAGTTCCACCGTGGCCTGGTAGTAAGGATCCTTCGGCCGGGTGCGTGCGGACCCGAAGACGGTCACCGCCGACCCGACCCGGGAGAGCGTCTCGAACGAGTCGACGAACTCCGCCATGATGCGGAAGATGCGCCAGGGATCCTCTTTGATAAAGGCTGGGTGGTTGTTGCCGTTCATCTTTGAAGCATACCGGGGGCGGGGGAAAACACAAGCCAGCCTGGATCAAAGGTGCGCGGTGACGCTCGCCAACCTCAGCCCGCATATTTCATGGCTGGTTTGTGGCGCAGGCATCCAGGTCGGCTGTAGCGCGGATTTCCCAACCCGCCGGGCACCGTACCAGATCCACACCCCGCCGACTTGGAAGTCGGCGACACAGCAGGCTGGGAAGCCTGCGCCACGGGGCTACGGCCAGCGGCGTGCGCCACCGGCTCAGGCAGCCGGGGGCGGCGAACTGGCTTTGTCCACCGCCTCGCGGATGGTATCTTTGAACCCGGCCACGCCCTCGCCGAAGGCGGCCGAGATGGTGAGCACGGGAGTCCGAGGCACGCGGCGTTTGAACTTCTTGAGGTTCTCGGCGGCGGCGGCCTCGTCGATCTTATTGCCCACCACCAGGCGCGGCTTCTTCAGGAGCGCGGGATCGTAAAGTTCCAATTCCTCGAGCACGCTCTTATAATCCTCCCAAGGCGGGCGGCCGTCCGTGCCGGCCAAATCCAGCAATATCACCAGTACCTTGCAGCGCTCGATGTGCCGCAGGAACTTATGTCCCAAACCGACATTCCGGTGCGCGCCGGCGATCAGCCCGGGCACGTCGCACACCGTCAACCGGTGAAAATCCGGGTATTCCAGAATGCCGATTTGCGGGTGCAGGGTGGTGAACGGGTAGGGGGCGACCCGGGGACGGGCGCGGGAAATCGCAGTCAACAGGGTCGATTTGCCGGCGTTGGGATAGCCGACCAAGCCGACTTCCGCCATGGTCCGGAGTTCCAACAGAAAGTCACCTTCGTCGCCGGGTTCGCCGGGTTGGGCAAAGCGTGGGGTTTGGTGCCTGGCGGTGGCGAAGTTCCGGTTGCCGAGTCCGCCTCGGCCCCCCTTGCAGAGCACGAACCGTTGGCCGTGCTCGGTAAGGTCGACCACCAATTCTCCTTTCTTGGTCGCGGGGCGGGTGGGGGTTTCCTCGTGCTCATGGGCCAGATCAATCTCAACGGTCTTGATGCTGGCGGTGGCGCGAAGCAGGGGGCGGCCGCCGGTAGCGGCGGGCAACCTCGGCGGATGTTCCTCCCCGGATT
>TBL_comb47_HYPODRAFT_10005667_pt1 | contig 13833 bp, 18 predicted proteins | sample TroBogypolimnion_40_FD_10682 | JGI IMG/M metagenome (IMG submission 10682)
GTGTTGTATATACCAGTGAGTGCGCTTACGTCAATAGATTCTATTGTGCTTACTGTATTGTTAATATTAGTGGTATAACCTATACCAGTGGCTACTCCTAATATGTCCAAAACATTTACGGTGTTGCCACCATTTAAATTATTGTAAAAGTCTACTACCGATTGACTGACTGGTGTTGTTTCAGCATTGATTAATCCTAGTCCATATGTGGTTTGTATATTGACAACTGTATTGGCAAACGATGGCAGTTTGATTTTTTTAATATTGATAATACCTTCCATACTGACTGCCAAAGCTTTATTTGCCAATGCTTGATCTTCGGGAATAATTTGTGATAATTGATCAAATGATGTCATGATGTGCTTACCAGTGCTTTAGAAGGTAACAGTTGGCTTAGTGTTGTATTGACTGTGCCGGTATTGTTTAAATATATGTATTGAGGATTACTATGTATGTCGTATACGGTTAGTCCAAGAAAACTGTTGGGAAAGATTTTATAAGGATTTAGCAGATCCGCCATGGTGTTTATATTCGCTGTTTTAACTCCCAAAATTTGCAAAACCTGGGTCAATGTGTCGCCAGTTATGTTAGTCATAGCATTGTACATGTATTTCTGTTCGGCTAATGTTACTGCTAGTGATGTGTTTGAGGGTTTTGAAATATTAATTATGGTATCGACACTTACTCCGTAGTTAACCAGTATTAAACTAATACTTGAGCTTAAACCTCCCACTGCTACTAATTGCTTGAGTAATGCCAGTGGCGTTCCCATTTCATCTAAATTAGATAAATCAATCAAAGAACCTAGATTGACTAGATCTTGACCCCATAGATTGGTATTGGTATTAACTGCTGTGATGTCACCTGTTACCATGTTGTTGATGTTAGTAAACACATTGCCAAGATAAGTATTCACGTTCTGCGCCGCATTAATCTGTTGGTTTGTAGTTGTGGAATATGCTTTTGCTGAATTGAATGCTTGCACAAATATAGTCAAATCGCCATTTCCAAGATAGGTATTGGCAGTCTGGGTCAACAAAGTGGTAAATCCAGCCGAAGTAGGAAGTGTAGTGTAAGCATTTCCTATGCTATCCCCTAGAGCTGGACAGGTGGTATTTCCTATGGTCTCTAAAGATATTATTGTAGATGGAGATAAATTTCCAGTTCCACTAGATCCTAGTCTAATGGCCGTGACACAATTACCCAAAGCACTGCTGGTATTATAACTTGTTAGGGCATTGGTAAATTGACTATTGGCTATTAGCCCTTGATTTTGAAGCAAATTGGCACCAGCGGTTAACTGTAGTGCGGTTAACGTACTTGCCATAATTATGCGCCAATTCTTACAGTGGGGTTTCCTGTACTACGAAGATGTTGACAATTATCCGAGTCTGTATTGACAACTATCGGTTGCCCTGCGGCGCGAACTGTTTGATTCTGCCCAGCTACGGTCACAGTTGATCCAATACATATAGGTTTTATGCTGTAAGGATAATGTGGAGTAACTGGCTGATTTGGAATCATGACAGATTGCCCGCCCACTCGCACACTAGGAACTCCGCCTTGTGCGATTCCGCCGCATACGTTTGGCATTCCGTCTGTAACTACTGTTGGCATATTATCCCATTACTATTTTTTTGCTTGGTACGGTGATACCCGTTGTGGTTTGTATGTATTTTTGTTTAATAGCATCAGCAGTATCGACTATCATTGTTATACTATTAATATTTAGCGATACTTTAGCACCTTCTTCCGAAGTAAATATAGTTTGCATCAATCCCATACCATTTGGACCAGGGCTAACACTCAATGGTTCCACTATAAAAATATATTTTTCATCTTGCCCTGCTACTTTGGCAATAACTTCTTCGCTTGAAGCTAATTTAAAAGTATAAACTTCGTGTTCTTTAATATCCATATTATCCTTGTAATAGATGTTTGCGTAATTCTGTAAATCCACCTACGTACTTATCATCTAGGAATATCTGCGGTAAAGTTCTTGCGGTTGGAACTGATTCCAACAATTGGTCTCGTGTCCAATCTTTACTAATGTTACGTTCTTCAAATTTAATACCTTTTTGTGTTAATAACGCCTTTGCTTGTAGGCAGTAGGGGCAATTTTCTTTTGACCATACGATTGCTTTTTGAGTCATGTTGTTCCTTTATATATTTGGTAATTCGTTATAGTCTAAACTATCGCCCATTACGCCGATAACATAATTAGTAGACTCAGTTTCCTGAAGTGCTGACTGTTTTTTAGAAATGTTCAAGTGTTTGTTGAACCACGGGATGGGTGTTGTCTTAGGTGAAGGATTCCAGTAGCGTATGCCTATTTCCTTTAGTGCGCTGGTAGCAGTATAATCTACAAATTCTTTAAGTATGTTGGCGTTTAATCCTATCACTGGGCCTCGCTTGAACAAATAATCGGCCCAGGATTTTTCTTCTCTTATAACATCTGTATACATACTGATAACTTCTGCTTCACATTGTGCTTTAGCCTCAGCAAATCTTAGATCTTCCTTGACTACTTGATTGATCAGCCAAGCAGTCCATTCTTTGTGTAGAATCTCATCTTGTAGAATAAGGCTAATTATATTGCCGTTGCCTATAAAAATGCGATTTTCTACCATGGCTAAACTTGTGGCAAACGACACCATGAATCTAAATGCCTCCAACCCATAGCTGGCATTCAGTGCTAACCATATGGCTTTTATATGTTCCATCTCATCAACGGGTTCACCTAATTCTTTTTGACAATTAATAACGTGAAGTTTATCATAATATTCACCTATGCTGCTGGCCATACTTACGATTTCTTGTGTGTCGTGAATAGTATTAAACACCTCTTTTGGCACGTTGTAGATGTTCCTAATAATGTGACTGTAACTTCGACTATGTATATTAGTTTCGAAAAAGCTCCAGTTATACATTAGTGCTTCTAATTCAGGTATAGAACATGTGGGCGTAAAAACCTGTGCCGGTCCTCGACCTTGAATACTGTCTAAAGCGGTTTGTCTTAGAAGATTACTGGTAAAAATATGTCGAACTGTGTCAGAAGATTCTTTGAAATCGTTGGCGTCTTTAGTTAAACTGACTTCTTCGGGTACCCAGTAGAATCCTCTGGCTTCTTGCTCTAACTTGACTAGTTTGTTATACTTAACTTCTTCAAATCTCTGAACAGTCACAGGACCCGCTGGATCCAGAAACATCTTGCGATTGAGATAATCGGTTTTTGTATTTAGGTTGTATTGTTTTTTGCTCATTATATAAAATATTGTTTTACCTGTTCGAGTCCTTGAAGAATTTTGTTTTTATCTTCTTCAGCACGTGCCTTGGCTTCCGGAGTAGAGGCCTTGTCACGTCTTTTGCTTTCAACATCTTCTAATGCTTTTGCTTGATAACGATTCCAGAAAGTATTTATAAAATCACTGGCATCAGTATAGTTAGCTAAATCTCCTTGTCCAAACATATTATTAGCTTCGCAACTTTCTGCAAATCCTTTGATACCGTTTACCAACTTGCTTATTTTGACATTTTTGATATCATTGCCTGAAAATTGTTTAAGCAAAGGATTTATCTTAGGCTGTATAATTCCCATTTGTTGTGCCAAATACATAAATGTATCCAAGATAAATGTTTCAGGTTCGGTAGTAATCGTTTGAACTTGTGTTCCTTTTTGTTTACTGAACGGAACTTTTTTGCCGTCAATAACCTTCAATTGCACTCCAGCGTGTTGTATGCTTAGGTCCAGTAACTCTCCCAACACACTGTACATATTGCCCGTCAATAACCCTTTAACCCCACGTTCCGGAGTAACACGACTGGCTCCCCACTTAGCCAAACGTTCAGGATGCCACATAAAATCAATTTGTACAAAATTATCTGCGCCAATGTTAACAATTGGATGCCCGGGTTTACTGTCACTCATATCCACGTAAGGTGCGTGACCGGCTTTTATAAAATCATCGGTCAATTTATTCCAATACGAAGTAAATTGTCCTTGAGTCATGCCTTCAGTTTCCGGAGCTATCATCTGCAGATCTATGTCTCCATAAATTTTATCAGGATGCTCTATCGTATCCTCTTCGTGATAAGCACTTGACCCTGTAGGACGACCGCGCTGTATCGCACCTATTTTGTTGGCATTGGCGTTGTTAAAATCTTCAACAAATTTATCCATAACTTTTAATGCCACAGCAACAATATTAGGATGTAGAACCGTGCTTTGGGTTTTAACTGTGTCCCATCCGCCTTCTAATATAATGTCTTTTATTCGCATATTGTTTCTTCCCATGGTGTTTTATTCTTAGACCACTGTTGTATATTATAGCTGCCACTCATTAAAATATCATAAGCAGGATATATCCATGCCCAGTCAAACCATAACATAGGGTAACTTATTATGTTTCCTAGTTGATACAGTATTTCACTTAGTATACGCCCTGTTATTTTTTTCATATATGTTGTCATACTGTTTCCTTTAGTTCTTTCCATTCTGCATCTTCTGCAGGAGCCCAACCGTTTCTAAAGTGTTCTACCTTGTTTGTATGTCTTGTTCTCTTTTAAGAACTTTTCTAAATCTTCAGCATTAAGTTTAACATTCTTAATACCGTCTGTTGCCCATCTATGACGCAAGTAATTCTCTCTGTTGTCTTTTAATGGCTTCTCTCATTTTTGCTGCCGCTGATTTTTTTAATCGAACTTCGTCGCTATCTTTCCTGCCACGGTTAGCATCCGCTCGTTTAGCAATCATTTCAGGCGGCTGTTTCTTTCCGGCCCAAGAACGATTAGGTGTCCTGCTCTTAAGTTTTGCTCTCGTTTCTTCGCTAATAGGCGGACGGGTCGCCGCCGCTATTGCCATCTTGCGTTTTGTTTCTTCGCTAACAGTTCTACCTTTCTGCGCTGCCGACATTCTTGCTTTGGTTTCTTCTGTGCGTTTTTGTCCTACTCTTTTCTTAGCGGCTTCTTTTTGTATTTCAGGATTGCGTTTATTAGGATTATTATCTCCCGACATAGATTCTGCGTATTGCCTGCGAAGCCAACCGTATGCTTTATTATTTCGCTTACCGTTATTAATCATAGAACCGGTAGTCATATTCATTGCGGCATACAATAACTTTTGGTTACCTTCGTTTATTTTACATAACAGCAAGTGAGCAAGATAATGTTCTTCGGGGTAGAGCCTTACAATATTTTCTTTACTATCGTCACCACCAAGACATCGAGGGACTATGTGATGTTTTTCAACATAGCCTTCGCTGATCCTGTGTGTAGCACGATCTATCAAGTTATTGTAAATTTTTTGATAATTCATATTCTATTGTAACATACTTTCTTAAAGTTTACAGGCCAAACAATCCTCCTCTGATTCGTCAAAGTCTATTACTTCTAACTTTGTGTCAGCTAGTTCATCTTGCCCTTTACTTCCAGTTTTTTCGATTAAGCTATAGTATATCGATTTTAACCCGAACTTGTGAGCTAACATTAAATTCTTAGCAATCAGTGTCGTAGGAACTTTACGATCAGCAAAGTGTCGCGGCGAATAGAATGTATTAGTACTTATGCTTTGATCTGTGTATGCCGCAATAACAGCCGCGGTTTTGAGATAATCAATGCAATCTTTTTGTTCCCACATAAGCTGATATTTTGATTTTAACTTATTGTATTCTGGAGCGACCTGGATAAGTGAACCTGCTTTTGACTCTTTGACTGTAATAAGGCTCATAGGCATCTCAATGCCGTTGGTTGAGTTGATTACTACACTGCTTGATTCTACAGGTGCCACAGCCATTACAGTAGCATTACGAACACCATATTGTTTCATTTGTTCACGTAATGCTTCCCAGTCAAGTTCTGGATTGAATTTAGTAAGTTCGTTTACTCCCTCGGCTCTTAGTTCCCAAGGGAATATGCCTTGTCCATATCGTGTTTTAGCAGAATGTAAACAAGCTCCTCGCTCCTTAGCAAGTTCCACAGTAGCTTCTGTTAAGTAATACGCTTGGTGTTCGGTCCAAGTTTTAACTTCGGCTAATGCTTCCGGGGTTCCGTATTTTAATCCACGTTTAGCGTGCCAATAGGCCAAGTTAGTAATACCAATGCCAATAGGGCGAATCTCATCGTTGCTTAACTTACTCTGAATAGATAAGAAGTCTTGATAATCAAGTATGTTATTCAGTGAACGCAACAAAATTCTATTTGCTCTACGCATATCTTCTGGATTGCGGAATGCTCCCCAGTTTAGCGATCCCAAGGTACACAAAGCGATTCTGCCCTCGTCGTCGTCTAGGCGTTTAAAGCTCTTGGTTGGCAAAAGAATTTCACAGTTGTGTACCAGGATATTGTTGGCAAAGAAACATTCTGTTTCAGGAACAGACAAGTCATATACATCTGTAGGTTCTACTTTAATTTTTTTAATTTTAATCATACTTTTATTCTTCCTAATACATAATCTATATTATGTTTACAAAATTCTTTTTCGTTTGTAACTTTTACATTCTGTATACCGTTGTTGTACCATCGATGTTTTTTCGAATGTTCTGCGGCAGCTTTTCTTTGTTCTTCACTTCTATGATATGGGCTGTATTTGATATTTAGATTCAAATTTTTATTTGTCTCGTTTATTAGATTTTCTAAAGAGCCAAATTTGTTACCTACCCAAGCCAGTGATATTTTTTTGAACTCCACAAACTCTTTTTTCATATTGTCTCGTAATAGATGCAATTTTAGGTATCCTTCTTGGTAATTAAATTTCAACACATAACTCGTCAGTTTCTACTAACTCGTCTGCTCTCACATAGCCTCGGTTTTTAGTAAAAACTAGATGATCACCAGTACATCTTAATACATTACCATGTTCATCCTCGATTTCGTATAGTTCCGTGACCGTTTTTGTCTTAATAGCAGCAGAAACACTTTCCCAAGAAATTTCTCCATTCTTGAAACTTTTAATCTTTGAATTAATAAGACCGCCTAGTTCAAACCTTTCTACTGCGCTTGCAACAGAGATTTCTTCGGTTTTACCGTTTTCATGAAGAAAAGTTACTTGGGTTTCGCCGGTAACACAGCAAAGATTACTCTGATAAATGGTATGGAATTCAGGATCAAACGGACCTTGTTTCATCACATTATCAATGTAAACAAGATAGATGCGACCAGTGTCGGTTCGCTCTTTTAGTATTCCACCTTTGAACACCTCTTCTGCTGACATAACTTTTGTACGCAGATCCTTTCGTTTTTCATATTGAACGTATAAATCTTCGAACAATTTTGTATTAGAGTAGAAGGCCTCATATAAATCTGGTACTTGATTGGGATCAAAAAATGTTATGTTTTCTTTGTTTTTAAATCTTTTCCAGAAAAATGAATTAAGAACTACACCATAATCCATGAATCTAACACGAGTTTCTTCTGTACCTTGATTGTTTTTTAACACAATAAGATCATCGAACTGATAGTGCCATATAGGATAAAATATAGTAGCCGACGCATTACGTATACCGCCTTGGCTATTGTGAGTCAAAATCATCGGACCGTTATTACTAGATGAAGCAAAAAATGTATGTTCATCTTCTACTGTAATGTCAATATAATTGACATCATTATTTTGTCCAAAATCAGCCACTAATAATCGAGTAAATCCAATCTCCGTTAAGACTTTATCATCTGATGTAAGATCATTTGGGGTTTTCTGAATAAACTCTGCCCCATCCAAAACCATAATAGGATGGTTAATTGAACAGTTCAGGATTACACCATTTTCAAATTCAAGACGAACTTGATCAGCTGGCATAACTGTAGTATTAAATTTGTCAGTTACGGTTTTAAAAACAATCTGACCAGATTTAGCTCTAGTTTTAATTTTCATACCCGGCGTTAAATCCCTGATTTGTATCTTTTTAGTCTTTACCATTCTGATGTTCTTCTCTTGTAATTGTTTCAATATCACTGAATATTTTTGAAATATCATATTGACTAGTTTTTAGGACACTTTTTCCCCTAGTTTTTCTGTAATAACATTCTAGCGTTTTTTTTGATTTAAAAAATAATCCATCAACCTTATAAAAGATTCTAGTTGCTTGGTTAGAATATTTTTCAGAATTTTCTTTGTATTCATCTTTGCTTATTTTGACAAGTTTTCTTTCAGCAATAGAGTATACTACTACGTTGCCTGTATTATGATGGATATGTAAATGCTTATCATACTGATCGCGAGAAATTATTATTATGTTTCCTGTACTTTTTTCAGTAACTGGAAACAGCCCAGCAGTATTACCCACATATCTTCCATTAGAATTATCAAATTCTTCTTTAGTCACTGTTACTATAGTATTAGTATGAGTATCACGTGCTACAACTAATCCTTTAGTAATTCCCACGTATTCGGAATTACTAAGAAAATCAGATTTAGGAATTCTAGCAGTTTTTCCTGTTACAATATTGCGTGACAGCACATAATTTTTAAATTCAGTAGTATGTATTGATGAATCATAATCTTTGACCTTTATTTTTTTAATTCCAGTTTCTGTTCGTATATTCATCATCCCCGATGATACATGTTTATGTTTTCCGGTAGCGTATTCTTCAACTGTAATCCGGTATATATTACCGTCCTCATCTTTGCATAACAGCGTGCCGGCTCCGCAATTTGTGCCACTAGCTTCAACTGAATTTATGAATATTGGATTCTTTCCGACTTGATGTTTCTTATGGAAAAGTTTTTCAGCTTCAAACGCTTCTGCTCTTGATTTAAAATACTCTATACGGTAAGTAAACTTTTCAGGAAAATTCTTCAATTTTTCCTTAAAGTCAACCGTAGTTGAACTAGTAAAATATTTAATCAACAAATCATATGTAGATAACCCCTCGACGCCCCGAGACCCTGAATAATATTTTCCAGTCTCAGTATCTTTTAGTGTGTAGCAATAGTAAGCTGCGTTTGCCAACATATTATGTTCTAATCCGTTATAAGTTTCTTCTAAATATTCTATCATTTCGTAATCCCCCATTGTTATTTATGACGGATTACGAAAAACTATCAGTCATCTGTTAAATTAACGTCATTAGCAGAATTATCCTCATCTAATATCTCTACCCAAGTATCAGGTGTAACACAGCATGATCGCAAATCTCCAAACCATTTTTTTAAGAATGGTATCATACCCGTATGCATAACTTCGCCACCACGTATGGGCGCACCCAATGGTCTTAGTCTACCTATTTCTAGGCCTATGCCGGCTCGTTTGGCGGCATATTTGGCCATCATCTCTCCTGAGGCAAAAATACTATCCAAATCATCGTCACTACGTATAAGCACACAAGAGCTAAATTGTTTTGTTGGTGTTCCCAATCCAGCCAGAACAGGAGTCGCAAGAGTAAACAGACCATCACTAGCGGCTTGATAATATTCTTTAATGTAACGCATTCTTGCGCTATTTGGATCTTCTTTATGGAAGACAGTAGCGGCCGCAACCATGTATCTAATCTGTGGTGTTTCATAAATTTCCTTTGTTGCTCTGTTACGTACAAGATATTTTTCTATCAATTGTTCAATGGCCGCATAACCATACTGTTCATCTTTTTCATGATCCAGCATGTCGTTCATACGATTCCAGTCATCTTCTGTGTACCAAGTCAAAAGCTCAGGTGTGTATAATCCCACTTCCACATTCTTCTTTACTATTGTATAAAGATGCGGGACTTCGTATGTACCATACACATTTTTGCGTAACATACTTAATCGCTGTTTTCCCGCTACATATTGATAATTTGTATGACCTATATCTGGATTACTTTCTACATCAATGAGATCTACTATAGCTCTTAACGTTATTCCATCAATCTCTTCTGTTGTTATTCCATCATAGAAATGCAATTGAGCTTTGATTTCAATCATTGACTGACTGACATCGGCTATTCCTTGACATACTTTAGCCACTTGTGCTTGCCATTTTTCAATGGTAAGTGGTTCCCGGGTACCGCTTCTTTTAACTACTGTAATATTCATTCGACTCTCTAATTTTAGTTATACTTCTGTGTTACTTCTTCTTGAGTTAAACTCTTCTTGTTTTTTTCTGGCAGACGAGTATTTACTAAGACTTCTCCATCCCAATTAAGTATATATTTTGATTTGTTGACTAGAACTAAATTACGATCAGATTCAGTTAAAACCAGCTCGGCCGAAGTCAAATCAGGATGATTGATCATACTTATAGTATACAGGATTCCAAGGCCACGAGCAAGTTCGCAATATATGTTATCATTCAAAAGTTGCCAAGGATCGGGCCAGCTATCCAAGTCTTCCCAGTGTAAATAATAAGGTTTCCAAGGAGTTTGTTGCCACCAGCAATTTATCAATGACACTGCCGCCAAGGCGTCAAGATCGGTGGCATTTCTTTTAAGTTGTGACCAGGCTTCTAGCCTGTCTGAAAAATTACGATGCCACATTAATTGAAATAACTGATAGAATAACGCATCATGCAGTCTTGTGTAGCAGATGGTCCTAAAAGAGATGTATATTTTACCAATATATTGGAACCCGAGGATTGCACAGTGTAATTTATTCCTATACTTTCATTTTCAGTATAATCTTCCATGGAGTTGAGTGTGCCGGATCCAGTATTGGTTATCCATAATGTTCCCGTTCTTATAGCTGTTGGGGTTACAGATGGGCAGGTTGTAGAATAATCTATTTTTAAACTAGTAACTATCGCTCCGTTAGTGGCAGGGTTAAACACAATAGCATTTCCATTAGTCTGGTTTGGAAGCAAAGTAACCACTGTCCCAGTTTCTATAATTTTTGAACCTAATTGAAGTTGACTTCCGTTAGTTGTGGCAATAGCCAAATAATCATTTATCTGAACTCTAGGATAATTTACCGAATAAGCATCGGATCTTTGAAACATGTCTCCTATGCTGACGTTATTGTCTCCTTGTATTAATATTATAGAAGAAAATGGATTTGTAATTCCTTGGAAATGATTTCCCACATCATAAAAAGTATTGTACCCAGTAGCATTTAGTGACACGGTATCAAATACTATTCCTTCAGCATAGATAATGTCAAACACACTATTGGTTATTCTAGTTCCGGTTGGTCCTCCTGAAACTAAAGGATAAGGCCCTAAAAATACACCCTGGTACAGTGTGGTAAACGATGAATTTGTGATGGTTACATTTCTAGTAGGTTGTGCTGTTTGAACTCCCCAAACTGTTCCAGCAAACGCACACCCATCAAATAATATATTGTTTGTAGTCACTACCGAACAGTCAAAATTTACGCCAGCAGTGGATAATGAGTCATTGACAAGCGTACTGACAGTACCGGATCCAGTAAAGCTGACATTTGTGAATTTAGAATTAGTTACTGATTCAGCTAAAAATATAGCTTTGCTACTATCGAGACTAGAAAATCCCATAGACTCGATTAATATACCTGTTGGTGGTATTGCTCCATTAGTACCTATATTGATTCCTGTTTGTTGTAAATTATCAGTTGTTTCGGCAACGTAACTTCCAGTCCCACCCGAAGCTATCATTTGAATAATGGAACTGGTAATTCCTTCTCCGTATAGCATGGCATAGGGAGGAATTAAAATGCTACTACTTATTATATAAACTCCGGCAGGAAAAAATAATGATCTACGTATCTGCGTATTATCTTGACAACAATACAGTTGATATAACGCACGATTAATTGCCGCAGTATCGTCGGTCAGCCCATCGCCCTTAGCCCCAAAATCCTTGACACTGGCCCATTGATCTAACCATGTTTGAAGACTTTGAGTTACTGGACTTCCCGGAGTTGGCCCGGTTTGTACAACATATCCAGCGGCTGTGCCTTTGTATGTATAACTGGCACCAAGATTTAAAATATCGCTAAATTCTGTTAAAACTTCGGTATTACCGATAACCGGAGCACCTTGTTCTAATGTTCCGTTGCCTATATAAAGCTGCCGTGTATCTGTACTCCACCCTAATTCTGCGCCCGCTAATTGGGGTAAATCAGTGTTTAATCCAAGACGATTTGTGATTTGGGAGATTTGAACTATAGCCATTGTTGATCCTTATAACTATATTTAGTTTGTCAAGTAATAGAGTTCCAGCCGTTTCCACCATTCTTGCTCCCAGTGATCAAACATATCCGAAGTTAATATAAATTCCTGATAAACAGGACGTGTCACTGGTTCCCAAGTAACTGCATCAACTTCAGGTTTGACACACATCATAACCACACCCTTACGTATTTTAGTACCCCATACCTCGTTATGGGCAAGAGCATAAGCTACAAGCTGTAAGTAATAATCTTCAATCCATTCTACTCGCTTGGGTTTATTTGTTTGTTTATAATCCATTATGCTTTCATCTCCTAGATGTATACCACATCCATCTGTAGTACCAGCATATAATTTAGGAAAATAAAGAGGCACTTCAATACCCCAAAATTCATCAACATTTTTTAGCCCGTCTTCGATAATAGTCTTTGCCATAGCATGACTGGCAAAGCTAAATGGATTAGATCCCCTGACCGGCATCACACCCTCTTCAACATATTTTTCTAAATAAGAATGCATACGTGTGCCTCGATTAGCCGCTTCGGTTGTGATTTGTTGTGCTTGGTGTACTCCTACACGTTTTCGCCAATTCTGCAGTGCTTCTCGTTTTTCTTGTGGCTGTGTGGCACTTAAAATTGTGGTTACACTCGGGACCCTTTTACTATCGGGTGTAGTGTATAACCGTTTGCCGTCTTCGCCAGTTGTGCGTGATAACTTTTGGTAATTAAATTTTGGATTGTACATTACACTAGTATAACTGATATTTAGAGCATAGTCAATACTTATATTCTAAAACTTTCTCCGCATCCGCAACGGTCTCGCTCGTTAGGATTCACAAAATTAAATCCTTCGTTGAGTCCATTGCGGACCCAATCCATTGTTAAGCCTGCTAGGTAAGGCTCATCTTTCAAACTGACCAGTACGCAGAAATCGTTTTGGGCATAATTGATTATGCCTTCTTCTCCGTCATACTTGTCCACATATTCTAACACATAGGCCAGGCCCGAGCAACCGGTAGTTTTTACGCCTATGCGAATGCCAACGCCTTTACCTCGACGTGCCAAATTCTGTTTGATTTTTTTACTGGCTGTGTCTGTTACGGTAATCATTTACGGCTGCTTTGATTGAATCTTCCGCAAGTATTGAACAGTGGATCTTAACTGGAGGAAGCGCGAGCTCTTCAGCAATCTCGCTATTCTTAATCTCTAACGCGGCGTCAAGTGTTTTACCTTTAACCCATTCTGTGACCAACGAGCTTGAAGCAATCGCACTACCGCAACCATATGTCTTAAATCTCGCATCTGTGATGATACCATCTTCTACCTTTATACTTAATTGTAAAACATCACCGCAGGATGGTGCTCCCACTAATCCTACTCCAACTCCTGGGTCACCTTTTTTATATGAACCTACATTTCTTGGATTATTATAATGATCTAAAACTTTCTCCGAATAAGCCATTATTGCACATCCTGGGTGTGTTTGTGTTTAAGACTTTTTTTGAGGATCTTGAACCAAAGTTTTTTAACTTTTGCTAAGTTGTGTTCTACTTCTGCTATGTTCAGTCGTCGAATCAGTTTTTTTACTTTCATAATCAATTGGGTACCAGTACCATCTTGTTCTGACCAGTTTGTGGATCTGTCATCTGTTGCCAATGATATCCTGGGGGATCGACCGGAGTCGGTTGTTGAACCACTACCGGCGGTTGAACTAGTACTACTGGCGGCGGAGCATAGTAATAGGGTCTTGACAGTTCGTACCCAATCACCCCACCAATCAGGGC
>TBL_comb47_HYPODRAFT_10005670_pt1 | contig 13829 bp, 10 predicted proteins | sample TroBogypolimnion_40_FD_10682 | JGI IMG/M metagenome (IMG submission 10682)
GGATAGAAGCCATTACTTGTCGACATTCCTTCGGGGAGAAAACTAATCCAAGGAACTCTGGCTGGCATCCCCTGACCAAAAGAAACCTTCATTTTGTAGCCGCCGTATTCCTTCGGATATTGAGCGAATTTAAGGTCGCCAGAATTTGCTTGTCCTATGAATTCGCTTAACCAGTCCACGTAAAGACCTTACCCAGTAATTAAAGTGTCCAAAATCGCCATATAGGACCATTTCAGGTCACTTTAGAGCCCTATATACCCTGGTCATACTACATATATGAACAAATGTTCAGTTAAGCGTTTCGCGAATTACAGGCATTGGAGCACCATGAAAGGTTTCTGCTGTTTGCGTTCGTGGTCGCTGGCGAAGGTGTTACATGCAAGAGGTACGTTTAGTTCGTGAAAGGCAAACCACTTTCGGAGACACACCCAGAACTCGCCGCGCAGGCTGTTGGCTGGGACCCGACTGAAGTAACGCCAGGTAGCGGACAAAAACGTTTATGGCGATGCACCCAATCCCACGAATGGGAAGCGCAAATTTTGAACCGAGTCAACGGAACTGGCTGTCCATACTGCGCTGGGCGATTGATGACCGGCGTCAATGACCTTGCTACAACCCACCCAGAACTTGCCAATGAGGCAGATGGTTGGAACCCTACTCTCATCACTGCTGGCAGTGGCAAAAAGGTTAATTGGAAATGCGAATATGGTCATCAATGGAAAGCAGCAATCTCTAACCGAGTCAACGGAACTGGCTGTCCCGTTTGCGCAGGTAGGAAAGTTGTGCCTGGGTTCAATGACTTTGCAACATTAAATCCAGAACTTGCGTTGGAAGCAGACGGGTGGGACCCAACCACAGTCTTAGCGGGCACACACACGAAATACTCATGGAGTTGTCCTAATAGTCACAACTATTCAGTTTCGCCAGGTGAACGACAAATCGGAAGGGGTTGCCCAGTTTGCGCTGGGAAAAGAGTTGTGCCTGGATTTAATGACTTTGCAACATTAAATCCAGAACTTGCGTTGGAAGCAGACGGGTGGGACCCAACCACAGTAACGGCACACAGCAAAAAGAAACTTCCATGGCGCTGCCTCATTGGCCACAATTTTCTTGCAAACACCCAAGGTCGCAGCAACGGCGAAGGTTGCCCAGTTTGTGCAGGGAAACAAGTACTCATTGGGTTCAATGACCTCGCAACATTAAATCCAGAACTTGCGTTGGAAGCAGATGGATGGGACCCAACGACAGTAACGGCACACAGTGGAAGGAAACTCTCCTGGAGGTGTCCGAAACATCACCGTTATGAAATGACTCCTAACGCACGTAGCGATGGGGCTGGTTGCCCATTCTGTTCTGGCAATCGGGTGTTGGCAGGATTCAATGACCTCGCAACATTAAATCCAGAACTTGCATTGGAAGCAGACGGGTGGGACCCAACCACAGTGACGGCTGGTTCAAATAAAAAACATGGTTGGAGATGTGCATTGGGCCACAGATACCTTGCGAATCCGAAGGGTCGTGGCCATGGAGAGGGTTGCCCAGTTTGTGCTGGAAAACAAGTACTCATTGGGTTCAATGACCTCGCAACATTAAATCCAGAACTTGCGTTGGAAGCAGACGGGTGGGACCCAACCACAGTGACGGCTGGTTCAAATAAAAAACAACAATGGATGTGTGAATTTGGTCATAAGTGGAGCACTGCTCCATCAAGTCGCAAAGCAGGCAGAGGGTGTCCGTCTTGCGCTACTACCGGTTTTGACCCCAATGCAGACGGGTGGCTCTACTTTTTGAGTAATGAACTTTGGGGTCTTCTTCAAATAGGAATCACTAACGACTTCAAGAGAAGACTCAAAGAGCACGGAGCGCAATGGGACGTGGTTGAGGTTCGTGGGCCAATGCCGGGAGGCACCACTTACCAGTGGGAACAAGATGTGCTTCATTCGCTCAAGAGGCGTGGTGTGGAACTTGCGCCCGAGCACATCGCGGGAAAATTCAGCGGATACACAGAAGCATGGGTGCAGGAAGACTTTCCAGCGAAGTCACTTACTGAACTAATGAACTTGGTACATGAAGATGAAGAGTAAGCCGTCAAGGAAGTCCTATCCCAAAGTTGCAAAGGAATTAGAAACCCTCGCAGAACGATTAAACCTTGTCCAAAACGATTAACTAGCCATAGGACCTTCTACCTCCCGCCTTGAAACTCTTTTTATTTGGAGTTTTTTTGACTACTTTCCCAGCCACTAGTGGAGTGACCTGTGATTCAGGGAATAAGAGTTTTGCCATGTGCGCCGTTGCCTGCTGTCCAAGAACAGGAATGTCTCTGGCGTACTGACTCTTTGTTGTCTCTGGCTCCCTATGTCCAAGCGCTTGCTGAACTTGATGCATGTGCGCCTCATCAGCNACCAAGATTTCAGCAAATGTGTGACGCAGGTCATGAATAGTGATGAAACGAACATTGTGTTTTTTCAAGAATCGCTTGTAACGAGATAATTGCGTTGAAGGATTAATCGGTCGTCCATCCGGTTCACAGAAGACTAGGCCCAGGGGATTCCATTCACGGCCCTTTTCTTTTTGAACTATTTCTTGGAATGCCTTTATTGTTCGTAGACCTACGAGAGCATCAGGTTGAATTTGAAGAAATCGTTCAGAGTCGACAGTCTTTGGAGTGTTAAAGACCAGATAAGACTTAGTCGTTGAGCCATCGAGCGAGCGTTCGGTAGTGCTGCAGAGTGTTCGCTGAATGTAAATCGTTCCAGCATCCAAATCGACGTCGCCCCATTGAAGTCCAAGCATCTCCCCTTTTCGCATGCCCGTACACAGTCCTAGACAAATGAAGGCATTCATAACAGTTCCCCACTCCAGACCGACGACGTATCTCGCTTCTTCTAGTGACCATGGAGGCTGCTTTTTTGACTTCTCACCAAACTTTCTTTTCGGTGGCTTTGTCTTTTTGACTGGATTAGAAGAGACCAATCCTTGTCTTTCCGCTTCAGAAAATATACTGCTCAGAATTCCTCGAATACTGTCGACGGACTTAGTCGCCTGAGTTCGATGCATGTTTGTGAGAAGTTCCTGAAGAAAAATTGAATTAATGTCCACCAAGGGCATTCTCCCGATTTTGGGGAATACGTGGGTTTCGAGTTTTCCCCTGTATTGGTTCACAGTCGTCAATTTGAGGTCACCGGTGAAAAACTCAAGGTACTTCATGGTCCACTGCTTAAAAGTGATTCTTGGTCCTCCAATGAATTCGCCTTTGTCAACCTTGTGCACCATGTCTCTGTGGTAAATCTCACCTTGTCTTTTTTGAGATGCCTTGAAACTCTTGGTCTTGTAGTGAGTCGCACCGGACTTCAGTTTTAAGCCCGTCGGAACTTCACTGATAAATCGTTGTCTTTTTTCATTCCAATAGAACGTTCCGGTACCTTTAGGGTTTCTTTTTCCCATTACGACCACCTACCCGGGTGCGCTCTGCGAAACTCATCAGATTCATCGCACCAAGTTGAGTAGAGGTGCTCAACAGACTCATGAGTAATCCTCACTCCAAAAGGGGTACGGACATCCTTCAGTGCACCGCTTCTGCGTAACTCATACACCGCAGTTCTGCTGGCACTGAGTTTCTGCTGAGTCTGTCTAATCGTGTAGAGGTATTGCTCCGGTGGGGTCTTTCTAGTTCTAGCCATGAGGTCTCCAAGTAGTCGTAGTACTGCTTGGGCTTGCTGGAGACCTCTAATCACCTTGTGGTGCTCACCCGGGTTCAAATGTTTTCCAACACTGTAGTGAGGGCAAACTCGTTTGTCAACCCTTTTTACCCCTCTGACCAGGTTTGTTGAATACATTTTGTGTTCGATGTTGTCAAAGTGCATCTGACGATAAGCCGGCAGATAAGCCGGCAGTGGTAGTTCGTTTTTAAGAACTGACATTGTTAGGTCTCGCTTTCGCTAGTACCTACAAGGTTTTTCAACCCAAGACATTTTGAATGTTTTCTACGTGCCGCTTAGGGGGAGTCTATAACGGCGCAAAAATCAAAATAACGGCAACCGCAACTTCCAAAAAGCCAGTAACCACAACAATTAATTGCTACAAGGGCAAACTGTTGAAGAAGGTAACTGCAGTTAAGCATGTCTGTCCTGCTGGGTATGTAAAAAGTAAAAGAGTGTGTCATAGTAATTGAACGAGTTCAATCGACGCAGGGGCTAATGGAAAATTACTATTCAATTCTTGGCTTAACAAGATCAGCAACCGATGATGAGATTAAGTCTGCTTATTACCGGCTCGCTAAAGAATTTCATCCAGATCGACACCAGAACGAAGGTGATTCTGCGATAAATGACTATGCCGTAAAAATGAGCTCAGTCTCAGAAGCTTACGAAGTTCTCTCTGATGAATCGTCTCGGCGTCGTTATGACCTTTTTCTTGATGGGGGCGCACCAGCAGCGGCTGCCACAGATTTTAATGTTCGTCGGCCAAATAATTCGGAGTGCATGTTCTGTGCACATCATCCCGTAGCGACCAAAACTTTGAGACGAAATGTTGGGCTTCTCTTTATGCGCAAACATGCAAAGTTTGAGATTCGAGCATGTCGAGGGTGCGGCCTGAATTTGGCACGCGAAATGCAAAACACAACATTGCTTCAGGGTTGGTACGGATTTATTTCATTCTTTGCCAACATCGGGGCCGTGCTTGGAAACGCTGAGGCGATATTCGCATTCAACAGACTTGATGATCCAGTCCCACCAACAGACAGAGTTGCCAGGCCAATCGCAGAGCCTTCGTATCAAGGCAAAGGTATTTTTTCAAGGGCAGGGGTTTATGTTTCAGCGGTGGTGTTGGTTGTAGTTGGAATTTCGATTGCCCATAACAGCAACACACCTAATAAAAACTGGGCAATCAATGATTGTGTTGCGGTTCAGAATGGAAATGTAACTGGCGTTGTGAGCTGCTCAACCTCAAATGGTGGAGTAATTGTTGACTTCGTGCAAAATCAACAAGACTGCCCTTTCAATACAACCAATTATTTCAAAGAAAGTTCGGTGGATCCCAACCCTGGCAGAATCGTTTGCCTGGACAATAGTTGAATCTATTTCCCAAATCTCAAACAATGACGGTACGTTTTTAGGTTACTTACATAACTTATCTTGCCAGTTAATTAACAAATCGATTTCCCAAATTAGTTTTCTACATCCGTCAAATAGTTCCACACCATCTGAAGGTGTAGACATTTAACATGAGAAACAAAATTGGCCTAACTAGAATTGAATTGCTCTTCGCAACATTTATTGTTTGTGTTGTTCTTGTTGGGGGTGTTAAGGCAGTACTAACAAACGTAAACAAGAGCTCAGCGCCAAACTCAACTACAACTATATACAAAAGTCCCACGACCACGATGGTTGTCGTCAAGGTTCGATACGCTCAAAACGGCCATGTGATGCGCCAATGTGAATTTCCATTGAGAAATTTCACTGATTATTCATATTGCTATTGGAATGGGCCGGAGAGGACATCCGGCTCTGGATTTGATTTCAAAAAGTATGAAGATTTACAAAAGACACCAATTATTGGTGCGAATTTCACATTTGCGGACCTCACTTACACCATGCAAACAACTGATTTTTCAGGCTATCCCACAACCGAACATGCATCTATAACTATTAGACCATTTCATAATTGCATTCTCGCAAATACAACATTTGCAGTTGACATTCTAGAAATGCAAGCACTTAATTCGTTTGGACCCCTAGACAGCTTGGATTTTTCAGGTTCCACGATTGTTGGAACTACATTCGAGGGAATGGGAGGCAAATATGTCAACCTCTCAGGAGCACATCTTGCGAATGCATCCTTGCTTCACTCAGACTTTGTTGATGTGACGGGACTTCCTGCTTCCCTTCCAGTCGGCTGGATAATTGATACGAAAAAAGATCTCGTACGAAAACTAAATTGATTGAGACATTTGTCGAAGCGTTTGATTGCTCATTTTGAAACCAGTATTAGAACTTCTCAGACGTGCTTGCGCTAGCTTTCTATCGCTAAGAGAGACGCGGAGCAAGTCAATGTTTTGAAGGCAGCGTTCAGACGTTTGTTCTTGAGTCGATTATTCCTCAGACTCGTCATCAAGAAAATGTGTTGGAACATTCCCGTACGGTTTCATGCCATCAAGTTCCTCAGAGAAAAAGAACTCAGGATTGATTGAATGACTTCCTGCCCTGACTTCACCAGTCAATTTGTTAACAAAATAGGCAGGAGGTCCATCTTCTTGGAATTGAGGGTTGCCATCTATTAAGTACCTGCGATCACCGTACGGGATGCTCCACCAAAATGAGTTCCCCCATCCCCATACAGGTATGAAATGCCCTTCACCGTATTGAGAAATTAATTCTTTAACAACTGCTTCTCGAGCTTGTAAAAAACTGATAGTCATACATTTCCTCCAGGACAATTGGACTTCTGAAAATGCCAATAACTAGCAAATTAGGCTGCTAAACGGTTAAGAGGCTTTGAACTTTATTGATAGTAGTTTTGATTTAGGACCTAAACGTAGCTAAGGAATTCACAGCACATGAGCCAATTCACCCAGCAAGACATCGAGTCATGGCTTTGGGACTCCGCCAACATACTTCGAGGACCTGTTGATCCCGCAAACCTACGAGACTTTGTCTTCCCTCTCCTATTTCTTAAGCGCTTAAGCGATGCATGGGACGAAGAGCAAGACAAGGCAATACAGAAGTTCGGTAGTGACATTGATGATGAAACCGCTGCCGACTTTCACACATTTCAAATCCCTAAAGGCTGCCACTGGGCAGATCTCCGCCGTGCTGCTGAGAACCATGGCGTGCTGATTCAAAACATCATGCAAAAAATTGAAGAAGCTAATCCAAATCAATTAGCCCAAATCTTTGGCAATGCCCCATGGGCAGATCACAACAAGATGCCTCCTGAGCGTCTTGAAAAACTAGTCAGTCACTTCAGTCAAAGAGATCTCTCCCCCAGCAAAGTCTCTAACGACCTCTTAGGAGGTGGTTACGAATACTTGCTCAAGCGCTTCTCTGATGAAAGCTCAACTAGCGCAGGCCAGTTCTTCACCCCTCGTGCCGTCGTTCATTTACTAGTTCGCATCCTTGGACCTCAAACAACAGACTCAATCTATGACCCTGCGTGTGGTTCTGCGGGTATGTTGATCGAAGCTGCAACTGAAGTAAAGCAATCAGGTGGTTCTGTGCGTCAGATGCGCTTCTATGGTCAAGAGGTCAACCAAACATCTGCTGCTATTGGACGCATGAACCTTTTTATCCACGAAGTAGAAGATGCACAAATTCGTCGTGAAGATACATTGCAGAAACCAAAGTTCATTGACGCAAAAGGAAAGCTCGACCAATTTGATTTAGTTGTAGCAAACCCTCCTTTTAGTCTTAAAGATTGGGGAGCAGACAAGTGGGCGACTGATCCACATAAACGTGCCATCGGTGGAGTCCCACCTAAGAACAATGGTGACTACGCATGGGTGCAGCACATGATCGCTTCGATGAAACCAGAGACTGGTCGAGTTGGTGTCGTAATGCCACACGGAGTTCTCTTTAGAAGCGGCGCTGAAGGTGCCATTAGAAAGCACCTCATTGAATCAGATCTTCTTGAAACCATTATTGGCCTTGCACCAAACCTTTTCTATGGCACATCTATCCCAGCCAGCTTGATGTTCTTTAGAGCGACAAAGGACAAGAAACGAAAGAAGCACATTCTCTTCATCGATGCTTCAAAGCGTTTCGATAAAGGAAAGGCTCAAAACTTCCTCACTGATGAAGATGTAGAAGAGATCTACGCCGTTTACAAGTCAATGGGCGAAAGTGAAAAAGAAAACATCTCAGCTCGCCTTGTTTCACACGATGAAATTGAAGAGAACAACTGGGATCTCAACATTGGTCGCTATCTCAAAGCGGATGCTGCTGAGGTTGTTGATGTTGTCGAAGCGCTTGCCTCCTTTGATCAGGCCAGAATTCAGCTTGCAGCTGCAGAAAAGGCACTTCTTGCAAAGTTAAAGGCTGCTGGATATGCGTGATGGGTGGTTTGAAACACCACTTGGCGAAATTGTTGAGCTTGGCAAGGGTGGTTCATGGGGGCAAGACGAGCCAGGCGATGGATTGATTCAAGCCATATGTTTGCGTGGCACCGATTTAGCGGAGCTAATTGATGGAAGAGTCCCTGCTGCGCCCGTTCGGTGGATAAAGGAATCTGAGCTCAAGAAGTCGTCATGCTCTAAAGATATGGTTCTAATCGAAACCTCTGGAAGTAAATGTGGGCGTTCAATTGTTCTAACTCAAGAAATATTGGACAAATTTGATCTCCCTGTTATTTATTCGAATTTCTGTAGAACTCTTTCCATAGATATTAATAAAGTTACAAAGGAATTCGTGGAGATATGGTTTTCTCATCACTACGCTAACGGATTGATCCCATCGTATAGAGCAACTTCTGCAATGCCGAACTTAGACGTGAAAGCTCTGTTGCGAGTTGAGATTATGAGGGTGCCCCCACTACCTGAACAAAGGAGAATTGTTGACCTAATCTCATCAGTTGACACCTACCTAGAAGCTCTCCGGCAACAGCTAGAAAGTGCGAAGGAATCTAGGAACGCTGTGCTGCATGAGATATTGCAAGCGGGTGGCGATGATTGGGTTGAACACAAATTGATTGATATCTGTGAAATCTATCAACCTCAAACAATTGCTAAATCTGTCATGACTGACGATGGCGAATTTATTGTCTTTGGTGCAAATGGGCCGATTGGCCGCTATCACGAGTTCAATCATGAGAAATCTGAAGTCGTTGTTACTTGCCGAGGGGCGACCTGTGGAACAATCAACATGACAACGCCCAAAACTTGGATAACAGGAAATGCGATGGTTGTTAGTCCAATAACGTCCAAAGTTTCGAAGAACTTCCTTTACTGGGCACTAGTTGCTGGAGTAGATATTCAGTCAGTCGTCTCTGGATCAGCGCAACCACAAATAACAAGAGAGGGCCTGGCTCCTGTAAAAATCAAAATTCCTCCCCTTAGTGAACAAAATGAAATAGTTGACTTGATTAGTGGTTTCGAACTGAACATTAGTCATTTGAAAGATTCCCTAAGCAAGGCAAAAGCTCTTCGATCTGGATTACTTTCAGATTTGCTCAGTGGAGAGCATGAAATCCCTGCGGGATACGACAAGGTCATGGGTGCTGCGTAATGATGTCTCAGATTGAAAAGAGTATCGACGAGAAGATGGTTCAGATGGGTCTGGCAGACCATCTTTCTCGACTGGGTTGGCTATGGGCTGAGGATGAAGCTCTTGGTCGCCCATTGGAAAGTGTTTTCTTAAGCGATGATGTGGCCAAAAGTTTAGTGAGCTTGAATCCTGAGATCGCAAAGGCTCCTGCTCGAGCCGAAGAGGTACTTTCAAAATTGAGAGCTGTTCTGCTAGGTGTTCGAAATGATGGACTTGTTGCCTCGAATGAGGAATTTGTTGCGTGGCTTTGTGGTCGCAGAACGATCAAATACATAGGCACAGACAAAGATGTGCAAGTTAATCTGATTGATTTTGAAAATCCCAATGCGAATTCCTTGCGAGTTACAACGGAGGCCACTTTCCACATTGGTCGTGAGCATCGCAGGTACGACCTTGTTTTATGGGTCAATGGGTTTCCTCTAGTTGTTGGTGAGATGAAGACTCCAAAGGATAAGAACATCTCTTGGCTTAATGGTGCAACAGATGTTCACAATGCTTATGAGAAGAAGACTCCTGAGTTCTTTGTTCCAAATGTCTTGTCCTTTGCTTCAGAGGGACGTGAGTTTAGATATGGTGCTGTGGGCCAGCCGCCAGAGTTATGGCTGAACTGGTCGTCAACAGCTGATGTGATCATGCCTCCGGGGTTGCCAAACATGTTGAGGTCTGCAGAGTTATTACTGACTCCTGCAATGATTCTGGACATCTTGCGCACTTTTACTTTGTATTCATCACGCAGAACAGCCAACGGAGCACTTCGTACCAAAGTGATTCCCCGTTATCCGCAGGTTGAAGCGGTAGAGGCCATAGTTGCTCGGTGTAAGGATCCCATAAAAAAGCAGGGGTTGATTTGGCATCACCAAGGTTCGGGTAAGACATTTGCGATGGCGTATGCAGCTGCCAAGCTTCGCCATGAGAGTGAACTGGATGCGCCAACAATTGTTATTGTCTTGGACCGATTAGAGCTTATTGAACAGACTGAGTCTGAGTTTAAGTCTGTGGGTATTCAGTCTCTGAAGACCGCTGAGAGCAAAGATGAACTACGAGCACTGCTAAAGAATGATGCTCGTGGCGTAATCATTACAACAATCTTCAGATTCGCCGAGGCTGGGCTCCTTAATGATCGAGAGAACATTGTGGTGATGGTTGATGAGGCCCATAGAACGCAAGAAGGTCGCCTTGGTTTAGATATGCGCGAGGCTCTACCTAACGCAAAGTTCATTGGCCTTACTGGAACACCAATTTCTACAGAAGATAAGAACACCTTCTCAATGTTTGGCGATATGGATGACCCAGATGGTGCACTTAATCACTACTCAGTCGAGCGTTCGATCCATGATGGGGCAACGCTGCCTGTGCATGTGGAGACTCGATTAGTGAACTTCCATTTTAATGGTGAAGATTTACAGGCTGCTTTTGACCAGTTGGCAGATGATGAGAATTTGAGTGAGGAGCAACGTGGAAAGCTCGCAGCACGTGCCTCGCACATCTCAATTGTGGTTAGAGACAAAGATCGTATTGAGGCGGTGTGTAAAGACATCGTTAATCACTACAGAACACGTATCGCTCCCCTCGGCTTAAAGGCTCAGGTTGTTGCATATGATCGGGCGACCTGTGTGGCTTATTACGACGAAATCACCAAGTTGCTGAATCAAGGTGAAGAGGCAACTGTCGTGATGACGACAGTCAAAGATGACCCGCAGGAGTGGGATCGCTGGAACATTGACCGTGAGCAAGAAGCAACGATTAAAGATCGCTTTAGAGACATCAACGATCCGCTCAAATTTGTGATTGTCACAGCCAAGTTATTAACAGGCTTTGATGCACCCATTGAGGGCGTCATGTATTTAGATAAGCCACTTCGTGCACACACCTTGTTCCAAGCGGTCTGTCGTACGAATCGTAGATGGACAAACCCGATAACTGGCCAACAGAAGCTTCATGGCTTGATCGTTGATTATGTAGGTCTTGGTAAAGAACTTGCAAAAGCACTATCAACCAAGGCCACAATGAAGCCGGGTCAAAATCAAGAAGATGTCGAGATTTTATTTGGTGAGCTGAGTGCAGAGGTTGCAAACACTATTTCTCAATTTGAGAGTGTTGACAAGGAAGCATCAGTTTTTAATCAGATTCATGATGCACAGCAAGTTCTGGACACGATCGAGAAACGTGATGAGTTTGCTGCAAAGTTCATGCGCTGTCAGGGTTTATTTGAGTTCTTGTGGCCAGATACCAAACTTCGTCCAATTGAAGAGAGTTACAGATTTTTAGCTCGTGTCTATGCATCGATTGCTCCGAACAACTCTGCAGATCTTTTGCTCTGGCAGAAACTTGGTGCGAAAACCATGGAGATAGTTCATACCCATCTGACTGGAATCACGATTGATGCGGACAAGTTGGACAAGGTTGCAATGGATGCTGAGGTATTGGAAGCACTGCGAGAAAACGGGCTTTTCCCAGAACCTCTAAAGTTGGGGCAACCAGCGCCAACAGCTCTTGAAGTCTTACAGCGACTGGAAGAACGAATCTTGGCTCGTATCGCTGGAACTGATGGAATAAAGATTTGGAAATCCCTGGCTGAGCGCTTAGAGCTTCTTCGCTTAAGTCGTATTTCAAGTGCTGCAGAGAGCGTTGAGTTTCTGCGTCATCTATTAGAGCTCGCTAGAGACTTGCTTGAAGCAGAACGTGCCGATGATGAAGGTCGTATCAACGAGATTAAAGTTATAGATCCTCGGAAAGGCGCTTTAACTCAAATATTTGATGAGTTCAAACCGCAAGGCGTTCCAGTTTCTATTGAAAACATTGTAGAAAAGGTTGATTCATTGGTGCAACCAGTTAGAGGTACAGGCTGGCAAACATCCCATCCTGGGGATCGAATGGTTCGACAAGAGCTTCGTTTGATTCTTAAGAACTCAGGTTTGCCACCAGCTGGGGACCTCTTCGACCGTGCTTACGCCTACATCAGAGAGAACTACTAAAGAGACTCGTTGAGATTGATGTGCGTAGGGTTTGTAAGCATTAGGTTCGAATCTTCAGTTGGTCACTCTATTTACACAACCGCTAATCTTCAGTTGTTTGATCAGAAGTTTTCGTAGACAATTCGGCAAACTTGGCAGCCATTGTCGGATTTCCTTTTGTAAGCTTTCTGATGGAAAGGTCTTCAGCTCGACTGTTTGCAAGTTTGAGATTTTTCTCAGAACCAAGAAGTGCAGTTTTTGTGTTTTCCAAGGCTCTAATTGCCTTATCGATCTCACCGATGGCATCCTGAAACTTTCGATTAGCAAGATCATAATTCTTAGCAAAATAATCTTTAGCTTCTGACAGATCTTCTTCGAACTTTGTTATGTCAATGTTTTGTGCACGAATTGTTGCCAGTTCACTTTTGAACTCCAATGAATTAAGTGCTGCGTTTCGTAACAATGTAATCATTGGAATGAAAAACTGTGGACGAATAACATACATTTTGTTGTATCGATGCGAGACATCGACGATACCCGTGTTGTACAGGTCACTTTCAGCTTCTAATAGCGAAACGAGCACTGCGTACTCGCACTTTTTTTCAATGCGATCCTTATCCAGTTCTTTAAAGAAATCCTCATTCTTTTTTTTAGTTGCTGTTTCATCGCCTTCGTTTTTCATCTCAAACATGATTGAGATGAACTCAGTTCCGGCCTCATCGAAATCCTTGAAGATGTAATCCCCTTTGCTTCCTGAAGAAGCATCATTATCTTTTTCAAAATAGGCGCGAGAAAATCCAGTAGCTCTCAGTTGATTGAACTCAGTTTCACAATGTAGTTCGAGAGTCTCACCAACCATTTTTGTAGATAATTTTGCTTTAAGATCTCTATAGAAAGCGATCTGTTCATCTTTGGCCTTCAGATCTTCCTCATATCTTTCTGTCAATGTTTTCTCAAGCAGCTGCTGTTCGGTGTTTTTAGTTTCGAGGTTTCGTGCGAGATCATCTCTCTCCTTGACGAGATCATTAACAGCCTCCATTACAGCAATCTTTTTATTTGTTTCTGACGCATTCATCTCGGACTTCAACCGTTCAATCTCGGTATCTTTCTTTGATGTCTCTAGAATCAACGCATTTGCAATGGTCGCCTTTGCGAGTTCAACTGCTGCGTTTTTTTCGGACTCTGCAAGTTCAAGGCGTTCATGAAGGTCTTTTTCAAACTCCTTATTACGAACTTGCTTAAGAATGTCAGAGTATCCAGCTTCGTCAATCTTGAATGCTTTCTCACAGTGAGGACAAATAATTTCATTCATAATGAGGTCTCTCTTTTCCTATGTCACAAGACATTGTTGAACGCCTATGTTGACTCTAGTTTCTTCTATTAGTCTTCATAAATAATGAAATAAATACCCAAAAGGATCGCATGGCAAGCCTTTTTCCGCCGGACTTCAGCATTCAAGAAATTGAAAATGCCTCCGAACGCCAGGTTGTTGATTTACTGCTTAAGAGACTTGGAGCCGACTGGATTATTTGCCCAAATTATGGATTTAACGATGGGAAAAGGGACCGTGAAATAGATGTAGTCGTTCTCAATCCGAATGTTGGAATGACAATTCTTG
>TBL_comb47_HYPODRAFT_10005671_pt1 | contig 13827 bp, 23 predicted proteins | sample TroBogypolimnion_40_FD_10682 | JGI IMG/M metagenome (IMG submission 10682)
GTTACTAACCTTGCTTACTGGCATGCAAAGAGAAACTTTAAATATGGTGAGAAGGATTCATTACAAGAAGTTAAGAGCTGGATCGAACATCAAGCGTATTACCTCACCGAAGCAACTGTAGAACTTGCTAAGGAACGCGGTCCATGTTTACATAGTGATAAAACACGATACGGCCAAGGTATATTTCCATGGGAACTTAGAGCAAACGGCGTTAATGAATTAGCAGATTTTACTCCGGAACTCGATTGGGAATCATTACGCGAAAACATGAAACAATATGGCGTCCGTAATGCTACATTAATGGCAATTGCTCCTGTTGAATCTAGTAGTGTCGTTATTAATAGTACAAATGGTATCGAAATGCCAATGTCGCTTATTAGCACAAAGGAAAGCAAAGCAGGCTCATTCACACAAGTTGTTCCGGAATACCATAAGTTAAAGAACAAGTATCAATTGATGTGGGATCAAACTGATTGTGTAGGATATTTAAAGACAGCAGCAGTATTAGCAGCTTATGTGGATCAAAGTATTTCAACAAACACACCGTACAATCCTGCACATTTTCCGGATCGCAAAGTGCCGATCACACTAATCGCTAAAAACTTGATGCAGGCACAGTTATGGGGAATTAAGACTTTCTATTATAGTTTGATTAACAAGAAAGGATCTAAGGAAGTTGATCCAATTGTAAATGGATTCAAGCCAACGCAAGTCGAAGTCGATATCGAAGAATTTGAAGAAGACTGCGAGAGTTGCAAGTTATGATAACAAGAAGAATTAAAATACCATTAGAACATGGTAGAGAAATTGTAATTGTATACAAACAACAAGAAGACGGATCGTGGATTCAGCTGATGAGTGACGAATGTATGCAAGATCTTATCACCTTCTTTAATAATGGTTTTTATCAATTGGATATTAAAAAAGTATTCCGAATCGAGGATACAGAAGAATGATTTACAAAAGAAAAGAAGGCGAAGAAATTAGAAACGGGATCAACTATTATCCGTTAAATGATAATAATAGTCGCGGATTTATTGTAAAAGTGTTTAGGATTATATGGAGAGTACGATATAGTTTAAATGCTAAAAAATGGTTTTTTACACTTCGCTATATTGATCCAAACGCATTAGAAAAATTAAAAACATGGGAAGCAAAACACGGTATTAAGCATGAGTAAAGCACAATATAATTTAGAAACTAAAACAGATTATCTTAATCGTAAGATGTTTCTCGATCCAGCAGGTCCTGTAACAGTACAAAGATTCGAAGAAGTTAAATACAATAAGATCACTAATTTCGAAGACACTCAGCAAGGATTCTTTTGGAGACCGACTGAAATTAGTTTGACTAAAGATTCGGCAGACTTTAAAGATGCTAGCGATGCCGTTAAACATATCTTTACAAGTAACTTACTAAGACAAACTGCATTAGATAGCATCCAAGGTAGAGGACCTGTACAAGTGTTCGGGCCAGTTGTATCGTTGCCCGAGTTAGAAGCATTAGTACAAGCGTGGTCGTTCTTCGAAACTAATATTCATAGTAGAAGTTATAGCCACATTATTAGAAACATCTATAATGTACCTAAAGAAGTATTCAACACAATTCACGACACTGATGAGATCATTAGTATGGCCTCTACAATTGGCCGTTATTATGATGCTCTACATGATCTCAACTGTAAGAAAGAACTTGGAGAGCCCGTATCAGAGAAGGAGCATATTAAGGCTATTTGGCTTGCTCTTCACGCAAGTTACGGACTCGAAGCATTTCGCTTCATGGTATCGTTTGCTACAAGCCTTGCTATGGTAGAAAACAAAATCTTCATTGGCAATGGAAACATTATTAGTTTAATTCTTCAAGATGAGTTGCTACATAAAGCATGGACTGCATTTATTATCAATCAAGTAGTTAAAGAAGATAGCAGGTTTGCCGAAATTAAAGACGAATGTGCGGAAGAAGTGTATAATATGTACTTAGATGTCATTCGTGAAGAAAAAGAATGGGCAGATTATTTGTTTAAAAGAGGCCCTGTAATCGGATTGAACGCTAACATCTTGAAAGACTTTGTAGATTATACTGCCGTAAATGCACTTAAAGAAGTTGGAATCAAATATATAAGTACAGCACCGAAAAGCACTCCGATTCCTTGGTTCAACAAGCACAGTGATACTAGTAAGAAGCAAACAGCATTGCAAGAATCAGAAAGTACAAACTATGTTATCGGAGTTATGAGTGATACTATCGATTACGAGGATTTACCAGATTTATGAGTTATGTAATAGATCAAACAAAATTAAAAATTAAAGAGTTAGAAGAGCTTCTTGAAAATCCCGAAACCGGAGATTATCAAAAAGAATGCCTTCCTAAAACTATTCAATCGTATAAGACTAAATTAGAAATTTTAGAAGGTCACGAAGAAGACTTAGAGAAAGTATCTAAAGATATGAAGGCTATTCTTAGTCACACAAATGCAATCGAAGACAAATATAATTGTCGTACCGTAAAATTTATGTTTAAGTTAGCGGATTTTGTAGAAAAGAATATTTCGTTAGCATTAGGTAAATGGATTGCAGAGTATACTGTTCGTAAGATACATGCTCCAGTATGTAGTATCGTAGCAGGGCCAAAGCCAGAACTTCCTCCTATGCCTGTATACAGTGATCCTGCAGAAACAGCACGGAGTGCAAGGAGAAAGGCACAAGAGGCAGAAATGAAAAGATTTCGGGATATTTCTATTAACTTTTTAGAAAAGCCTCCTACCTTTCGTGAACAAATAACTATAAAGTATAGTAAGTTTATTAAAAGATTACTACCAAAGGGAAAGAATGAAAGCAATCGTATGGAGTAAGGACAATTGTTCACAATGCCTACAAGCAAAAAATATGTTGAAACTTCGAGGAATTGAAATCGAAGAAAGAAAGATCGGTGACGGGTGGACTAAAGAACAACTATTAGAATCAGTTCCAACAGCACGAGCAGTTCCACAAATATTCTTTGATGAAGAATATGTAGGTGGATTCACAGAATTAAAAAATAGGTTACAAAATGTTAATTGATAAAGGTATTTCATCCGGTGAAGTAATCACCATTAAACTCACTAGTGGCGAGGAAATTATTGCCAAGCTAGTAGAAGAAACTGATACATATTATAAAGTATCAACTCCGCAGGTAATTGCACAAGGCCCTAAAGGAGTAGGACTTATGCCGTACTTATTTACGGTTCATCCAGATAAAGATGTGAAGATTCATAAACCTGTTGTACTAGCAGAACCTACTGATAGTGATTTTGCAAAACAATTTATTCAGGCTACAACTAACATTGCGATAGTGTAATATGGCAGATTTAAATAGTCAGTTATCGCAACTAGAAGCAAGAGTAAGAAATCTTAATAATGCAGTAGTTGCTCATCATTTAGCAATGTCGACTATGGTTACTGCAATGTTAGCAGATCCATTTACTACTGCTCCAGGATCGGTGGGTGCATTATTTTACAATCATTTACCATTCGGATTTCAAGCCTTAATGGATTTAGTCGGGGAAGGAATTCCCGATTTCACTTCATTACTTGACGATTTGGCTGCAGGGCTAGAAACAACTGTCGAACAAACTGTTGATCAAATAGAATCACAAATAGAAAGTATGGTTGCTTCCCAAATCGAACAAATTAATAATCTAATTCAACAATATACCGATCAGATTAATAATTATACTCAACAAATTACAGATTTGACTAATCAGATCAAAGCCTTAACTCCTGGTGATCCGAGTTTAGCTGGGTTGCAAACGCAGCTAGCAACAGCACAAGGTAATTTGTCATCTGCTCAGCTTAACTTAACAAACGCGCAAGGACTAGCATCATCATTTGAGGCGAAAGCTATATCAACTGTTAAAACTACAGTTAGTAACTTTGTACTAAGTCAACAAAAGTTAAAGCTGGGCAAATCACAAGGCGTAGATATGAGCACAGGCGCATTATAATAAGAGGAAAAACAATGGCTACAAATAGATATCAAGACTTCGCTAAAATTATCGAAGCAATGGAAACAGACTTTGAAAAGTTTTACGATAAAGAAGTAGGTGCAGCAGGAACAAGAGTCCGCAAGCATTTACAAGAATTAGCAACTTTATGCAAAGAAGTTCGCAAAGATGTAACAGAAGTTAAGACCCAACGCAAGGGCAGTTAACTACTAGTTTTATTCAAGTAGATCTAGGATAATTAATAATATGCCCGAGTGGTTCGGGCATAGTATTTTTGGTTTAAGGAGATATAATCGGCCAATTAGATTAACCAATGATGGAAGTAGCGATTCCTGATCCAGCGTAAAGGAGATAACAAAATGATACGCATCATACAACAAACACACAATTCAAACATTACAGTTCAATACCATTTCGGTAACATTCAAGAGAAAGCAAGCCTTTCCATTCGCTAATAGGTGATAAAAATGAAAAATTTTATATACACTGGCCTTGCCTTATCTCTATTGTTATTCAGCAATCTTGCAAATGCAGGAAAACACCATAAACACAAACACCATACACATCATGCCCATCATCGGCATTCTATGAATGAACATTCTGGATTTGTAGGGTTAGCTAGTTGGTATGGCAATGAATCAGGCAATAGGACTGCTAATGGAGAGCGGTTTAATCCAAAAGCATTAACAGCAGCACATAGACATTTACCGTTCGGAACTCGTGTTAAAGTTACTAATCTTAAAAATAACAAATCTGTTATAGTTAGAATTAACGATAGAGGGCCATTCATAAGAGGAAGAATTATCGACTTATCGAAATGTGCTGCAAAAACTATCGGACTCGGAGGAACACAGTTAGTTTCTTTAGAATTACAGTAGCTAGCGATTAGAATAAATATAAGATACTATATTTTAAAGGAGTTTTAAAATGCCTTCAGGTTTTCAACAAGATTCAAATCAATTAGCACCAGGATTTTACCGTGTAATTATTGCAATGGGCAATCCTAGTAATACTGCAAATTGGCAGGCTATAAGCACACAATATACAGGTGGTTCTGTTAACCCAAATGATTGGGACTCATTTACAACATTGCCTAGTTCTTCAGCAAATGCATTAGGACTAGCGCAAGGTAATCTTCGTTTCCAAGCAGTTGTAGAAGAATTAACAAAGTATTGTGATGGACAAATTATCGATATGCAATATACCGCTGCTACATCTACAACAGATGCAAACAATCAAGCAACGAATTTAACATTTACTATTCGTTACGATCGTGATGCATTTGTTTTGGGTGCATACCAAAAAGTATTACTTGCAGAAAATTCATCAAACACAACGTTTGTTGGATATGGTGGTGGTACTAATTATGTTAACACAACTGCTAAGGCAGTTCGCGAAATGGTTACTCGCGGTATTGTCCGTGGCGGTACTTCAGGTTACACAAAATTTTGGCGCGTTTATAATCCAACTGTTTCAGAAGGATTCCAAACTCAAGTTACAATTAAACAACCAGATGTTCCAGCAAATGTTTGGGCCGATGTTACAGCCAGTTTACTTGACGGAACAGAGTTAATTAGCGCAAACTAATGCATCTAGCATACTTGCTGCTCTTCACAGGGCTAACTATATCAGCCGTTGCCATTTATTACTCAGTAATAGGGTTAGCGGCTATATTTTCTGCTGCGGCTATTCCTGTTTATATAATGGGTACAACGCTAGAAGTAGCAAAGTTAGTGGCAGCAAGTTGGCTCAAGTTTAATTGGAACAGAGCTCCGGCATTTATAAGAACATATATGTTAATAGCAATATTAATGCTTATGACTATAACGAGTATGGGAATCTTTGGATTCCTATCAAAGGCTCACTCCGATCAGAGTATGCCCACCGGAGATGTAGTAGACAAAATAGCAATTTTAGACGAACAAATTAAAACTCAAAAGGATAATATAGATGCTGCTCGCAAAGCACTTTTACAAATGGATACAGCAGTGGATCAGACCGTTGCAAGATCTACGAGTGAAAAAAGTGTCAATCGAGCTGTCGATATTAGAAAATCGCAAAACAAGGAGCGGAGCCTACTTAGAAATGAAATTGAGGCATCGCAATCTGAAATCTCGAAACTCAATAAAGAAAGAGCGCCTATAGCAAAGGATCTCCGAAGAGTAGAAGCAGAAGTAGGACCGATCAAGTACATTGCTAAATTCGTATACAATGATAATCCAGATCAAAACATTCTAGAAAAGGCTGTTACCTGGGTTATTATTATGATAGTTGTAGTATTTGACCCACTTGCTGTTATAATGTTATTAGCAGCACAAATGTCTTTTGTATGGAATACTACAAAAGAAGTAATAGATCCGATAGTACTAGAAGAAACTCCGGTACAACAAGAAACACTAGAACCAATAATAGTGGAAGAATTACCTGTTATCGAAGAAGTACAGGAGAACACTCCTCCGGTAGTAGACGAAATTCAGAGTTTTGATTTAAAGCCTATGGATTTGCTATATAAAGAATATGCTAAGGATCAATTTGACGGCTTAGAAGTTGATCCTATTACGAGTCCGGAACTTGCTAAATTTATTGAAGATTCAAAAGCTCAACCTCGATTTAGCAGTTATTCTCCGGACATGATAAAATACTTTGCAAGAAAGATTTATGAACTTAGGAAAAATAACAGTAATAACACCGCCTGATAAACTTTTTAATTTAAATTTAAGTTATCTATTAGTTAAGCCATCTATTAGCGTTAAGCAACAATTTCAAAATATTTTAAGTAGAAGCATCGATGATCTAAATGTTTTCATTTTTGATGAAAATGATACAGACATCGACTGGTTGCTTAGTGTATCTAGACAAGTCGATTGTGTAATTATCGATGTTGATAATTGTGATAGCATGACTATTAAATTTGTCGTGTTCATGATTGCACAAGCAAACGCACACTATATAACTAACGATGAGATTACTCCTTATGGGTTAATTTCTAAGAATAGAATTTACGACTTGAATCAAATTATTGAACAATTAGATCAAGACGATGAAGATGATGACGATATGGAGGAAGAATGAACGTCAAAAATAAAGGAGTCGGTGTCACAATACGAGACCACGAAAATATTTCTCAAGCATTGCGCCGATTCAAAAGAAAAGTAGAAGACTCTGGTAAATTAGAAATTCTTCGTAAGAAGGAATTCTATGAAAAGCCAACTACAAAGAGAAAAAGAGAAGCAGGTGCTGCAAAAGCTCGCTATCGTAAGAAGTTAGAGAAGGAAGCAGCAGCATTAAAGGCACTACAACAACATAAACGTTGACATTATACATTTTCTGTTATACTATAAGTTATTCATAAAAACGAGTAAAATATGGCTAAAACAGATGTAATGATCGATCTAGAAACATTAGCAACGTCAACCGATGCTGCTATTCTTACAATCGGTGCAGTTAAATTCGATCCATTCGGCTCTGTCGCAGATTTTTCAGAGAATGATAAATTCTACGTCAAGGTCGATTTGGATAGCTGCAACGAACTCAACTTAACAGTAAGTGATGACACTATTAATTGGTGGGCAACACAATCAAAAGAAGCACAAGACGAAGCATTTAGTCCTAAAAACAGAATTCATATCGAAGATGCATTTGCAGATCTTTATAAATTTTGTTGGGGTGCTCAACGTGTATGGTCTAATGGCGCAGGATTTGACGTTGTTATTTGTGAAACAATTTTTAATAAAATTCACAAAGCTGTTCCTTGGAAATTTTGGCAAGTACGAGATGTACGTACCATTTTCGATTTAGGAATAGATCCGCAACGTCCTCAAGTAACAGCACATAATGCTGTGGAAGATGCACTTGCTCAAGCTATTAGTGTTCAAAATGTATGTAGAGTTTTAAAGTCGGTCGGAGTAACTCCATTTAAGAGGATATAAATGACTAAAGATCAAGCAAAGAGTTCTTTAAGTCTAGTGCATATCGCAATTGACACTATTCAAAAAATTGCAGAACAAGAACAAGAAATAACTCATGCAAACACACGCGACTATCGATTTACCCGTGCAATTTTATTGTTACAGGAAAAACAACGGGACGCTGAAAACTTTTTAAAGAAGGCACAGTCTAATGGATAAACAAATAAAAGAAATATTTTGCATCACTCAGGAAGAGTGTGCTGAAGTAACTCAAGCAATATCTAAAATATTTAGATTTGGCATCGATACTTCATGGAATGGTCGTACTAACAAACAACGCCTCGAAGAAGAATTAGGCGATCTTATGGCGATGATATATATTTTACAAATGTCTGGAATCGTCAGCGAAGAAAATGTGTTAAAGGCCTCTGAAGATAAGATGGAAAAATTGGCCAAATGGTCAAATATTAATTTATCGGAAGATAAATAAAATTGTAAAAATTGCCTGCGGGGGTTTTTACAAGAGCATGGTGCTCAAATAGACTCGCTTAATAAAGGAGAACAATATGTCTAAAATCATCGGTATCGATCTCGGTACAACCAACTCATGTGTAGCAGTACTAGAAAACGGTGTTGCTAAAGTAATCGAAAATTCAGAAGGCGCAAGAACTACACCTTCTATCATTGGATACACCGACGAAGAAATCGTTGTAGGTGCATCCGCAAAACGTCAAGCAGTTACAAATCCAAAAAATACCATTTACGCAGCAAAGCGTCTTATTGGTCGTAAGTTTGACGAAAAAGAAGTTCAAAAAGATATCGACCTTATGCCTTATGAAATTGTCAAAGCAGACAATGGAGATGCATGGGTTAAAGCAAATGGCAAGGAACTTGCACCGCCACAAGTAAGTGCAGAAGTTCTACGCAAAATGAAAAAGACTGCTGAAGACTACTTGGGTAAGGAAGTCACTCAAGCAGTTATTACAGTTCCAGCATATTTTAACGATAGCCAACGTCAAGCAACTAAGGATGCGGGTAAGATTGCAGGATTAGAAGTACTTCGTATTATTAACGAACCTACTGCGGCTGCGCTTGCATACGGTGTTGATAAGGCAGATAGCAAAGATCGTAAAGTTGCTGTTTATGACTTAGGTGGCGGTACTTTCGATATTTCAATTATTGACATTGTTAATGTTGATGGCGAAAAGCAAATCGAAGTACTATCTACAAACGGTGACACATTCTTAGGCGGTGAAGACTTTGACCAACGTCTAATGGATTATCTTGTAAGCGAATTTAAAAAGGAAAGTGGAATCGATCTTAAGAATGATACACTTGCTCTACAACGCTTAAAGGAAAATGCAGAAAAGGCAAAGATCGAATTGTCAAGCACAGCACAAACTACTGTAAATCTTCCTTATATTACAGCAGATGCTAACGGTCCTAAGCATTTAAACATCACTATTACTCGTGCTAAGTTTGAATCACTTGTAGACGATCTTATTACACGTTCGATTGAACCATGTAAGATTGCACTAAAAGATGCCGGTGTTAAGGCTAATGGCATCGACGAAGTAATTCTTGTTGGTGGACAGACTCGTATGCCTAAAGTACAAGAAGCTGTTGAAAAGCTCTTTGGTAAGGCTCCTCGTAAGGATGTAAATCCAGACGAAGCAGTTGCAGCAGGTGCAGCAATTCAAGGTGCAGTACTAAGCGGTGATAAGACAGACGTTCTATTATTAGACGTTACTCCACTATCACTAGGTATCGAAACAATGGGAGGTGTGTTTACTAAGTTAATTGCAAAGAACACAACTATTCCAACTAAAGCAAGCCAAACTTTTAGTACAGCAGAAGATAATCAACCAGCTGTTACTATTAAGGTAGCACAAGGTGAACGCGAACTATATCGTTACAATAAGGAACTTGGAACATTTAACCTAGACGGTATTGCTCCTGCTCCACGTGGTATGCCGCAAATTGAAGTTACTTTTGATATTGACGCGAATGGTATCATGCATATTAGCGCAAAGGATAAAGGAACTGGTAAGGAAAATAAAATCACTATTAAGTCTGACTCAGGGCTAACTGATGCAGAAATCGAAAGAATGGTTCGCGAAGCTGAAGAAAATGCAGAAGCTGATGCAAAAGCTAAAGAAATTATCGAAGCTAAGAACCAAGCTGAAGCACAGGTACACAGTCTTAAGAAAGATTTTGAAGAATTCAAATCTACTCTTACAGAAGACGAGTCCAGCGCATTTGAAGAAGCTACTAAAGCTGTTGAAGATGCAACCGCAGGCGATGATGTAGAAGCAATCAAGGAAGCAGTACAAAAGTTATTTGAATCTGCCGGTCCAGTATTCCAAAAGAAACAAGCTGCAGAAGCAGCAAAGAACGATCCAAATGCGGATCAAACTGTGGATGCAGAATTCACAGAAGTTGACAACAAAGACGAAAAGTAATATACTTTAACTATGAGGAGTGCTCGGGTGAGGCTCCTCAACATTCTTGCTTAAATAAGGAGAACTAAAATGACACAATTAAGAACTATCGATGCAGCAGCATTAGCAAATATTAATAGAGCCCTTGTAGGATTTGACCGTATTTTTAATGAACGCTATAATGCTCATTCTACTAACTACCCTCCACATAATATTGTAAAATATGACGATAATCACTATGGCATTGAAATTGCCGTAGCCGGTTTTGCGAAGGAAGAGATTACAGTTGAAGTCGATCAAGATCAGCTAACTGTTCGCGGCACAAATATGGTCGTTGAAGATCGACAAGTAGAATACTTACATCGTGGATTAGCTTCACGTGACTTTACCCAAACATATACTTTGGCAGAATATATGGAGGTTAAAGATGCAGAAGTTAAGGATGGTATGCTTAAGATTTCGATCGAGCGTATTATTCCTGAGGCTCTTAAACCTCGTCAAATCGAAATTAAATAATTAAATACTAACACAAGGGGAGGAAATTTCCTCCCCGCTTTTGGAGAATATCATGGCAATAACAGATGTTGTATTAGAAGAAAAGTCCAAACTTAAAGTAAGTGAACCTACATTGTGGAAAGTCATTTTTTTGAATGATGATGTAACTCCAATGGATTTTGTTATTTCGTTACTCATTGAAGTATTCAAACATAATCCCCAATCTGCATATGATATTACTATACAAGTTCACGAACAAGGATCTGGTATTGCAGGCGTTTATAGTCACGAAATTGCAGAGGCAAAATCAGTAGAAGCAACCCACTTGTCTCGAAATAATGGATTTCCGTTACAAATTAAAATGGAGGAAGAATGAGTTTAAAAGAGCTCACATACGAACATCATAAAAAGGCTGAAACTCAGCCATTTGTTAAAGTATTATTTTCAGGTGAAATTGATCCTAAATTATATGCTTTATATTTAAAAAATCAACATCCGCAGTACGAAATTTTAGAAGTAGTTGCTATGGCAAAAGGTCTTCTAAATGGACTTACTGACATTCGCCGAGCGCCTGCACTTAATGCAGATTTCCAAGAATTATGGGATAGTGACGAAGAACCAAAACTATGTCCTGTAGTTAAGAAATATATCGATCATATCATGAGTATCAAAGATGACCCTAAAAAGTTGATGGCACATATCTATGTTCGTCACATGGGCGATCTGTATGGTGGACAAATGATTGCTAAGAAAGTGCCAGGTTCTAAAACGTTTTATAAGTTCGAAGATCCGGATGCACTTAAAGCAGCAATTAGAGAAAAACTTGACGATAGTATGGCAGAAGAAGCAATGATCTGTTTTGATTTTGCTACAGAGCTATTTCAAGAAATGATGGAATTTGTAAATGAGTGATATTTGGGACAAATTGATCGAACTTCAAATGTATTTTGAAGATCAATTTAATCTCACTGGCGACGAAGTAAAAGAAGTAAGTTTACAAGACTTCAATAAGCCAGGATGGATCAATCGTGTGTGGACCTCAAAACTATATAGGCGCGCACATATTGATATTATCGATGTCCGAGATACTAAAGGAATGTGGATGATGCATTGTTGCATCTTTCCACATGTCCATAATCCTGCTCCTATCTTCGGGTTCGATGTTATTGCAGGAAAAAATAAAATTACAGGATGTTTTCACGATTTTAGCCCAGCTGGAAGAATTAATCATAAAATGATTAATTGGTTTTCCAAACAAGTTGCTACACTAGAGTGGCGCAAAGAACGTGAATTGCCCGATTGGGCACAACGTATTTTTAGTCCTAGTATTATTGCTGTTGCCAATATCCAGCAAGAAGAAGAAATGGATCAGATTATTAATACAGCCCAAACTAATATTGATTATTATTTAGAGCAAATAGGACATTCCAATTATACTACAAAAGATACTACTACTCATCAAAATTTCTATCTGAGAAATCAAAAGATGAATCCTCATAATCCTCGTGTAATGGCCAATCTTGGCCTCGATGAACAATTCATACATCGCTTTATCAACGAGTGCATGTTTCCCGAAATTAATATTTAATATATTAATGTTACAAAAAATCAATAATATACGCGGTTTAAAGTAATCTCTTTACTCTTAAATAAGAGTAAGCCGGGAGCGAATCGGCGGGGAGCGAAAAATGAAATTATTACAATCTGTTATTGTAGGGGTACTCTCATTCACCTCAATTTTATCGAATGCAGCTCAGATGGATTACCAATTTAATAGTCCTGTGTTCAATGGCAACGGTTACGGTACCTATGTCCTTTCGATAAAACAAATGCAGGATCAAAATACTGCAAACAATGAGGCAAAAGCACAAGCATTATCTGATGCTGCAAAAACTGCGGCAGCAAACACTCCGCAAGCACAATTTATAGCAAATCTACAAAGTCGCATTTACAGTCAACTTGCACTTAATATCACTAACACATTATTTGGTGCAACAGGTGCACCTAGTTGCGGAAACGATTGTGGCGGCACAATGGATGTGGGCGGCAATACAATCACTTGGTCTTTAAATTCTGCAAGCAATACAATTAATATCAACATTGTAAACACTGCTAACCCAAGTCAATCAACAACTATGACTGTTCCTGTTGGAACTTTTGCATTTTAAGGAGTAACAATGAAAATATTAATCTTAAGTTTAGTTACAATTGTTACATTATCAGGATGCACCCTTGGTTCAGCAATGAAAGGCGCACTTACTGGCGAACAGTTTGATGAACCGGTTATTTCTGAAGCGAAGTATTTAAAGAAAAAAGAAAATCAAGTTAAGCCTCCAGTAGGAGGTCCAATTCCTGCGGCAGTTTATGCGTTTACTGATAAAACAGGACAACGTAAGTATGTCGAAGGTTATGCTAGTTTCTCAACAGCAGTAACACAAGGTGCAGAAGGTTATGTAATTAAAGCATTACAAGACGCAGGAAACGGACGTTGGTTTAAAGTTGTCGAGCGTGTAGGATTAGATAACTTAGTTAAAGAACGTCAAATGATTCGTCAAATGCGTGAAGCATATCAAGGTAAGGATGCACAACCATTACCTCCAATGGTATTTGCCGGAATTATTGTAGAAGGCGGAATTATTGGATATGACAGTAATTTACAAACAGGTGGTGCTGGTGCAACTGTATTCAAATTGGGTGGAACTACCCAATATCAATCAGATTGGGTAACTATTAACTTACGAACAATTAGTGTAAGTACAGGCGAAATTCTAACAAATGTAACTGTTACAAAAACCGTATTAAGTTATATGGACAAATTAAATGTTATGAGATGGTTTAATAGCGGAACTCAAACTTTTGAAGCAGAAGTTGGCGGAAGCATAAACGAAAGTATCAACAAGGCAATAGATTTAGCAGTACAGGCAGCAGTCTTACAAACTATACAGGAAGGTGCTCGTAGAGGGCATTGGGCATTCAAGGAAGAAGAACCTAAAAATTGAAA
>TBL_comb47_HYPODRAFT_10005673_pt1 | contig 13825 bp, 9 predicted proteins | sample TroBogypolimnion_40_FD_10682 | JGI IMG/M metagenome (IMG submission 10682)
TCCTCGAAGACGGCATCATCGAGGGCCGCAAGGTCTTCGGCAACATCATCAAGTACATTAAGATGGGCGCCAGCTCCAATTACGGCAATATGTTCAGCGTGGTGGGCGGCAGCTATTTCCTGCCGTTCCTGCCCATGGCGCCGGTCCAGATACTGCTCAATAACCTGCTCTACGACTTCTCCCAGGTCGGCATCCCGGCCGATCGGGTTGACGAGGAATACCTCAAGAAGCCCCGGCGCTGGAACATCGCCAGCATCAAGAAATTCATGATGTGGATAGGACCCATCAGCTCGATCTTCGATTATACGACCTATTTCCTGATGCTGTATTTTTACGGTTGCATCGCCTATAAGACCACGGCAGATGCCGCGCTGAAGGCTCATTACGAGAGCCTCTTCCATACGGGATGGTTCGTGGAGTCGCTGCTGACCCAGACCTTGATCGTCCACATCATCCGCACCAACCGCATCCCGTTCTTCCAAAGCCGCGCCAGCCCCGCGCTGGCCCTGACCACGCTCTCGGTCATGGCCGCGGCGGTGCTGTTGCCTTACTCCCCGGTGGCCGGCTATTTTGGGTTGACGCCCTTGCCTTGGTCCTTTTGGCCTTGGATGGCGGCGACGCTATGCACTTACGCTGTGTTGACCCACAGCGTGAAGACCTGGTTCATCAAGAAATATGGAGTTGACTAAATGAAGAGCCTGCTCAACGCGCTCCAGGAAGGACGGCTGTTGGAACTGCCTGACGCCGACAAGGGTAAGGCCCTGGAATACCTTGCGCATGTCATCGAGGCCGTTCCCGATCTCTCCGGTGTAGGCCAGGTCTACGAGTCTGTGATGGCGCGGGAGAGTTCCCAGAACACGGGACTGGGGCTCGGCGTGGCATGCCCGCATGTGCGCGCCTCCGGCGAAGGGGAACTTTTCTGCGCGGTCGGTTGGAGCCCCACCGGGATCGATTACGGATCGCCGGACGGAAAGAAGGTCCATCTGGTGGTCATGTATTATATCCCCGACTCCCAAAAGAGCATTTACCTTAGGGAGATATCGGCCTTGGCCGGTGCGATCCACCGGGAGGGCGGCATCTCCGCCATCGCCTCCGCTGAAGACATCGCCACGGTCCGGGAACGGCTGCTGGATTGGGTTTTGGTCGCCATCGAGGCCAACATCCCGGAAGCCAAGGCCCGCATGATCCGGCTGGAGGCCCGGCAGGCCGCCGCCGAGGCCCCGTCTGCAGGGCGTGCCGCAGTCCTGGGACAGATTCAGGCGGTGCCCGCCCTGATCGTGTCGCTAGGGGATTCGCAGAATGTCGTCTTGTGCCAGAACCCTCAGGCTGTCGCAGCTTTGGAGAAGATGGATGGCTTGGCGGATAAGCTCCGCCGCCAGGCGCAGTTCGACGCGGCCGATTTCAAGCTGGTCTTCCAGTCCTCGACACAATATGGCCTCGGTCGGACGCTCTATCAGTACTTGGCCGTCAAGTTGTCCTGACCGTTCCCGCGCTGCCCCGAGGCGCTCGCGCCAGGCGCGATAGCCAATAGGCTCCAGCCATGGTTATGGCCAGGCCCCCCAATTGAGCGATGGCTATGCGCTCCCGGCCCAGGCACCAGGACAGCAGCATGGTCAGCGCTGGATAGGAAAGCAGGAATGCGGTCGCCTTGGACAAGTCTATGCGCCGAATGGCGCCGTACCAAAAGAAGACCGAGAGGGCGTTCATGAACACTCCCTGCCAGACCAGGACCCGCAGGGCCGGAGCCGACCAACTCCAATTCGGGCCGTGGCGCAGGGCCCACAACGAGAACGGCGCCAAGGCGAAGAGGCTGAAGAACAGCCGGCCTCCGCTGACCAGAATGGGGTCCAGGTCCTTTGGCAGACGCTTGGCGATGACATGGGAGATCTGGAACATCCAGGGTGTCAGCACGATCATGAGGTCTCCCTTCCAACGCAAGGAGCCCAGGTCGTGGGCCATGATAAGGCCTGTGCCGGCGAGGACCATCAAGCTGGCCGCCCTTTGCGGGGCCAAGACGCTTTCCCTGAGCATCCAGGTCGAAAGGATGGCGGAATAGAGGACTTCGGATTGGGCCATGACCGCGGCGTTGGCGGCGGTGGTGTAGCGCAAGGCCAGAAGGTAGATGAGACTGCCCGTCCCGCTCAAGAGGCTCATGAGGAACAGGGGCCCCGCCACGCCAGGATGCAGCGCCCGGCGCCAGCGACCGCGCGCCAACAGCGCGGGCAGGAAGCACAGGAATCCCACCGCCATCGCGCCATGGTAGAAGAGCGCGGCGCTGAAGCAGCGCAGGCCGTCCTGTCCGATCAGGGGCCAGAAGGCGTTGAGCATCCAACAGCCGAGGAGCGCGGCAAAGGCGGGCACAAGAAGATTATATCAAGGGGTTGGGCTAGCGAGCGCTGCCCAACGGCTGGATGTCCGCTCGGCGGCGCAGTTCCCGCAGGTAGGTGGGCAAGGCGGACTTCATCTTTTCAGCGAGGATCAGGTCGCGCAGTTCGTCTTTCGCGGCTTCATAGCGCGCCGGTTGGGGCGGCCTTTGGTTCGTGACTTGAAGGATATGGAAGCCCTTGGCCGAAGGCACCACGCGGACCTCCCCGGCCTTCATGTCGAAGGCGACGCGTTCTATCTCCTCGGGCAGCATGCCGCGAGAGACGAATCCGTAATCTCCCCCGTTGAGTCTGCCGGTGGCGGCCAGGGAGCGCTGCCGGGCCAGGGCGCCGAAATCAGCCCCGTCCCGGAGCTGGGTCACGATTTCGTCCGCGTCGGCCTGGGTCTTTACCAATATGTGGCGCAGGCGCACTGCGGGCGGGACGGCGAACTGGTCACGGCGCTCGCGGAAGGCCTTTTCGAGGTCGCCCTCCGATATCGATATCTTGAGCGCGCCGGCGAGGAACTGGCGTACGAGGACCTGATCGGAGATCTCGGCCTTGAGCTGCGCTACGGAGCGGCCGGACTGCTTGAGCTCATTCTCGAAAAGGGCTGGGTCGCTGAACTGCGCGCGCAGGCGCTCCAGGCGTCTTTCCACCTCGGCTCTGTCGGCCTTGAGGCCCTGGGCCTGGGCGGCCTGGCGCAGGAGGAGCTCGTCTATAATGTCGTCTAGGGTGGCTGGGCCGTAGCGCTTCCAGAGGCGCTCCACGATCTCGGATTGCCGGATCACGGTCCCATTGACGGAAACGACGCCGCGGTCTTCTTCGGCGCGCGCAACGCCCGCCAATAGGACGGCCGCGGTGCAGAGCAGTGTCAGGCGCTTCATAATTGCTTTAGAAGGCAAATGATATAATAAATCTCGCGCGAGCAACCGCTAGGCTTGGCGAAAGGGCGGCCTCCGAGGGTACAAAATTGGAAAAAATCTGGAAGACCATCATCGAACCCTTCCGCATCAAGGCCGTGGAACCCCTGGGCTTCACGACCGAGGCGCAACGCGAGAGCGTGCTGCGCGCGGCGGCCTATAACGTCTTTGCCATCCCGGCCGACCAGGTTCTCATCGATCTGTTGACCGACTCGGGGACTGGCGCCATGTCCGGGGAGCAGTGGGCGGCCATCATGCGCGGAGACGAGTCCTACGCCGGAGCGAGGAGCTTCTTCGTCTTCGAGCGCGCCGTGCGCGAGCTGACCGGCTACCGTTATATCATGCCCGTCCACCAGGGCCGCGCCGCGGAGCGCATCTTGATGGGGGCCGTCTGCGGGCCGGGCAAGACCGTCCTGTCCAATTCCCATTTCGATACGACCCGTGCCAACGTGGAGGCTTCCGGCGCCGCGGCCGTGGACCTGCCTGCGCCCGGGGCCTTGGATTTCGACACGCCCGGACCTTTCAAGGGGAATATGGACGTCCGCGCCTTGGAGGCCAAGATCCGGGAGCTGGGCGTGGAGAACATTCCCATGGTCATCATGACGCTGACCAATAATTCCCTGGGCGGCCAGCCGGTGTCCATGAGCAATCTGCGCGAGGTCTCGGAGGTCTGCCGGCGCATCCGCATCCCCCTCATCATCGACGCCGCACGTTTCGCCGAGAACGCATTCTTCATCAAGCTGCGCGAGCCGGGTTATGCCGCTCGCCCCGTCTGCGACATCGCGCGGGAGATGTTCTCTTGCGCTTCGGGCTGCATGATGAGCGCCAAGAAGGACGCGCTGGTCAATATCGGAGGCTTCCTGGCTTTGAACGACTCCGCCTGGGTGGCACGATGCCGCGAGGCCATCATCCTCACCGAAGGTTTTCCCACCTATGGGGGCCTGGCCGGGCGGGACTTGGAGGCCATGGCTCAGGGCCTCGTCGAGGTCCTCGACGAGCATTACCTGACCTACCGCTTACGCTCGGCGGAGTATCTCGGCAACGGCTTGCGTCGGGCCGGGGTGCCTATCGTGGAGCCGCCCGGGGGGCACGCCGTCTATGTCAACGCCAAGAAGTTCCTGCCCCACATCCCTCCGTCCCGCTATCCCGGCCAGGCCTTGGTCTGCGAGCTCTACCGCACCGCCGGCATCCGGGCGGTCGAAATCGGCTCGCTCATGTTCGGCCACGGCGGCGACGGCGCTTTCATCCCCGCCCCCATGGAGTTGGTGCGCCTCGCCTTGCCACGCCGGGTCTACACGCAGAGCCATATCGATTTTGTCATAGAGGTCTTCGCGGATATCACTCAGCGCGCCAAGTCCCTGCGGGGACTGCGCTTGGTGGAGGCGCCCCAGCGCTTGGCCCATTTCACCGCGAAGCTCATGCCGGAGCCCGTCTGATGGCCGAGGCCAAGGGGCGTCTGCTCGTCGTCACCAACGACAGGGCCCTTGCCGACCAGATGGCTTCCGCCGCCTCCATCCGCGGACTGGAGCTGTCTTGCGCGGCCGGCCTCCGTGAGGCGGCCGTGCAGTTGAGTCAGGGCGTCTGCGCGGCCCTGGTGGTGGATTTCGGCCGGATTCCCGCCGCGGAGCGCGAGGCCGCCTTGGCCCTGCGCCAGCAGGCTCCCCGCGCCGCCTGTTTCTTCTTGGAGACCAACCTCAGCATCGCGCCGGACACGCCGGCTTCCTTGCGGCAATTGCCCTGGCCTTTGCCCAGCGGCTTCGCGGACAAGCTGAGGGTTACGGAGCGGCCGGTCGTCATGCTGGCCGACCAGACTCTCTTCGCTACGGAGGCCTTGCAGGCGGCGCTCCAGCAGGCCGGGGTCCAGATCGTTTCGTTGGAATCGACCAACGGGCTCGCCTCATTCCTGCGGGAGCAGAAAGAGGCCCGCGCACCCAAGCCTAAAGCCAAGAAGCCGTTTTGGAGGTTCGGCGCCTCCTCCCAGAGCGACGCCGAGACCGGTTCGGAGCGGCCCGTGTTAAGCCGCGTGGTGGTGGCCTTGTTCTCGGGGACGGTGCCGGAAGCGGCCAAGCTCGATATCGGCATCCGGCAGGTTGTGCCCGAGGCCGTCTGTTATTTCGTTCCGAGCCTGGAGCCGGGGCGAGCCGCGGTGGCCGCCATCGAGGCCGGCCAGACCGCCTCGCTCATGCGCGAACTGGCGGGCGGCATCCCGGAGCTGCTGACTGCCGGCAACGAGGCGCAGAAGACCCCGCCCAGAGGCGGCGGGCGCATCCTTTTGGCGGAGAGCAACAAGGCCTATGTCATCGCCATGGGCCAGGCCCTCATGGTCGCGGGTTACGAGGTCGTCACGGCGGGCGACGGGGAGGAGGCCCTGCGCCATTTCAGGCCGGGCGCTTATGACCTGTCCGTCATCGGCACTGCCATCGCCTACGGCCAGCATTCCGGCGCCGAGTTCGCGCAGAAGTTGCGTAAGCAGGATCCTGACCTGCGCATCATATTCATCGTGGACCAGTTCCCGGCCGAGACCGTGACCAAGAGGCTTGGCGAGGTCGTCAAGCTGGGATTGGACGATGCCCTGGTCCGGCCGGTCGAGCCCGTGCAGCTCGTGGAGTCCGTGCGGCGGGCGCTGGAACGACGCTTCCTGCTCCTGCGCAACGCCCAGCTTTCCCGGGAGAACGAAGAGAAGAACCGGGCCCTCACCCAGATCAACGATTTTCAGAAGAAGTTCTTCGCCATGGTGGCCCACGATGTCAAGAACCCCCTGACCGCGATCATGGGCTATTCGGAAGTCCTGGGCACGAGCCTGAAGGACAACCCCCGAGATCTGAAATATGCCTCGCATATCCACTCCGCCGCTGGGGCCCTTAATCTTCTCATCTCGGACTTGGTGGACTTGGCGGCCATCGAATCGGGGAAGCTGCGCGTGGAGATCGGGGCTCTGGACTTGGCGGCCGTGGTCAACGAAGTCCGAGCGCGCATCGAGATCGTGGCCCAGAAGCGCCGGATCATCTTCGCGGTTGACCTGCCGCCGGCCTTGCCGTCCCTGGCCGGGGATCCGGCCCGCCTCGGCCAGGTCATCCAAAACCTTTGCACCAACGCCATCCAGTACACCAAGGAAGGCGGCAAGGTCACGGTGCGCGTCGAGGCCTTCGCGGACAAGGTCGTGGTCAGCGTCATCGACACGGGCATCGGGATATCCGCGCAGGACCTGCCCCATGTCTGGGAACGGTTTTTCCAATCCGAGGAAGCCAAGAAGATGCGCAAGGCCGGCTTCGGCCTGGGCCTCAAGATCGCGCGCGAGATCGTGCAGATGCACGGCGGGGAAATGGGGCTGGAATCCCAATTGGGAGTGGGTTCGCGGTTCTTCTTCGTCCTGCCGGTGAAAGATTCTCGATTGCCGCCGCAGGCTAAGCCCTCTCTGGCGAGTGAAGAGCGGCAAGCGCCTGCGGGTACGGTGCTCCCTAGCGCAGCGCCCCCTGCGGCGAGTGGAGAAAGGCCAGCGCCTTCGGGGACGGTGCGCCCTGGCGCAGCGCCCCCTGCGGCGAGTGGAGAAAGGCCAGCGCCTTCGGGGACGGTGCGCCCTAGCGTGCCGCCCCAGAAGCTGCCGCCGCTGACGGATCCTCCTCGGCGGCCCGAGGGCTGGCCGGAATAACCCAGAAGCGGATGCTTCCCAAAGATATAAGAGACCTCCAACGGATGTTGCCCGCGGGAGCGCTTCTCGTGGGTGAGGCCGAATTGGCGGCCTATGCCTATGACGCCACCGCGCAGCGGGCCCGTCCCGAAGCCGTGGTTCTGGCGCGCAGTGTCGAAGAGGTGCGCCAGACGGTCCTCTTCTGCCGGGAGCGCCGCATCCCCTATGTTGCGCGCGGCGCCGGTACCAATCTTTCGGGCGGCTGCGTGCCCTTGCGCGGCGGCGTGGTTTTGTCTTTGGCCCGCATGGACCGCATCCTGGGCATTGATACCACGGCCCTGACCGCGGTGGTGGAGCCGGGCGTGGTCAACCTCAAGCTTCAAGAGCAACTCGCCCGGACGGGACATTACTACGCTCCGGACCCTTCGAGCTTCCGGGTGTCCACGATCGGAGGCAATATCGCCGAGAACGCGGGCGGCCCGCGCTGCCTCAAATACGGCGTGACCACCGACCATGTGCTGGCCTTGGAAGCCGTCATGCCTGACGGCGGCCTGGAGCGCTTCTCCGTGCGGGACGCCGGCTGCGAGCTGATGAGCCTCATGGTGGGTTCGGAAGGGACCTTGGGCGTCGTCACCAAGGCTTGGCTGCGCCTGCTGCCGCTGCCGGAGGGGGTGTGCACGGTTTTGGCCGGTTTCACGTCGGTCGACGCGGCGGTGCGCTGCGTCTCGGCTATCGTCGCGGCGGGAGTGCTGCCGCGGGCCCTGGAGGCCTTGGACCGCGCCACCGTGGCTTCTGTGGAGGCATATAACCGCGCCGGCTATCCGGACGCTGAGGCCGTGCTGCTCATGGAGATGGACGGAACCCCGGATGAGGCGGCGCGCGAGGCGGAAATCGTCGAGCGCCTGGCGCGGGAGCACGGAGCCACGGAGATACACTCGGCGCAGGAGACCGGAGAGCGCGAGCGGCTTTGGGAGGGCCGGCGCGGGGCCTACGCTGCCTGCGCGCGCTTGGCGCCCAACGTCCTGGTGGAGGACGGCGTGGTGCCGCGCGCGCGCCTGCCCGAGGCGGTGCGCCGTATCCAGGAAATCGCGGCGCGCCACGGCATCAAACCGGCGCTGGTCTTTCACGCCGGGGATGGCAACCTCCACCCCAATATTTCTTACGACGAAAGGGATCCTGAGCAGACCGCGCGGGTCAATGCTGCTGGGGCGGAGATGTTGCGGACCTGCGTGGAACTCGGGGGCTCCCTTTCGGGAGAGCACGGTATAGGCACGGAGAAGCGCGAGGCCATGCGTTGGCTGCACACACCCCGAGCCCTGAAGCTTTTGCGCGACTTGAAGCATGCCTTCGATCCGGAGGACCTGGCCAATCCCGATAAGATGTTCCCGGCGCCAGGAGGCTCCGGGCCCTTGCTCGCCGCGCGGGCTTTGAGCCCGCAGGCTGAGCGGCTGGTCGCCCAGGTTAAGGAGTGCGCTGGTCTGGGCCGGACCATGGCCATCGTCGGCGGCGGCTCGCGATGGAAGGCCGTCCCGCCTGATTGCGTCGAAATCTCGTCCGCAGGGCTGAGCGCGGTGCTGGATTGGGACCGGGGCAACTATACCGTCACGGTGGAAGCCGGCGTGTCGGTGCGCGCCCTGCGCGCCGCTCTCGCCGCGGAGGGCTTCCACCTGCACTGGCCCTATTTCGATGGATCCTTGGGAGGCCTGCTGGCTGCCAAACCCTGGCCGAGACTGCGCGATGACATATTAGGCGTACGGCTCATCCTGGCCGACGGCGAAGTAGTGGACCTGGGCGGCAAGGTGGTCAAGAACGTGGCGGGTTACGATCTGCCGCGCCTGGTCTTGGGTTCATGGGGGACCTTGGGTGTCATGGTGGATGTCACCCTCAAGCTCCGCTCCGGTCCGCGGGATGTCCCCGCGGTCGAGGACACATCCTCCTTTGCGGCCGGGGCTTGGCAGAAGAAGGTCAAGCAGGCCTTCGATCCGAAGAACCTGTTCAATCCCTGGTTCCATTCCTGACGCCATGAGCACGGAACTGAGCCGGCTGTTGACGGACCTGGGAGAGAAGTCCTCATATGACGCGGCTAGCCAATGCTGCCGCTGCGGCTACTGTGAGCAGGCCTGCCCGACCTACGTGATCACCGGCAACGAGGCCCGCTCCGCGCGCGGCCGCAACCAGATGGTGCGCCTCTTGATCGAGAAGAGGCTGGCGGACCCGGCCAGCGCGCGGGACGGACTGGACACCTGCCTGCTGTGTGGCGCCTGCACCGCGGCATGCTACGCGCGCGTGGCCACCGCGGACATCGTCCTGGAAGGACGGCGCATGCTGGCCGAGAAGCCCCATTGGCTGGCGCGACTCCTCTGCCGGATCCTGTCCGAGCACCGCGGCCTGCTGGCCTTCGGGCTCAAGACCGCGAATCTGGCCAAGCGCCTGGGCCTTACCGCCTGCGCCCGTCCATTCTTGCGCCTCATCGGCCTACCGGGCCTGGCCTTGGCCGAGGAGCATGTCCGGGAGGCGCCCTTGACCTTCCTCTACGAGATCCTGCGCCGGCGTCCCGTAGCCTCGGACCCTCAGTGGCTCTACTTCGCCCCTTGCGGACCCAATTTCCTCTACCCGCGCGTGGGGCAAGCCACGGTGGCGGTGCTTGAAGCGCTGCGCGGCAACGGCAATTTTTTGGACAACGGCTGCTGCGGCCTGCTCGCCTACAACTACGGCGATGTGGAGGATGCGCGGCGGGCAGCGCGCCGCAACATCGTGTTGTTCGAGGCCGCCGGGGGCCGCGGCCCTGTGGTGGGGGACTGTTCCTCGTGCACGGCGTTCCTCAAGTCGTACCCGCAGCTCTTCTTGGGCGATCCGGATTGGCGTGGCCGCGCCGAGCGCTTTGCGGCCGCGGTGCTCGACGCGCCGGAAATCCTGCGGGACGCGGCGCTGCCGCCGCTGGCGGGTCTGGCGCCCGCGACCTATCACGATTCCTGCCGCGCCTGCCATGGGCAGGGCCTCAAGGATGTGGCCCACGCCGCGATGCGGCGATTGGCCGGACCGTCCTACCGGGAATTGCAGGAATCCGACGTCTGCTGCGGCGGGGCCGGGGCCTATGCCTTCCGCAACCCTGGGCTCTCGGACGAACTCATCCGGCGCAAGGTCGGACGCATCGCCGCGACCGGGGCCCGGCTCGTGGCCGCCAGCGGGACATCCTGCCTTATCCAGCTTGCCCAGGGACTGAAGAAATATTATCCTGAATGCGAAGTCGTTCACCTATCGGAACTCGCCGCTCGCGCGCTCGCGCAAGGAGCCCAGGATGGGACGCAGGCAGGAGCTTGAGAAACGTCAGACCCTGCTGGCGCGTTTCGGCCGTCTAATTGCGACCGAGAACCGTCTCGACTCGCTCCTGACCATCATAGCCGAAGAAGTCCGCCACATCCTCGACGCGGACCGCTGCTCGGTTTTTTTGGTGGATTCCTACAAGGGCGAGCTGTGGACTAAGGTCGCCTTGGGCATGGAGGAAAAGATCCTGCGCATGCCCTTGGGCCAGGGTATCGCCGGCTTTGTGGCCAAGACCGGCAGCGCGGTCAACATCCGCGACGCCTACCGGGACACGCGCTTCACTCAGGACCTCGACCGCATCACCGGCTACCAGACGCGCAGCGTTCTGGCGGTCCCGCTCAAGGGACACGACGGCCAGGTGCTGGGGGTCTTCGAGGTCTTGAACAAGGCCAGAGGGCCGTTCACCGATGAGGACGATGGCTTGTTGCGAATACTGGGCACCATGGCAGCCTCTTTCATCGAGAACGCCAGCCTGTACGATGAGCTGCGCCGTTCGCACCTGGAGACCATCTACCGCATGGCGTTGGTGGCCGAATTCCGCGACCAGCAGGACACCGGCAAGCACCTGCGCCGTATGAGCCGCATCTCAGGGATACTGGCCTCGGCTATGGGCATGAGCTACCATGAGTCGGAGGATATCCGGTACGCCAGCCCTCTGCACGACATCGGTAAGGTGGCCATCCCGGACTCGATCCTGCGCAAGCCGGGTAAGCTCAGCCCCGAGGAATACGAGGAGATGAAGCGGCACACCATCTACGGCAGCCAGATGCTCATCCATGCCGAGAGCCGCCTGCTGCGCCTGGCCGCCGTGGTGGCCATCGCGCACCACGAGAATTACGACGGCACGGGTTACCCCTACGGCCTCAAGGGTGAGGCCATCCCGATAGAGGCGCGCATCGTTTCGGTGGCGGACGTCTTCGACGCTTTGGCCTCCAAACGCGTTTACAAGGGCGCGTGGACCTTGGCGGACACGCTGGCCCATATCAAGTCCGAGGCGGGCAAGCAGTTCGACCCCGCCGTGGTCGAGCGCCTGCAGATGTGCTTTGACGAGGTGGTCGCGGCCCTGGCGGAGGAAGACCAGCGCACCGCCGCCGAGGAGAACCTCATGGCCTCGCCCGCGGTCCCGGGACAGATTTCACAGCAGCGTCTCCAGGCCTGAGGGCCGGGCCAGAACAGCGTCCACCATGAGATCAGCGAACCCACACGGCACCACTTTCTCACAAAAGCTGGGGCTTGTGACAGCAGGTCTGTTTTTGACCGTCCTGATGCTGGAAGCGGCTCTGCGCTTGGGCGGCTTCATCATCTTGAGCCTGCAGGCGCACAGCAATGCGCTGTCCATGCGGCCAAAAGATGTTTATCGGATCCTGTGCATCGGCGAGTCCACGACCCAGAAGCAGTATCCTGTCTTTCTGGAGCAAGCGCTCAACGGACGGAATTTGGGGATAAGGTTCAGCGTCATCGACCGAGGTCTTGGCGGGACTACCACGGCGTTTCTAGTTGACCGACTGGAGTCGGACTTGGACGCCTTTCATCCGGATATGGTGGTCGCTATGATGGGAATCAATGACCTTGGCCCCCATATGCCCTATGGTCCGGAAACAAATTCCAAGGCCGCGCGATTCATCCGGACCATGCGGACTTATAAGTTGGCCCGGATTGCGTGGCAGCATTTGGTGAGCTTGGGGCGCCGCGCTAGGCAAGTCCCACAGGGCGTTCTTGCGGGACAGGAGAAGACTGGCCGGGGGCCGGCGCTTGACCCCGGGGGAGACTGGGCCCATATGGAATTGGGAGAAGTTTATCGAGCAGAAGGTCGATTGGTGGAGGCCGTGGCGGCCTGCAGGAAGGCCGTGGAAATAAACCCCAGGAACGCCGTGGCGCACGCGAGATTGGGGCAAGTCTATGGCGAGCAGGGCAGATTGGCGGAGGCTGCGGCCTCCTTCAAGAAGGCTGTGGAGATCGATCCGGGCAACTATCGGGTCCATGTGGAATTGGGGTGGTTCTATATTGCGCAACGCAGATACGCGGAGGCAGAAAAGTCCTTGAAGGTGTCCTTGGAAATCAATCAGCGAGATGCCAAAGCTTTTGAGGGACTGGGAAATGTGTATCTCAATCAAGACAAAGTGGCAAAGGCGGCGGTTGCCTTCAAGAAAGCTTTGGAAATCAATCCCGGTAATGATGGAGCTCTTGCTGGCTTGGGATGGGTATACGAAAAGGAGGGCAAATCAGCGGAGGCTGTGGCGGCCTTCAAGAAGGTTTTGGAAAGCAACCCCGGAAGTAAGCGGGCCAATGTGTTCTTAGGAGAGATCCGTCGACTACAAGGCGCAGCAGCAGAGGTCGCGGGATCTCCCAATCAAGACCTCGAAATCAGCCCTGGGGACGGCATGGCTTTATTGGGAATAGGACAAGCCTGGCGAGAAAAAGGCCGATTCCTGGAGGCTGCCGCGGCCGCCAAGAAGTCTTTGGAGATCGACCCTGGGGAAAGCGCTGGGTACGAGGGATTGATTTGGGCCTATTTGTGGGGGCACGGTAATCTGTCGGAGCTGCGAAGCTTGTTGGAGAAATCAGTCAAAGCCGTTTCTGCGCCTGGGGAGCGGACATGCGGCGCGTTGGTGACGCTTTATGCGGCGATGGGCGATTCCAGGCGTGCGGCACAATACCAGCAGAGAGCACGGCAATTGCGGCTCAAGGGATTTGATGCGATGACGGCGAAGAGTTACCATCACCTCAAGGCGCTGGCGGACCGGCGCGGCGTCATGCTTGTCTGCGTGCAATATCCGATGCGCAGCCTGGAACCGTTAAGAAGGATTTTTCAAGGACGCGATGAGGGGATCGTCTTTGTGGATAATGAAGAGGTCTTCAGGCAGGCGGTGGCGCGAGCCTCGTTGCAGGACTATTTCAGGGATATGTTCGCCGGCGATTTCGGGCATTGCACGGATAAAGGCAACGCGCTCCTCGCCGAGAATATCGCGGCTGTACTGGCGCGGGAAGTCTTCGGAAAATAGCGAAGGGGGATGTCCTCTGTGAGCGCATCGGACAGGAAGCGGACCAGCCTTCTGCAAAGGATCGGGCTCATAGCCTTCGGGCTTTTCTCGACCGCCCTGATTCTTGAGGCAACTTTGCGTTTGGGCGGCTGCGTCATTTTGAGCCAACAAGCGCATCGCAATGCACTGGCCATGCGGCAAAAAGACGTTTATCGGATTCTGTGTATCGGCGAGTCCACGACCCAGAAGCAGTATCCCGTCTTTCTGGAACGAGCGCTCAACGGACGGAATTTGGGGATAAGGTTCAGCGTCATCGACCGCGGTCTTGGCGGGACCACTACGGCGTTTCTCGTGGATCGGCTGGAGTCTGACCTCGACGCCTATCATCCGGATATGGTGGTCGCTATGATGGGGATCAATGACAGCGGGCCTCATATGCCCTATGTGCCGGAGACGAGTTCAAGAATCGTGCAGTTCATCAGGACCTGGAGGACCTACAAGCTGGCCAGGATCGCGTGGCAGCATGTGGAGGGCTTAGGGCGCCGTGCCGGGGAAGTCGCGCACGGCGCTTTCGGAAAGCAGGGGGGGAGGGATCATCCAGGCCTC
>TBL_comb47_HYPODRAFT_10005674_pt1 | contig 13825 bp, 13 predicted proteins | sample TroBogypolimnion_40_FD_10682 | JGI IMG/M metagenome (IMG submission 10682)
CATTAATAGTATTTTGTTGTTCATTAATTGCTTGAACTAAAACACCACTTAAATGAGTATAATCAACACCCAAATATCCATTATCCATATTAATAATCAATTCTGGGAATACTTGTTGTATTTCTTGTGCTATAACACCAACCTGTGATCCAAAACCATAAGTTTCTTGATCTTTAAATGTATATGATACCCCCCTTACTTTACCTAATCTTTCAACAACATTAGTTAATAACGCAATATCAGTTTTTAACCTAATATCAGATGATGGTCCTTGTGGACCTGATGGGCCTATTGGTCCTGTTGGCCCTGTTGGTCCTGTTGAACCTTTTGGTCCTCCAGATCCCTGAGGACCTTGTGCTCCAATAGGACCTGTTTGACCTGTTGGTCCTGTTGGTCCTGTTGACCCTGTTGGACCTGATGAGCCAATTGGTCCTTGTGGACCTAATGTTCCAATTCCTGTTGCTCCTAGTGTACCTGTTGAACCTGTTGAACCAGTTGAACCAGTTGCACCAATACCTCCTGATACACCTGTTGAACCAGTTGAACCTGCTGCACCTTGTGGCCCAGATGAACCTATTACGCCTGATGTACCTGAACTTCCTGATGTACCTGTTGGACCTGATGGCCCTTGTGGACCTTGTCCTCCTGCTGGTCCTACTGTTCCCTGAGTACCCTGTACACCCTGTGCACCAGATGGCCCAGTAGGTCCTGATGTACCTTTCGGACCAGTATTACCTATTACTCCAATTGGACCAGTTGTTGTACCAGTCGCACCAGTTGAACCACCTGGGCCTAAAGGTCCTGTTGGACCTGATAATCCTGTTGGTCCTGTTGGACCTGTTGGTCCTGATAATCCCTGAGGACCTTGTGATCCACTTGAACCTGTTGAACCTGCTGAACCTGTTGAACCTATTGAACCTATTGTACCTTGTGGTCCACGTGCACCTTGTGAACCAATTGGACCTGTTGCAGAAGCAGGCGAAGTTCCTGTTGGTCCTGTTGGACCTGTTGGACCTGATAATCCAGTAGACCCTGCTGGCCCAGTTGGCCCACTTGGTCCTGCTGGACCTGAATCATAGAAATATAATTGTTTTCTCGTAGAACCAACTGTGATATATAAAAATGCACCGTCATATTCAATTGCACCATTTAATCCACTTGTTGTTGATCCAGTTATTTTTATATAACCACTAGCAGGAACTATTTTTACATCTGACATATTATTCTAATTATGGTATAGTTTATTAAAAATACCATATATATATTAAAAATAAATTCCCTTTTAATTAAACAATTATCAAGATTGTACATATATATTTAAAAAATATCATAATGAAAATTGTTTATAAACCTTGGGGTAGAGAGGAATGGATAGAGAAAAATGAATTTTATTGTTATAAAAGAATTTATCTAAATAAAGGATATAGAACAAGTTATCAATATCACAACGAAAAAACAGAAACTAATTATATAATTTCTGGTCATGCTGAAATTTGGTTAGAAAATGACAACGGTATTGTAGAAATATTACAAATGAAAGAAGATGATTTTTTTAATGTTAAGCCAACTAGAAAACATAGAGTTATAGCAAAAACAGATTTAATTTTACAAGAAGTATCAACACCACAAGTTGATGATGTTATTAGAATTAATGATGACACAAATAGGATAGACGGAAAAATTGAAAATGAGCATCTAAAACCAGCATTTTGTATTGTATCATCAGGTAAAGGAACAAGAATGCATCATTTAACAAAAAACATAAATAAAGCATTATTACCAATTAATGGTAAAGCTGTAATCTCACATATTATTGATAAAGTACCTAAAGATTATGATATAATTATAACAACAGGATATAAATCAGAATTATTAAAAGAATATTGTGAAGCTGCTCACCAAGATCGTAACATTACATATGTTAATGTACCTGATTATGATAGTGAAACATCTGGTCCAGGATCATCATTATTGAAATGTAAATATTTATTACAACGTCCATTTTATTTTTCAACTGTTGATTGTTTGATTGACGATAAATTGCCAATAATAGATTCTGATTGGATTGGTGTATCACCAACTAGTATACCAGAATTATATGCAACTGCTAGATTAGATGAAGGATTAAATGTCATTAACTTTAAAAATAAATCAAAAACTGGTTATGAATACGCTTATATAGGTTTGTCCGCCATATACAATTATGAAATTTTTTGGAAAACTTTAGAAAATAATATTGAAAAAACAGGTGAAATAGTATCTGTATATAAAAGTAAAAACAATATTATGAACTATCAGGTAACAGCAAAAATAATGAATTGGTATGATACTGGTACAGTAGATAGTTATACAAAAGTTAAGCAATTAATGGAAGAAAATTATTTCACATTAGATAAAACGGATGAATATTTTTATAATGTTAATAACAATATTATTAAAATATTTGTTGATAATAAAACATGCGAAAATAGAATTAAAAGAGCAGAAATATTAAAAGAATATATACCAGAACTGACTTATAAAGGCAATAATACATATGCATATAAATTTTTTGAAGGATATACACTTTATGAAATTGACACATTTAAAATATTCAAAAAATTTCTAACTTGGTTAAAATATTTTTGGAAAATAGAAAATGTTGAGTTAAAAAATGATGCTAAAATTTTTTATCACGATAAAACATATAAAAGATTAGATATGTTTTTAAAAAAATATCCAGATATATTAGAAATTGAGCATAATATTGATGGTATTAATTATAAAAAAATGAATTATTATTTAAATAAAATTGATTGGTCATCATTAGATGATTGTTTACCAAGTAAGACATTTCATGGTGATTTACAATTTGATAATATAATATTTGATGGAGATATAGAAAATGTTGATGGCGAATTCAAATTAATTGATTGGCGACAGTCTTTTGGAAATTCTACAGAATATGGTGATATTTATTATGATTTAGCAAAACTTTATGGTGGATTACTTATATCATATTATGATATGAAAAAAAATAATTTTTCATTTGATGATATAGATGGTAATATAAAATTAAATTATGAACCATCAGAAAATTTAAAATATTTTAAAAAATATTATGAAAAATGGATAATTGATAATAATTATAATTTAGATAAAGTTAAAAAATTAACATTTATTATTTATTTAAATATGATGCCTTTACATGAAAAGCCATTTGATTTATTTTTATTTTATTTTGCTAAAAAATTAATTGGAACAAATGAAAATAAATAAACATACTTTACTATATGGCTCTTTTTCTGATAATCCAGGAAATAATGGCTGTATATTTTTTAATGCTGCTTTTGCTGAAAATAATATAAATGCAATTTATAAATCTTTTTATTCAACTGACGTTGAAAAATTAATAATATCTGTAAAACATCTAAATTTTTCTGGATTTGCTTTAAGTATGCCATTAAAAATTAGTATTATGAAATTTCTTGATAAAATAGATACTGCTGCATTAGAAATAGGCGCAGTGAATACTGTTATAAATAATAATGGATTATTAACTGGATATAATACTGATTGGTTAGGTGTTAAAAAATATTTTGAATTAGTTATACCAAATGATAATCACATAACTATATTAGGTAATGGGGGATTTAGTAAAGCTGTACAATATGCTTGTGATAAATTAAACATGACTTATGATATAATAACAAGAGAAAATTGGTATAAAATTTCGACATTGGATGGTGTTATTTTTAATGCTACTCCAGAAGATATTATATGTAATGGCAGATTGATTGATGGTAGACCATTTATAGAAGATGCTGGTAAAATTATAGCAGAATATCAAGCAAAAGAGCAATTCTATCTATATACTAAAAATATAACATAATAAAATGGAAAAAAATGTAAAATTTTTCATTGGTCCGATGTCAAAAAATATTGTTGATACTATACTAGACTTTTCAATAAAAGAAGATTATAAAATAGGAATCATACCATCTAGAAGACAAATTGATTATGATGGTGGATATGTAAATAATTGGACAACTACTAAATTTAGTAGTTATATATCTTCAAATTGGACAAATAGAAAAAACTTAATATTAGAAAGAGATCACGGTGGTATCAATCAAGGCAGTAATTACGATAATGGAACATTATCATTTTATTATGATTCTTTAACTTGTGATATTATACACGTCGATCCCTGGTATCATTATAAGAATGACTTTCAAAGAGCATTAGATGAAACGGCTGATAATATTAAATTTATCAATGAAATAAATCCAAATTGTTTATTTGAAGTTGGTACTGAAGANTCTATTAAACATTTAACTGAAATAGAAATAGATAATTTTTTAGGTTATTTAAAATATAGATTAGGTGATTTATTTGATAAAATAAAATATTGTGTTATTCAGTCAGGAACAGGATTAAAAGGTACTAAAAACATTGGTAATTTTGATATAAACAGGTTAAAAAATATGATAAGTGTATGTGAAAAATATAATGTTCTAACTAAAGAACATAATGGAGATTATTTATCATCCGAAGAATTAAAAATAAGATTTGATGCTGGTTTATCTGCAATAAATATTGCACCAGAATTTGGAGTATTTGAAACTGATATTTTATTAGAACATATGACAAATGAACAAAAGGAAACATTCTATAATATTTGTTATAAATCACATAACTGGATAAAATGGGTTGATTATGATACTTTTAAACCATTAGAAAATAAAACAGAATTAATGAGAATCTGTGGGCATTATCAATTTTCAGAACCAGAATTTATTAATATGAATATTAATATAGATGATATTATTAAAAAAAGAATATATGAAAAATTAAAAAAAATGACAGAATTATGAAAATAAAAGACAATTTGAATTTATCAATTAAAGATTTCTTCTTAACAATATTGGGAAAACCTATAACTAATGATCAAGTTACTAAACTCTAATAAAAATTTGGAATATGTTAAAATAACAAAATAAAAAAATGATATGAAAAAAACACTATTTATTGACATTGATGGTACTCTTGTAAAACATCAAGGCAATTTATCTAAAATGATAACAAATGAAATGGAAATTTTACCAGGTGTTATAGAAAAATTAAATGAATGGAACGAAGCTGGAAATTGTATAATATTAACAACTGGTAGAAAAGAAACTTTAAGGAAAATCACAGAAGAAGGTTTATTAAAAAATGGTATTTTTTATGATCAATTAATCATGGGTTTAACTAGAGGTGAACGAGTAGTAATTAATGATAAAAAACCAGGAAATGATATGTCAGTTGCATATGCTATTCAAATTAATAGGAACGAAGGACTCAAAAATATAAATATATAATTTTATGAATTTTTTATTTTCAATAATAACACCTATTTATAAGACACCAAAGTATAAATTAAAACGATTATATAATTCATTATTAAATCAAACTTATACTTACTGGGAATGGATTGTATATGACGATTCTCCGTCTGAATATAAAGAAGCATATGATTATATAAATGAATTATCTAAAGATGATATTAGAATAAAATTATATACAAATAATAAAAATAGTGGTTCTATTGGTGAAATAAAAAGAAAAGCCTTTTCATTAGGTGAAGGTGAAATATTAGTTGAAGTTGATCATGATGATGAATTAGTAGATACATGTTTAGAAAATTTATCAATAGCTTATAATTATTCAAATGAAATAGGATTTGTTTATGGTCATGCGTGTGAATTGTTTGAAGATAATGGAGGAATAATAGATTATGGTGATAATTGGGCATTTGGTTATGGTAGATATCAAATATCGAATTATAATGACATAGATTATAAAGTCGCAATAGTTGGAAATATAAATCCTAAAACAATTAGGCATATTACAGGTATTCCAAATCATGTTAGGAGCTGGAAAAGGAATATTTATAATAAAATTGGAAAACATAATAAAAACTTGCAAGTTGCTGATGATTATGAATTATTGGTTAGAACATTTTTAAATACAAAAATAGCTAAAATAAATGTATTTACATACATTCAATATTTTGAAAGAGATAGTACTAATACACAATTTATTAAAAATTCCGATATACAAGAAATGGTACAAAGAACATCAAAATATTATAATAAGAAAATTCATGATAGATTTTTAGAATTTGGTATAGATGATTATATTTGGATAGATGATTCAAATTTTAATTCCGAAATAAAAAATCCAGAAACAGAAACATTTGCTAATATTATTATTCCAGAGAACTTGTTAAGGACTAATTTAATTAATAATATTATTGAAAAATCATCAAATAAAGATATATATGCATATTCAAGAGTTTATGATATACCATCAACTCTAGAATACAAAAAAAGTGAACATTATAAAAATTTAATATCATGGATAGTTAAATTAACAAACTGTCAAAGCTATTTAGAATTAGGAGTAGAATATGGTGAAAATATTCAAGAAATAAAAAAAATAGTTAAAAAATGTGTTGGTGTGGATATTAATGAAATTTCTAATTTAGAAAATATAGATTTCTATAAAATGACAACAGATGAATTTTTTTCTATAAATAATAATACATTTGATATAATATTCATCGATGCTAGTCATGAATTTAATCAGGTGAAAAATGATTTTAATAATTCATTAAACATATTAAATAAATATGGTATTATAATTTTACATGATACTGATCCTATTACACCAGAATTATTAAGTCCTTTGCATTGTAATGATTCATATAGAATAATAGATTATATAGAATTAGAATATAATGAAAGTTTAAATATTATAACACTACCAATACAAGAAACAGGAATGACATTTGTAATGAGAAAAAACAACAGAAGAATATATGAAATTATATAAAAAAATAAATAAAAAATGGCAACATACGAAGACGGAAAAGCAATATCTAATTTTTTAAGAAGTAAAATAAAAGATAAAATAGAAATTTCAGATTTTGGTGCAACTATAGTACCAAAAGGAAAAAAATTATCTCAAGGTTGTTATTCATGTAAAAATGGTTCTTGGATATGTATATATATTGGAGTTTCATGTAATTTATCATGTTTATCTTGTCCACAAATTTCTAGGCATAAAGAAAAGGAATTTATATGGGCGAATGGAGGTGCTGATGATATACATTCACTAGATGATCTAAAAAGAGTGTTAGATAAAAATAGCAGAATAACTGGAATATCGTTTTCTGGTGGTGAACCATTTATGTATTTAGATAATGTTAAAGAATGGTTAACTTTCATTAATGAAAATTATGCAGATATGAATTTATATAAATGGATATATACAAATGGCACTAAAGTAACAAAAGAGTCATGTTTAGAATTAAAAAAACTAGGTTTAAACGAAATTAGATTTGATTTAGCAGCAACTTTTTATAATGAAAAAATAATCAAAAAAATTGAATATTGTAAGAAAATTTTTGATAAAATTTCAGTAGAAGTTCCAGTAGAGCCTTGGCAAACAGATAAGTTAATTAATGTATTACCAAGATTGAATGAAATAGGGCTAGATTATTTAAATTTACATGAACTATCTATATGTCAAGATAATAAAGATAGATTAATAGAAAGTGGAAATATATTACCTGAATTAATATACGAATCAAAATCAGGTCCGCATTATTTACCATCTATTATTGATGCGTATAGAATAATAGAATATATTGAAAATAATAATCTAGATATAATATATAATGACTGTAGTGCTAGAAATATGATCAATCAATCATTAGGATGGCAGTATCAAAGGAATAGACAAAATACGATGTATGACTGGGAATCATGGGGAAATTTTCTCATAAGAGCAGAAAATGATGGTAATACACCATAAAAAAATAAAAATAAAAAATGGAAGAATTGATTTCATTTAATTTACCATATCAAGTAAAAATTATAGAAAAAATTAATAAAGAAAATATGTTAAATTTTTCAATTGTATTAGTAACAAGAAACAACGAAGAAAGATTATCTTTATTTTTAGATTCGATTGATGAATTTATAAATAAAGGTTTTGAAACAATCATTTTAGACATTGGTTCTAATGATAATACTATTAACATTGCATCACAATATAATATTAGAATAGAAGATGGTACTAGTTTTTTAAGAGTGGTTGATGAAGAAATGTCAACATTAATTAACAATAATTTCAATTCTTCTGATGGCAATATTGTAAATAATAATGATATTTATATTGATTATTCAGGTGCTAGAAATTATGCATCATCTCTATCATCAAATGACATGGTACTTATGATAGATATAAATACAAATAAAATAGATTTAAATTTATTAGAAATAGAAAAACTTATATTAGATGGATATGATAGATTTATTATTAATAAATTAGGATATAAACATAATAAAACTGAATTTTATAATAGAAAAAAACATACATGGAAAAATATAACATGTGAAATTTTAGAAGAAATTGAAAATACAGAAATAAAAAAATTAAATATAAACGATTATTTATTAAAATATTATCCAAATAGCATTTATAAAGAAAATTATTTGATTGGATTGTCAATTAATTGTTTTTTAGATCAACAAAATGATAAATTATCACAAATATTTGCAATTGAACTTTATGATAATCAACTATATTCTATTTCAAAAAAAGAGTTTGAAAGACATTTAACGTTAAGTCAAAATAATATAGATAGAAGTTTATCATTATATTATATAGGCGAAATTTTATTACAATCATCTGAAATTTTAGGTATAGAATATTTACACAAATCATTTATAGAATGTAGTGATAGAAGAATTGCATTATTTAGATTAGGTAATTACTTTTTTCACAAAAGAGATTTTAATAAGTGTATCACCTATTTAGAATCTTGTTTAACAATAAAAAAATCAGATAATATAGATGAAGATAATTTCATGTATGAGGATGGACCATCAGCATTATTATACGTTGCGTATTGGTGGATAGGGGATTATAAAAAAGGTAAATATTATTTTGATAAATCAATTGAAATTAATCCATTCAATACTTTATACATGAACGAAGCAATTTTTCATTATAAATATATAGGAAATAAAATATTTGGGGAATTAACATTTCAAAATTTACAATATTTATATAATATTAGTATTAAATACAATTCTATTTTAGAAATTTATCCTGAAAACGCAAGAGGTACTCATGCGTTAATAAATGGATGTAATGGATTAGTAACAGTGATATTAAATAATGAAGAAATGAATTCTACGTTTTTATCTCATCTTGATTATCCTGGTAATTTAAGAATTTTAAATATGAATAATGAAGATACAGTAAATTTTCTAAAATCAGAAACAGAAGAATTTGATATGGTTATTATTAGCAAAAATGAGCCATTAATTATTAATGATTATAATCCTTATTGGGGGTTTTTAAATTGGGAAAAAATTGCTAAAAAATTATTATGTGGATATAATTATAATGAGTTTAAAACTATAATAGATAGTTCATTTGAAATATCTGGTACAGAAGATAATATTTGGTTTAAAAATATATCTAGTTTTGAAAAAACAATTGTATATAAAAGAAAAATATGAAAAAAATTGCACTTTGTATTTCTGGTTATCTTAGAACATTTAATGAATGTTATCCTTCTATAAAAAAAAATGTTATACAGGATTATGATTGTGATATTTTTATTCATACTTATGATAAATATAGAGATAAACCAAGTTATCACAATTTAGATGAATATGATAGAGAAAAAAATTATGATTTAGACATGGATTTTTTAGAAAATATTTCTAATTTAAAGGTATTATATATTGAAAAATGGAATGATATTAAACATACATTTTATAATTTAAGTAAAACATTAAATGTAAATTATGCACCATCAGTATTTGCTTCACCATATAAAATTTATAAATGTAATGAATTAAAGAAAAACTATGAAAAAGAAAATAACTTTATATACGACTTGGTAATTAGAACACGTGGAGATCAAATATTTACAAAAAAAATTAACTTTGAAAATTTAAAAGAAAATCAAATATTAATTAATTCTTATCCATTTGGCGATGAAGATAGAGTTCACAATTGTAATTCAAATCCTGATGTTGCCAAAGTTGTTTTAAATGATAGATTTGCTGCTGGTAGCAGTGAAAATATTGATTATTTATCAAACTTATATAACAATATTGGGGTTTTTACGAATAATGAGAATTATTTACCATCACCAATAGAAAGATTATTTTATTTATATTTAGAACAGAACAATAAAATAATATTAGAAAAAAGAAATTTAAAATTCTATGTTAAACATTCTCCAATAACAAATACATGTAGATTATGTGGTGAAAATTTTTAAAAAAAGTATAACAAAATGGTTAACAAAAAAATTGCAATTTGTATTTCTGGTTATCTTAGAACATTTGAAGAATGTTATCCTAGTATATCAAAAAATATTATAGAAGGAAATGATGTGGATATTTTTATTCATACATACGATAAAATAGGTAATTCTAGTGGTTGGAGACATCCAATAGATTTAACTGAAGATATTAATATGAATTTTTTAGAAAGTATCCCAAATATTAAAGTTTTAGCTGTACAAAAATGGGATAATATTAAACATAAATTTCAAAAATTTAGAAAATATCAACCAGCAATAACAAATATTGATGTTATAGCCTGTATATTCTATAAGATATATATGTGTAATCAATTAAGAAAAGAATATGAAATAGAAAACAATATTAAATATGATTTAATAATCAGAATGAGGGGGGATCAAGTTTTTGAAAAAAAAATTAATTTGGATTTTCCAGAAAATAAAATTTTAATCAACTCTTATCCATGGGGAGACGAAGATTATATTCATCAATTTGTAGGAGAAGATTGTGGAAAAGAAGGTTGTAGAAATGAAACAGAATGGATTAATGATAGATTTTCGGTTGGTAATAGTGATAATATTGATTATTTATGTGATCTTTATAATCATTTTGCGGAATTAATAGAAAATGAGCAATATTCTGAATTAGAACATATTTTATATAAACATCTTAATATTGGAAATATAGAATTAGAAAAAAGAAAATTACAATTCTATGTTAAACATAAACCACCAAGATTAATAAAACCATGATTATAGTACGTTCACCTTTAAGATTACCCCTTGGCGGAGGAGGTACAGATTTACCATCATATTACGAAAAATATGAAGGTTCTTTAATTACAGCAGCAATAAATAAATACATGTTTGTTAATATTAATGAACCTGCATTAGTTAATAAAATAAAAATAAGTTATTCTAAAATAGAAATAGTAGATTTAAATGAAATTGAAAATATACAACATGAGATTGTTAGGGAATCATTAAAATATTTAGGTATAAAAAAACCATTAGAAATACATTCTATGGCTGATTTATCTGCTGGTACAGGTATGGGTTCATCAAGTGCATATACAGTAGCCTTATTAAAAGGATTAAATACTATGAATAGACGTTTTATATCTTTAAAGGAAATTGCCGAAGAAGCGTGTAAAATTGAAATTGAATTATGTAAAAAACCAATAGGCAAACAAGACCAATATGCAACAACTTTTGGTGGTATTAATCAACTTGATATTGATAAATTTGGTAATGTTACTGTAACACCACTTCATATTAAACAAGAAACAATATATGAATTAGAAAATAGATTAATGATGTTTTATACAAATATTAATAGAGACACAAATAAAATAATAAGTGAGCAACGAGATTTAATAAAAATAGATAAAGAAATAACAATAAATTCAATGCATAATATTAAAAAAATAGGATCAAAAATAAAAGATTCATTATTAGATGATGATATTGATTCATTTGGATTACTATTAAATGAACATTGGTTTGAAAAAAAAAGAATTACAACTAATATGTCAAACCCTAATATAGATAGATGGTATGATATAGGAATAAAAAATAATGCTCTTGGTGGAAAAATTATGGGTGCAGGTGGTGGTGGATTTCTTCTATTCTGTGTAAAAAATTGTGATCGTAAGAATCTTCGTGATGCGATGGAAAAAGAAGGATTACAATATATGGATTTCAAATTTGATTTCGAAGGAGTAAAAGTTTTAGCAAATATATGAAAAAAACAAAAGTTTTAATTACAGGGGTTGCTGGTTTTATTGGTTCAAATTTAGCTGAAAGATTAATAAAAGATGGTAATTACGAAGTTATAGGTATAGATAATTTATCTTTTGGTGTTTATGAACAAATTCCAGAAGGTGTAAAATTTTATCAAGCAGATATAAGAGATAAAATAATTAATATATTCTTCAAAGATGTTGATTATGTGTTTCATTTTGCAGCAAAAAATTGTATTAGTGATTGTCAAAAAGATCCATTAGAAACGATTGATATTAATGTTAATGGAACAACGCAAGTGTTTGAATCTTCAAAACAAAATAATATTAAAAAAGTCATATATGCAGAATCATCAGCTATGTATGAAGGTAGTAATATATATCCAACACCAGAATATAATATCAAGCCACAAAGTTTTTATGCGTTAAGTAAAATGGCATCGATGCTTGTTGCAGAAGGATATTCAAGATTTTCTAATTTAAAATTTACTGCGCTCAGATATTTTTGTGTTTATGGTCCTAAACAAGATTATAGACGATCAATACCCCCACTTTTTAGTTCATTTATTATTAAATTACTTAAACAAGAATCACCAATAATATATGGAACTGGTAAAAAAAGAAGAGATTTTATTCATGTAGATGATATAAATGATTTTCACATTCAATGTATGACAGATGATAGAACAACAAATAAAGTATTTAATCTTGGTAGTGGTATTAATTATTCAGTTAATGAAATATATTCAACTATTTCAAAATTACTTAATTCTGATATTATACCAGAACATAGAAATAATTTACCAGGCGAAGCTTTTCAAAATCTTGCAGATATAACAGAAGCAAATAAATTAGGATGGTATCCAAAAATAAATTTAGAAGAAGGGTTAAAAACCTCAATTGATTTTATAAAAAAAGAATTAGAAAAAGGTAATATATGAACAAAAATTTCACAATATTAATTCAAGGAAAATTAAATTATGAATGTCTTGATTTTTTTGTTAAAAATTACAATGATACACCAATTGTAATATCTGGTTGGAATAATGATTATCATATTTACGAAACAATTAAAAATAAATATAAAAATTTAAATAATATAATACCAACATTTTCAGAAATGCCATCTAATTTTGGTCCTGCTAATTTTAATTTACAGTGTATATCGACAATTAATGGTCTAAAATTTGTCAAAACTTATATTGTAATTAAAATTAGAGGTGATGAATATTATTCTAATTTAAATAATTTAATTCCAAAAATAATAGAAAAAAGAAAAATTTATTGTTCGCCAATATTCTTTAGAAGTATGAAATATTGGGGATTAAATTATAGATATCATATTAGCGATCACATATTAGCAGGATATACAAAAGATATATATGAAATGTTTAGTAATGCTCATCGTAATTTTTTAAATGGTAATTTTTTTTGCGAAACTTGTTTAACAATATCTTATTTAGAATATAAAGGATTTACAAATTTAGAAAATTTAACAGAAGGTAGAAAATTTATGATTGAAAATTTTGATATTATAGATTTAAAAACACTAATACCATATAAGATGGTATCTAATACTATTGGTTATACTTGGTATAGTAATTATAGTATTAAATAACTTTATATAAAGTAGTATTAAATGATAATTTTTAATGTTAAATTATTGTTAAATGTTATTAAATAATATCAAAATTTATTTTTTGATGTTATTTTATTTATATATAAT
>TBL_comb47_HYPODRAFT_10005677_pt1 | contig 13823 bp, 12 predicted proteins | sample TroBogypolimnion_40_FD_10682 | JGI IMG/M metagenome (IMG submission 10682)
AAGATCGGGATGGATGAGGCTATCCGTCGTTTTAATGCCGTTTCAAGGCCGGAAGGGGTTATTGTGTCACTGGATGGAGATTGCCTTGTTTCACCCAATTATCTCCATAGAATTGAATCGGCTTTCTCCGGGGACAAGTCTTGCTTTGCCGCTACAATTAATTTCAAACATCGCATGGAAGAAATGGATGATCCCAAACAAAGGTTGGGCATTCAACTCTACGAGGATTACCTGCATTATTATAAACAGGCTTCAGAGTATGCCGGATTCCCGAATTCGATCTATACAATTGGTTCGGCCTTTGCAGTCAGGGCCGAAGCGTATGTGAAACAGGGTGGAATGAACCGTAGGCAGGCAGGCGAAGATTTCTATTTTCTACAGAAACTCACTAAGCTGGGAACGATTACTGAAATTAATGATGCCTTTGTGTATCCTTCAGCCAGGGTTTCCGACAGGGTTCCGTTTGGCACAGGTGCTGCAATCACCAAGTGGATGAATGATTCGGAGGATCTGGCTATGACCTATAACTTTAAAGCTTTCCTCGATTTGAAAGTACTGGTGGAAAAGGTTGATACATTATACCGCATAAGTAATGAAAATTATAACCTCTTCATTTCTTCGATGCCTAAACCGGTTCAGGAATATCTTCAAACTCTTGAGTTTACTGAAAAGGTTACTGAGATAAACCAAAATAGTTCATCGTTACCTTCATTTCGGAAGAGGTTCTTTCAGTTCTTTGATGCCTTTATCATTCTGCGTTTTCTCAATCTGGCTCATCGGGAACATTACCCTAAGCAAGATCTTGAGGAGGCTATAAGGCAGCTACAGGATAAATCAGGAATGAGAAATTTAGGAAAGAGGAAATAGTGACAGGGGGTGATACCACGAATAGATAATTCACATTCGTGTTGAATTAAGCTAAACGACTTTTGTTTCTGAGCCTATTTTCTCATCAGAGGCATTTGCAGAGGATTTCAGAATCTGATTCATTGATATTGTTTTTGTATTCGTAAGCCTTGATTCTTTTTCCAGAAAGACTTCTTTATCCTGAAATTCAAAGACAGGGTATTTCCCAACTTTAAGGGCAATTTCAATTATCTTTTGCAGGCTAAAATTGACTTCTCCATCATTGAGAATTTGTGAGACCCTGCCTTTGCTAATTCCCAGATGACTGGCTAGTTTTGTTCTGTTTAGATTATTGGCTTCCATGTAACTTAGAACAGCATTGTACAGGGAACCATTTACTCCCTCGACCCAATAGGATGGTTGACTGAGTATTTTCTCGCGGATATCATTTGTTGGTTTCATCCTGGTATTCTTTTATAATCTTCAATATCAATTTTATATCTTCTTTTTGATTGTCTTTTAAGCCTCCTGCAACAATTACTCTTCCTGTTTTTTCTTCGTGGAAAAGATAAATTCTTATCAGTCCTGATTTGGCTTCATATACCTTACATTCCAATTTATAGTCTTGTATTTCTCTGAACTTTGTTTTTGGACGTCGGTTTAAGTTTGAAGTGTCTTCTACTATTCGTAATGCACCAGCCAGATTGTTCAGTAAGTTTCCATCTTTTTCTATTTCTTCAAAGAATGATTGAAACAGGCTCTTGTTGTTTTTGCATAATTCATACACCTCTATTTTGGTAGGATTTGGAATATGCTTTGACAATATTAACGAATATTTATTCAATTAGTTTAGGTATAGCTAAATATTATTTATTCTCCTGATTTTATATTCTACTATAAAGTTGAATCTAAATTTCAAGTTAACCAAGCATCTATCGAATAAATAATAAATAATAAGGAAATAGAAAAGAGGAATAAAGGAATAAGAACATCATACTGCGATTTCCTTATTCCTTTTTCCTCTTTCCTTATTTCTAATGACCAATAACTAATTCCCAGTGTTTATTTTACTCCATTTGACAGGTGATAATAGAGGTCATTCCATCTCAGTTCTTTCTTGAAGTCGGAAATGCAGGTGTCTTTATTGATTTGCACAAGTTCGACATCGGCCATTTCGCAGAAATCTTCAATGTATTCAGCAGTGACAGCCTGACTAAATGCATTGTGATGAGCGCCACCGGCATAGATCCATGCAGCAGCACCAACTTTCAGATTAGGCATCGGGGTCCACAAAGCACTGGCAACAGGCAACTTTGCAAGTTTGGCTTCAGGAGCAACACATTCAACATCGTGAACGACCATACGGAAACGGGTTCCCATATCAACAAGACTGGTACAGGTTGCAGGGCCGGTCTGAGTGTTGAATACCAATCGGGCAGGGGCATCTTTTCCACCAATGCCCAGGGGATGTACTTCGATCGTAGCTTTATCGGCTGCAATAGAAGGGCAGATTTCGAGCATGTGTGAGCCCAGAGCCTTATATCCGCTGGTTGGATTGAGGTGGTAAGTATAATCTTCCATAAACGAGCAACCACCCTTAAGGCCTATACCCATCACTTTTACGGCACGAACCATTGCAGCATGTTTCCAATCGCCTTCTGCTCCAAACCCGAAACCTGCAGCCATTAAACGTTGAGAAGCAAGACCCGGAAGCTGTTTTAATCCATGTAGATCTTCGAATGTAGTGGTGAAAGCTTTAAAGCCGCCCTCTACCAGGAATGATTTAATACCAGCTTCAATGCGAGCCTGGTAGCGTACGTTTTCATGAAATTTACCGCCCACTTTAGAGTCAGCATCGAAATCATAGGTAGCGTTATATTCTTCAATCAGTTTGTCGATTTCTGCTTCACTAACAGCATCAATGATCTTTACAATATCTCCTACCGGCCAGGTGTTAACTGAAAGGCCGAATTTAATCTGGGCTTCTACCTTGTCGCCTTCGGTAACAGCTACTTCACGCATATTGTCGCCAAAGCGTGCAATTTTGGCACCCTGCATATCAAACCATGCTGCGGCGGCACGGGTCCACACGCCAATACGTTCCTGAACATCCTCTTCTTTCCAATATCCAACAACTACTTTACGATTTTTGCGAAGACGGGCCAGGATGAAGCCATGTTCGCGGTCGCCATGGGCCGACTGGTTAAGGTTCATGAAATCCATGTCGATTTCGCTCCATGGAAGATCGCGGTTATATTGGGTATGCAATTGCAGCATGGGCTTGTTTAATATTTTCAGCCCGTTAATCCACATTTTCGAAGGAGAAAAGGTGTGACACCAGGTGATTATACCAATACACTGCTTGGTTGAATTGGCCTCGATGCAAACATTGGTTACTTCGTCAGGACTTCTCATCACCGATTTAAATACAATACTCACAGGGATTTGGGCCGAAGTATTAAAAAAGGCTGCGATCTCCTTTGAATTGGCAGCTACTTGTTTCAAGACTTCTGGTCCGTATAAATCCTGGCTACCTGTAATAAACCATACTTCTAATTCTTTTAAGTTTATCATGATCTTTGTTTTAAATAGTATTCTTGTTTATAAGGGCTAAAAGTAAGGATTTAATAATAAATGTAAAAGTAACACTTATGAAATTATTCGCTTTTCGAATTGTTGTTGAACATGTTTTCTAATTCCAAGGCTGTTTCCTGAATAGTTTCCCATGCATTCAACACGTTTTCGTAGGTTGTATTGGTCTGTGCAATACACATCCGAAGCGTAAACTGCTCCCTGATAATTGTATGAGTGAAGTACATTTTGCCCCGGCTATTAATTAATTCAAGTAGTTTCCGGTTGAAATCATTTCCGTTTTTGTGAGCAAAGCAGACCAGGTTTAATGGGGCAGGAGCAATTAATTTAAAGTCAGCGCTTTTGCGTATCCAAGCTGCAAATTGCTGAGCAATGCGAATATGTTCCTGAATGTGATATCTTAAACCGTTTACTCCGTAATGCCTGATTACAAACCATAGCTTAAGAGAGCGGAATCTACGTCCGAGTTGGATATGCCAGTCGCGATAATCGAATACAGCACCACTTTCGGTAGCCTGATTCTTTAGATATTCGGGAAGAATACTCAATGTTTTAATCAGCACTGAACGGTCGGCCACGAAGAAACAATTGCAATCGAAATTGGTGAACATCCATTTATGCGGGTTAAAGGAGAAGCTGTCAGCATACTCCACTCCGTTCAGGATAAACCTGTATTCCGGGCAAATGGCTGCCGTACCTGACATAGCAGCATCGATATGCATCCAAAGCTGATACTTCCGGCTGATTTCACCAATCTTTGCCAATGGATCGATGGCATTGGTTGATGTGGTTCCAACTGTAGCGCACACGAAAAATGGAATCAGTCCGTCGTTCAGATCTCTCAGAATGGCCGCCTCAAGCAGTTCGGCACGCATGGCAAGGGTTTTATCCACATCGATGAGACGAAGGTTGGTCCTTCCTATCCCGGCAATTTTTACGGCCTTCTCAACCGATGAATGGGTCTGGCTTGAAACATAGGCAACGAGATTTCCCAGGCAGCCAGCTTCATTGCTCTGGTAGTTTGTTTTTCGTTCCCTAGCAGCCAATACTGCACTTAGGGCTGCACTGGATGCAGTATCCTGAATAACTGCTCCGCCTTCAGAAGTGGATTTAAACTTCTCAGGCAACTGAAGGATATCAGCCAGCCAGTCGAGCACACGGGTTTCGAGTTCGGTGCAGGAAGGGCTTGTTGCCCATAGCATACCCTGAACGCCTAATCCTGAAGAAAGTAAATCGCCAAGGATGGATGGACCTGATGTATTGGAAGGGAAATAGGCAAAAAAGTCAGGCGACTGCCAATGAGTAATCCCCGGCATAATAATCGAATTGACATCCGACATAATCTGCTCCATGGATTCACTTTCCATTGGTGCAGTTGCAGGTAATTGGTCTTTAATCTCGCCTGGTTTAACCTGAGATAGAACAGGATATTTTTCAATGGTATCGTAGTAGTCGGCAATCCAGTCAATCATTTGTTTGCCTTGCTTCCTGAATTCGTCAGGAGACATGTGAAAGTTTTTCATAGATTCAATATATGGTGATTAGAAAAAGTCATTGGTCATTGGTCAATAGAAAAAGGGAAAGAGGGTCCTGAAACAAGTTCAGGATTACAGGAAAAAGGAAAAGGTCATTGGTCATTGGAAAAAAGGAATTAGATATTGTTACCGGATTGTAAAGTTAGTGAAATTGCGTGGGGGTGATATTTCTGAAACGGAAAAGGATCGGATTATGGATCTAGAAGGGCCAATTTTCATCCAGTCAATAAAGGCATCCATGTTCGGGGATTCACCTTCAGCTTCGATTTCTACTTTGCCGTCAGGAGCATTACAAACCCATCCTGTTATTTGGAACTCATGGGCTTTATGTAGTGCAAAATAGCGGAAGCCAACTCCCTGAACGTGTCCACTGACTACCATATAAACCGATCTTGCTGACATTCCAGGATTTACAGATTTCTGGATTCTCTGTTGAATTCGTTTACTACTTCAGGTTGAATTAAAGCCCAAATAGAATATATTCCAATGGCAGTCCCTATAGGAAAGCTGAAAAGCTCAATGACAGAAAGGACGAGGGTTAGAATACGGGCCCATTCTCTTCTTTTATACAATCCCATTCCGGCCAGGATACCCGGAACAGAAATTACTATGAAAACAATGGCAATAGCATCGGCAATTAGCGAAAGAATCCATCCTGCATTGGGTTCATCTGTAAAACCACCGATTAATTTAAGGACAGTGAAGATCAGAAAAGCAATCACTAAGTTGAATATACTTATCCCAATTTGAAGTGCAGCAACAGCATTAATATTTCTTTCCATGATCATATGATTAAGATTTGGTTTTTAGCTGACATAAAAGTAAGGATAATCTGCCATTCATCAAATCATTCAATCATTGATTTTAGCAGGTCTTAAGAATTTCCTGCTTCCCTGTGTTTCTTTGTATAAAATGAATAGAGATTTCGTTGAATAGGTTTGCCTGATCAAGATTGCAACAATGCCCACTATCTTTGATGATTTCCAATTTGGCATTGACCTGATTCTTTACCAGATCAGCTACCATGGGGAGAAACATATGATCACCATCACCCATCAGGTATAAGACCGGAGCAGATGGTTCCCTTTTCAAAAAATCGTTCAGGTTCGATTTGATTTCCCTGGACATTTTCATCCATTTGCTGAATTCCTTTCCGCCTAGTTTAACGGCTTCATGAATGAAGATGTTGCGTGATTCGCGGTGTCGGCGATAAGGCATCAGGATGAGCGCATTGAGTTTGTATAGCCACATATACGGCAAAACCGAATTAAGTATTTTAGCCATACCAATCAATACTTTGATTGTTTTATTGAATTGAATAATGGCACCGCCCAGAATGATTGATTCAGCCCGGCCGGGAGCAAGTTTGTCAATTTCCCTGATAACCACACAGCCTAAAGAAATCCCAACTAAATGAGCTTTTTTGATTTCGAGATGGTCCATGATGGCAATTACATCGAGGGCAACTTCCTGAAATGAATATTCTGAATCTTGTTCCTGTATTTCAGGTTTTGATTTTCCATGGCCACGAAGATCTACCAGCAAAACATTAAAGTATTTCTTGAATTCTTTTAGCTGACGAAACCAGACCACATTACTGCCTCCTGCTCCATGCACAAATACAACCCAGGTTTTGGACTTCGGATGTATGAATTTGCGATGATAAATCATAGTAATCAAATAACAGAAATGAAAATGATTAGTTTGACAAAGATCATGAAAAAAACAGGTTAAGCAAAGGTTAAGGGTCTTTTCTTTATCTGGCAGGCATATTCCAACTCAAAGTATCCTTAGCCATTATATTTTTAAAAGGGTTAAAAGGAAAGAAACTGAAATCTTTTGATGACCTTTGCTTAACAAACGTTTAATCAATAAAATAATTGAAGGCAGTGATTCGTTTATCCCTTTAGAGCCCTATTTAAACTTTACAGGGTTTTGGGCTAAGGAATCAGGTTTCGACTAATATTAAGAATTATCATGAATCATAAAACAATACTCTGCCTTGCTTTTTTGAATGTCTTTCTAACATTAAACTTGTGGGCTTCAGGCAAGACCGATAAGTATTATTATCAGAATTCAGTGTATCAGGAGGAGATTAAATCGGTTCAGCTTTACCGGGAGGGAAATGAACTTTCATATCCTATATTGGAACTTAGTAGTGCTGCAAAGCTTATCCTTAAATTTGATGATCTTTCGGAAGATGTGAAAAACTATTCCTATACACTCATACATTGTGATGTAAATTGGAATGAATCGTTTGTTCTGCAAAGCGAATACATTGCAGGATTTCCTGATAATCAGATACGTGACTACGGGATGAGTTATAATACTACAGTAAAGTTTGTAAATTATCAGATACATATTCCTAATGAAGATTGCTCTCCAAAGGTTTCTGGCAACTATGCATTGGTCGTATTTGCTGATAATGACAGGGAAAATCTGGTTTTGATTCAACGTTTTTATGTAGTTGAGCCAAAGGTCAGAATTGAAGGATTGGTGAAGAAAGCAACGTTCGATCCGTATAATGGTGAAAATCAGGAAGTCGATTTTAAAATATATAATGAGCAACTTAAGCTTTTGAATCCAACTGAAGATATTAAAGTCGTATTGATGCAAAACCGTCGATGGGACAATGCAATTCGTGATCTAAAACCCAGTTTCGTTCATGAAAATGTTTTGGATTACGATTACAATAAAGAAAATGTATTCCCCGGCGGAAACGAATTCAGGTATTTTGATATCAGAACCATCCGTCACCCGGGGGAAAATGTAAGTGACGTTAAATTTTTCAGGCCATATTATCATGCAACCTTGCTCCCTGATGCGATCAGGGCAAATAAAATTTACACCTCGTACAAGGAGATGAATGGCAATTTTGTGATTGAAAGTCAGGACCGGGTAACTGATAATGATACTGAATGTGACTACGAATTTGTGCATTTTTATCTGCCCATGCAAGGCCAGCTGTTGGGTGGCACTGTAAATGTTTTTGGAGCATTAACGGGTTGGAATGCCAACAAATCTAACGAAATGAAATGGAATTATGACAGGGCCGGGTATGAATTAACGTTGCTTCTCAAACAGGGCTATTACAATTATCAATACGTTTATGTTCCCGATGGGGCTAAAATCGCCGACGCGGTAAACCTGGAGGGATCATTTTTTATTACTGAAAATGATTATCAGATTTTTGCTTATTACCATGATTTGTCGAGCAGATATGATCGATTGGTTGGCTTTGTTACGATCAATTCAGCTATAAAGAATTAGAATGACCTGGTGAGTTTATTTTTGCTAACTGCAATTAATCATTCATAACTTCTAATATTTTGCTGATCTACCTCACTATTTTCAACGGACTTTCTTCTTTAGTATAAGGTATGGTAAAGGAGAATGATGAACCCTTGCCAGGTTTTGAGTCGACTGATAATGTACCTCCAAGCAGACGCACATAATGCTGGGCAATCGATAAACCAAGGCCAGTTCCCTCGTATTCGCGTGTGGTGCGGTTATCGAGTTGATGGAAACGTTCAAAAATCAGTTGCTGATCCTTCTTATCAATTCCAATGCCGGTATCTTTTACAAAGAATTCAAGATGATTTGTTGATAAAACCTTGTATCCAAATTCAACCTCTCCTTGTTCTGTGAACTTAATTCCGTTATCGATAAGCTTTTGCATTATAGACTGCAGGAGTATCGGGTCGGTAGTCACAGCGAATTTAGGATTGGGATTTTCACAGCTCAACTTTATTTTAATATTTCTGTGGTCCTCTAAGTCATAATCGAATTCTTTAAATAGAGAAACCATCATGTCATTCACTTTACATGACATGTTTTTGACAACCAGTGTATTGCTTTCGATCTTCGACAGACTGATCATGTCGTTGATCAAGGTCATAAGTAACTTACCATTGTTAATGATGATATCTATGAATTTACTTTTTTCGTTATCATCAAAATCTGAAGAACCTACCATTCGGGAGAATCCTATAATGGCATTCATCGGTGTACGGATTTCATGCGAAATGTTGGCAAGAAAGGCTGTTTTTAAACGGTCTGATTCTTCAGCTTTGTTTTTTGCTTCCTCCATGTGGATTTCAGCCAATTTGCGCTTGCTGATATCGCGTGCCAGTGAAATCACTGAATGGTCGTTCAACCGAACAATGCGCATCTCGAACATAGCTGACGTACCTTCAACTTCTAAGGCATATTCGATGGTTTCAATGGAATCAAACTCAATGCAATTCTGAATACATTGGAATATTTTGCTCGACATCTTTTCCGAGAATCCAACTTCAAAGATTGAATTGCCAATAATGTCTTCAGGCTTTATTTTTAGGGCATCAGATGCTTTAAACACAAAATCAACGTAAACCCCATCCTTATCAATGATGAAAAACAAATCGGGAATGGCTTCCAGAAGTACCTTGTAACGGTGCTTATTTTCTTCCAGTTCTTCTATCAGTCGTTGTTTGGATGTGACATCTATGAAAAGGCTGATAATCTGGTCATCGGTAATCCTGAAAGTGTCGACCTCGAAATACTTGTCCAACCGTTCGAGATAAAATGAGTAATGGTGTTTCTTTGATTTCAGATACTGGTTATTCCAGTCAAATGCCCCTCTGAATATCTTAGGAAACACATCATCAGCCCGTTGGTCTTTTAATTCGCGTGATGTTATCCTGAAGAGACGTTCAAAAGCAAGATTTGTTTTACGCACAGACAAATGGGAAGGAGTACCAAATTCGTCTTTAACAATTTCGAGTAACATCATTCCTTGCGGAAGACTACGGATAGTCTGATTGATTATCTGATCTGTGTTTTCCTTTTCAACAATTAAATTACGTATGGTGGATTGAAATTTCCAGGCAATTAAGAAGGAAACAAGAAAATAAGCCAGAAGAGTAATAAATGGATTTATAAAGGTGGGATCGACTTCCCATTTATAATTAAATAAGAATCCGGTTAATCCTGCTGTATAAGTGTGAAATAATAAAGTAAAAGTGGCAAGAAGGAAAAATATCGTGAGGTCTCTTTTACGGTCGCTGAAGATTAGGAAAACCAGGAAGAATGGGATCAAAGTCCATAAGGTATTGGGCAGTGATTGGCTTGTTGGGTAAATTGCCAGTGAATTGGAAATAAAAAAGAAATAAGGGATAAGAGGTACGAAGAAGAAAACATGTACCGCCCACTTAACGTGAACATGGAATAGCGCGTATAAAGCTACACCGAACAGGATGATAATTGTAATATCACCAGGTAAACATTGATCCTGGTTATTTCCAATCAGATCACGTGTAAACATTGACAGCCCGGCTATTAAACCGAGTACGATAAAAGTATGAAAGCCAACAATTTTCAGGATATCATCATTGCCTTCCAGTTTGTAGCGTCTTATTATTGTTTTTTTTATTGCTTCTAACATGAAATTGTGTCAACATTGAACTTTACGAGGGAATAAATATAGTAAAATTTAGTTTCAATCGTGTTTTGGATATAATATGATGAGTTTTGAAAAGTGATTTTTATTAGGATTTAAACTATATGGAAAGCCTAATTTTGTAAATGTGAATATAGGATAAATTAAAATAATACATAAAGCAATGTCTAAAGGATTTTTTAATATTCCCGATGCTAAGAATGAACCTATAAAAGGCTATGCACCAGGGTCAGCCGAAAGAGCAGATCTTAAGAAGATGATTAGTCATTTGAGATCAGTTGAGCTTGAACTTCCGATGATTATTGGAGGCAAAGAAGTCACAACAGACCGCAGAGTAAGGATTTTTCCTCCTCATGATATCCAGCATACGCTTGGATATTATTATCAGGGTGACTCTTCACATGTGCAAATGGCGATTGATGCTGCAATGATTGCCCGTGAACAATGGAATTCCATGGGATGGCAGCACCGTGCTTCAATATTTCTGAAAGCGGCTGATTTGTTGGCAGGGCCGTACAGGGCTAAAATTAATGCGGCAACCATGCTCGGGCAATCGAAAAATGCCTACCAGGCTGAAATTGATGCAGCATGCGAATTAGCCGATTTCTTCCGTTTCGGGGTCCGTTGTATGACTGATATTTACAAGATGCAACCTGAATCAGCTCCGGGAATCTGGAATTACAATGAATTCAGAGCACTCGAAGGATTTATCTTTGCTCTAACTCCTTTCAACTTTACCTCTATTGCAGGAAACCTGCCTGCTGCACCTGCCATGATGGGCAATGTAGTCGTCTGGAAACCATCAAAAACCGCTGTATATTCAGCTGCTGTTATCATGGAGATCTTGCAGGAAGCAGGATTGCCTGACGGAGTGATCAACCTTGTTTATGTGGGAGGCCCTGCAGCAGCCGATGTGGTGCTTCAATCACCTGATTTCGGAGGAATTCATTTTACAGGGTCCACTGCTGTATTTCAGAGCATCTGGAAAACAATCGGAGAAAACATCTTCAAATATAAATCCTATCCGCGAATCGTTGGTGAAACTGGCGGCAAGGACTTTATTTTTGCCGATCCGACTGCTGATCCTCAGGCACTGGCCATAGCCATGCTGCGTGGTTCATTTGAGTATCAGGGACAAAAATGTTCGGCTGCATCAAGAGCTTATGTCCCTCAAAGTATTTGGGAAGATGTGAGTAAACGCCTTGGAAAAGAGTTGGTAACTGTAAAGATGGGACCACCTGAAGATTTCACCAATTTTGTAAATGCTGTAATCGATGAAGCTTCCTTCGATAAACTCTCAGGATATATTGAAGCCGCCCGAAAAGATGCTGATGCTGAAGTTTTATTTGGCGGAAAATGTGATAAGTCTATAGGATATTTCATTGAACCAACAGTAATCCTTGCCAAAAGGCCGGATTATACAACCATGGTTGAAGAGCTGTTTGGCCCTGTCCTTACGGTATTTGTATATGAGGATGAAGATTTGGATAAGACACTTGATATTCTTGATCAATCATCGATTTATGCCTTAACAGGTGCTATATTTTCCCAGAATCGCTATAACATTGAACGAATTACCAAACGCCTTGAGAATGCTGCCGGTAATTTTTATATCAACGATAAACCAACCGGAGCAGTTGTTGGTCAGCAACCTTTCGGTGGCGCACGTGGATCAGGAACAAACGACAAGGCAGGATCGGTATTCAATTTCCTGCGCTGGACCTCCATCCGCACAATTAAAGAGACTTTTGTTTCCCCAAAAAATTATATGTATCCCAACTTTTTCCCTGATCAGGATTAATTTATTTTTACAGAAAAGGAGATGATTTTTTTCATCTCCTTTTTTATTGTGCCGGATTATTCTATTTTTGTTTCAAATCTTTCCCATGAAAGCCAAAGAATTAGTTTTGAAGATCCTGAGTCCAATCACGAACAAATACCTGATTGCATTGGTGGCTTTTGTCGTTTGGATCATGTTTTTTGATGATAATAACATCAGGCAACATCAAAAAAACTTAAAGGAGCTTGATCTGCTTGAAGAACAGGTTGGATTTTATAAGCATAAAATAGTGGCTGACAAACGCAAATTAGTCGAATTGCAGACCAGTGATGAGAACCTTGAAAAGTTCGCCCGTGAGCAATTCTTTATGAAAAGGGCAGACGAAGATATATACGTCATCGTTGAAGAAAAATAAAAATAAAGGCATCTTTGTCTTTATTTACTATCAGTTTTTATTTTTTAAACACATATTACATCAAATTATTTTGCACTCTTACCTATTTTAACTTGCTTTAATTGAGATATTTGATTAATTTTAATAGAAATTGAGGTTTTTCTTTGATTAAATCAATGTGTTTCCTATATTTCCTAGATCAACATTAACTGATTTTTCGTATAATAATTTTGAATGAAATTAAACACCAACATATTCCGCATTGAGACCAATCATGTTGACCCGCAACAGGGGAATATTTTGATTGCGGAACCTTTTTTGGCCGGAAGTTATTTTAACCGGTCGATTATATTGCTCGCAACATATAATGAAAAGGGTGCAGTCGGTTTTATTCTGAATAAGAAAGTCGATTATCCGGTGGAAGACCTTTTTATTGATTTCCCTGACTTCGAATCTGAAATTCATATTGGAGGACCTGTTGGTACCGATTCGATCTATTTTATTCATACTCTTGGTGATGCAGTTCCGGGAAGCATATACATCAAAGAGAATCTCTATTGGGGTGGTGATTTCGAATCACTTAAAATGCAGATCAAGTTAGGTTTGGTAAGTCCTCATCAGGTTCGTTTCTTCCTGGGTTATTCCGGTTGGGAAGCCGGACAACTGGAAGAAGAGATCAAGGAAAATTCATGGCTGGTAGCTGATATCCCTCAGGCCGATCTGATGAATATCGATGAAAATGTAATGTGGGTTCAATCTGTTCGTGCCATGGGTGGAAAATATATCATGTGGGAAAACTTTCCTGAAAATCCTTCTCTTAATTAAGCTTTACACGGATAAACAATTCACTGATCTTGCGGATGGTATTATTAAAGTATCGTTTGCCCTCATATCCGGCTATCCAACGAACCCCATCAATTGCATTCACAATCAGTATTTCCTCACAATCCTGAATGTCCTTGCCCGTAATCCCCTCCGATTCTGAATAGACGAGGTTTAATCTTTTGAAAATGTCTAGCATGACCGGCCTGGTGATATCGATATATGCACCTTGCTCACGGCTTGCTCCCCTGACTGTTGTTCCCTTTACCACATAAAAGTTTGATTCAGGAATGTCAATGATTTGATTGTCAGTATTTAATAGCAATAAATGATTCTCTGTTGAGTCTTTTTGATGACTTTGGGCAACATTCCAATAGATAGCTGAACCTATCGATAAACCGGAAAGTGAAGATA
>TBL_comb47_HYPODRAFT_10005678_pt1 | contig 13822 bp, 13 predicted proteins | sample TroBogypolimnion_40_FD_10682 | JGI IMG/M metagenome (IMG submission 10682)
TCTGTATCATAATATGGTCTATTAGCATATAAAAATGCTAAATAAAAACTTAACATGGTATCTATTGTCGCCACTTTTATATTGTATCCTTGTTGTTTTATTATATTATAACTATGACATGCTATCGGCTCATAAATAAATGATACTACATCTTTTCCTACACGGAGTTCATAATGTGGCGCAATTATTTCACCTATTGATGGATGTTTTATAATTTTTACATCTTTTACACCGACATCTTGTAATCTTTCTTTCACAATTTGTGCTACAATTAATGGATCTTCAGCTAAAACATCAAAATCAGGTATTTTCTCTAATCGTTTTCTTAAATGTTTGGGCATGTATTGTGAATATAATGATACGGCATATCCGCCAAAAAAAACTACTCCTTGGTCAATCAATGTTGTTTTTACGGTTTCATATATTTCTTCTGATTTTTTTACACTTTTTGTATTTGTATTTTCACTTTTTGTATTTGTATTTTCACTATTTGTATTTGTATTTGTATTTGTATTTTCACTATTTGATAACATTCTTTGAAAGTCTATATGTGAGCATTGATGTGCTGATAATGGGTAGTTTTTATTTAGAAGTATTAACCGTTTTAGAACCTTTTCCCATCGTGACACATCTCCTTCCGGTCTTGAAAGCTCTAGATACATGCTCATCCGTAACAAATTAGGCGGTGCATAAAAAATGCCTCCAACTTTTATCGCCTCTTTTTTAAGGGTATTGAATAAATCTTTGGGTAAACTCGTTATATCCGCTACTGGAATAAAATTCACAAATACTTTATAGGTTCCATGATGTTGTCCTGATTTTGCTTCTACTTCAACAAATCCTTCTTTGATATATGTGTCCACAAGCTCTTTTGCATTTGACAGTGCGTTAAAACTGTAAAAATCATAGTCTGGGATTTCTATATCCTTATTGTAAAATTGATCTTGTTTTGGTAAAATATTATTTATCGCTGTTCCACCATAACAAATTAATTGTTTTTTCCTTATATATGTTTCAACAATTCCAATTATGCGTTTCACTTCTGGAGAATTTGCTGCCATATTTCCTTGTTTTTCTTCCGCATTGTCAACTGCTTGTCTTAATATCGCTAATTCACAATCTGAAAAATTTAAATTCTTACATATATCATATTTATTCATTATATCCTATATACTATACATCTATTATTTTGGTTCTGTTTTTGTATTTTCATTCGCAGTTGCATTTATTTTTGGATCTAAATTTTGAGGTTGACTTCTAAAATAAGGTTTTGATAACCACTCTTCTCTTGCCTTAATCATGTTATCAAAAAACTTAAAAAAAACCATTTGTTATATATTATTGATTAGCAATTATTTTTAAATTGTTTTAATATTCATACTATATCTAATTCTTCATCTAAAATCATAGGATTAATTACTTCTTCTTCTTTTATTGTTTTATTTTTTACATGTTCTGTCTCTAAATAATAATAGGTTACTAATCCTGACATTATCAGATCCGCCAAGATCTCTGTTAGTAACATATCTACTTGTGCTAACAATAAATTCATGTATATATACCAATCAACCCAATTATAAATAGTAGCAACATAAGTCACTTCATACGCAAACTTTTTTATTTGCCTTGGTTTTATTATATTTATATCTTGAACACTATTTATTAACCAAGAATTTAAAATATTATGTATTATATTTCTAATTAAACTGTTGACAAAACAATAACCTACAACTAACAAATATTTTCCGGATGTATTTATTTTTATTCCAATTACTAGAAAATTCTCATACGGTCCAAATCTGTAAAATTGTGCCTCTGATGCATCCATATATTTATACAAATTCCCTATTGTGATTGCTATTATTATCATCCAAATAATTACTATTCTACTTACTACCTTTTCCATTGTCATTTATTGTTACATTCTGTGTTACAATATGTTTAAGTATATTTTTATATTTGAACTTAAAGATATAAAAATAGGGTTATATTTAATCGGTTTTTAAGATTTAAATTTCAAACTTGTAAAAATCGCTACTTATAGTTCGTGTCGCAAAAGACACATTTGGATCTTGATCTGGTGGAGCATCTATTGTTTCTGGGACATAACGCAGCTTCTCGGGTTTTAAAACAAATGCATGGGCTGCATCATTGAAAAACATATCATTTTCTTCAATATTCGTGTCTACTGTTTGATATCGCATTGCTAACAACTGGACTCCATAAGTTCTCATAGTTAAAGAACTCGGATTTGGCGGATCTGACCCCTTATCCGGCATTCCAATCGTCATATTTAATTTATTATATGCAATCAGCTCAACCATATCTGGCGTATTTATTATATCATAATAATGCAATGCCCGCGAAAAAATTGAATTACTAGTCATGTTCACATATTCATGAAATGCCTCTGACTCCAAAAAGGACAGGTTACTTCTATCTACTATAATCACTACTTTCCCCGATAATTCCGGTAATTTAACTGTTCCAAAATTCTTTCCATAATACTCAAAACTATATTGTTTATCCATCAACATTGTATTATGACTTTCTAATATTTTGGCAAAATTTGAATACATCTCTTGATTTGAACTCTTTATACGTAAGTTTAATATAATTGGATCAAGTGGATTTGGGGCAGTTGAATTCGCAAAGGCATAATCTCTTATAATATTTAGCACATCACTCATTTTTACTGAATTGAATGTTTCCTTTACACAATAACTATCTGATGTAGATGTCGCTACTACAGGCTGATTATCTATTGAGTATACTTCAAAATCTAGTCCTCTAACACCTTGCTTAATTAAGTCTTTTAATGTACATGTATCTACATATCCATTTTTATAATTCCCTCCTGAACATGCATTATATGCCGATTTAATGTAATAATCTCTCATCGAATATTGATATAGTTCATTATTCGTATCAATAGATTGTATTTTCCCATTTAAAGTTCCAAACATTGTATCCATAGATTTACAATCTCTAACTCTTAGTCCATCTGAAAATATTGTTCCTGAAATATATATATAAACTAACATTGTTATTAGCATTACTGTCATTGTTATAACAGATAATGCTAATAAAACTGTATTGTCTTTCATCTCTGATAATGCTTTCATTCCATTATTCAATGCTTCATTTGCAGACATATATTTATACTAACATAATATTTTTAATCCTTCATTATTTTTTATTTATTGTATTATTTATTGTATTATTTATTGTATTATTTATTGTATTATTTATTGTATTATTTATTGTATTATTTATAATAAAGAATTAAATAAATAATCATAACATATACTAATTATGGCTGGCGGTTTAATGCAATTAGTAGCTCAAGGGCAACAAAATATTATTTTAAATGGCAATCCCTCCAAAACATTTTTCAAATCAACCTTTGTGCAATATACCAATTTTGGATTACAAAAATTCAGAGTTGACTTTGAAGGCTCTAAAACCTTACGATTGTCTGAGGAATCAACCTTTACATTTAAAATTCCACGTTATGCTGATTTATTAATGGACTGTTATCTTTCTGTTGTCATTCCTAATATTTGGAGCCCTATTTTACCTCCACAAGATCCGTCTAATGACACTAGCCAAAGTATTAACAGTGAGAATTGGGTTCCCTATGAATTTAAATGGATACAAAATTTAGGAGCAAAAATGATATCTAAAATTTCCATTACATGTGGCAATTACACTCTTCAAGAATATTCTGGAGATTATTTATTAGCCTCTGTTCAGCGTGACTTTAACTTCGACAAAAAAAACCTATTTAATGAAATGATTGGCAATATTAATGAACTGAATGATCCTGCTAATGCTGGTTCTCGTGTTAACTCTTATCCAAATGCTTATTACAGCGATGCGCTTGCCGGTCCAGAACCTTCTATAAGAGGTCGTATTTTATATATTCCATTAAATAACTGGTTTGGACTTAAAAGTCAAATGGCGTTTCCTCTTACATCATTGCAATACAATGAACTACATATTAATATCACCTTAAGACCTATCGATGAGCTATTTCAAATTCGTGATGTATTTGATGCTACTTATAATTTTCCGTATATCGCTCCGAATTTTAATGCATGGTACATGCAATTTTATCGTTTTTTACAACCTCCACCTGATATTAACATTGGAATTAATTCTTATTCTGACCAAAGAACATTATGGAATGCGGATGTGCATTTAAATTGCACATATTGTTTTTTATCTAATGAGGAAGAACGCGTATTTGCACTAGAAGAACAGAAATATTTAATTAAACAGGTGCATGAGCAGAAATTTTACAATGTTACTGGTCCGAATAAAGTCAGTCTAGACTCATTAGGAATGATCGCAAACTGGATGTTCTATTATCAGCGTTCCGATGTTAATTTACGTAACGAATGGTCTAACTATACTAATTGGCCTTACAATTACATGCCACAAGATGTAATACCAGCACCGGCATCTGGCTCCTATATAATTTATAGAACAAATTCATCAGGCTCACCTGTTTCCGTGAATATAGGTCCAGGTGTAAATCCAAATGGAAATCTAACTGGTCTTTTAATAACACCTACATACACGCCAGAAAATGACAAATATATTTTAGTTTATATGGGCATTTTGTTAGACGGATCTTACAGAGAAAATGTGCAACCCGCGGGTATTTTTAATTACATTGAAAAATATACAAGAACTAGTGGCAATGCGCCGACAGGATTGTATTGTTATAATTTTTGCATGAACTCTAATAATGGCGAATTGCAGCCATCTGGTGCGATAAATATGAGCAGATTTAATCAGATTGAACTGGAATTTACTACTATTATACCACCATTGGATCCATTGGCGCAAAGTTTGACGATTTGCGATCCATCTACAGGCAATATTATCGGCATTAATAAGCCGACATGGCGCATTTACGATTACAATTTTAATATGACTTTGTTCGAAGAACGCATCAATCAAATTATCTTTATTGGCGGCAATTGCGGCCTTGCTTATGCAACTTAGACCATTATTTTGGCTGCATAATGGTCACAAATTAATTCGTCTTCTGACATAAAATGGCTGCATAATGGTCACAAATTAGGATCGGATGCGATGCAAGTCGGCTACATAATGGTCACAAATTAGGATCGGATGCGATGCAAGTCGGCTACATAATGGTCACAAATTAGGATCGGATGCGATGCAAGTCGGCTACATAATGGTCTCATAATGATCTTTTATTGCATTTGAGCCCAGCAAACTGAAAGTAAAAAGTTCATCTTTCCAAGTATAATCAGTTAAAGGGGATTTTTGGTTTTTGATTTTGGACAAAAATAAATGTCCAAAATGGGAAACTGAAAGGAGCCTTTGATTTATTTCTTTAAAAAATGATTTATGAGCATAATGCTCTAAAAATATTTTTTTGTTGAAAAATAACGTTACCATGTTTTTTTTCAATAAAAAAAATGTCGGACAAAAATGATGTAAAATGATGTAAAATACTATCACTTTTCCTAACTTTTCCTAACAAAAAAAACATATTTTACATATATACAAAAAAAATAGTTCACATTGTTAGCAAGTATCAGTTAAAAAATGAAAAATAGTTTTTTGGTTTTTGTGACGATACTAACAAAATACTACGAGTTAGGCGTCAATTACATCCTTTAAGAAAAAATATATTTGAGGAAAAAAGTATTTAGAGTTTTTTATATTAGTTATTTATACTAATGGATCCTATTGATATTACATCAAAAAAACATCAACAATTTGTATGTGATATATGTGACTTTAAATGCTGTAAAAATGGTGATTGGAAAAGGCATATTGTGACTGTAAAACATATATCACTAACAACTTCAACAACAATACATACCAAGGAATATACATGCAATTGTGGGAAAAATTATAAACATGGTTCTTCGCTTTCACAACATAAAAAAAAATGTAAAAATATATCTTTGAATTTATCTGATAAAGAATTGATCCTTATGGTGATAAATGAAAATAAAGAATTAAAAAATATAATCATTGAAATGTCTAAGAATGTTTCCAATATAACTAACAATACAACAAATACTAATTCAAATAACAATAACAATAACAAGACATTTAACTTGCAAATATTTTTGAATGAGGATTGTAAAAATGCAATGAATATTAGCGAATTTGTTAGTTCAATTAAGATGGACTTGAATGATTTAGAGAAAACTGGTAGACTAGGTTATGTAACAGGTGTTTCTAATATTATCAATAAAAACTTAAACGATCTTGATCAGACCATGAGACCGATTCATTGTTTAGATGCAAAACGCGAAGTATTTTATGTAAAAAGTGAAGATCAGTGGATTAAAGAAACTGATGCTGTAAAACCTGTTTTAACAAAGGCAATAAAACAAATTGCACATGAAAACATCTGTCAAATTAGTGCGTGGCAAAAAAAGTATCCTGATTGTACTGCCTCCGATTCTAAAAAGAATGACATGTATTTAAATATTGTTAGTAATGCGATGTCAGGTGGCACAACGGAAGAACAACTAAATAATTATGATAAAATAATAACAAATGTGGCAAAAGAAGTAACCATTGAAAAACAATCATTAAGTTTGAAATAATATATTGTAATGTTTAACTTAAAGAGACGCATTAGTTGCATAATGGTCTCAAATATGGGTCGGGTGCGATGCAATTCGGTTGCATAATGGTCTCAAATATGGATCTTTTATTGCATTTGAGCCCAGCAAACTGAAAGTAAAAAGTCCATCTTTCCAAGTATAATCAGTTAAAGGGGATTTTTGGATTCTCATTTTGGACAAAAATAAATGTCCAAAATGGAAAACCCCAAAGATCCTTTGAATAAATTTTTTCAAAATATTGATTTGTGAGCATAATGGTCTCAAATACAAAAATCTGCTGAAAAAAACGTTACCATAAAAATAATTATATTTAGGAAAACAAGGATTTAGAGCATTTTTATATGTTGTAAATATAAGCAATGAAAAAATCCCAAAATCCTTTAAAATTTCAATGTTTATTATGTGATTATGTATCATGTAGTAAAAAAGATTTTTCAAAACATTTACAGACGATGAAACATATTAGCAATGATCAGCAATGTAAAGAGGTGTTAAAAACCCAAAAAATCCCAAATTCTCCAACTACAACATATCATCACAAAATGTATAATTGTATATGTGGCAAAATTTACATGGATTATTCGGGTTTATGGAGACATAAAAAGAAATGTTTTTTGGAACAGAATAATAATATAGAACCTACTTTTTCAAAAAAAGAGGAAATTACCGATGAATCGATAATAAAATTATTAATCCTGGAGATTTTGAAACTTAAGGATAATGAAAAACCAATAGAGCCAATTATTTCTAAAAGTGAAGAAATTTCTGATAAAGAAATAATCAAATTGTTAATTCATGAGAATTCAGAATTCAAAAATATGATTTTAGAGCTTGTAAAAAAGAATACGTTAAATATAACAAATACTAATTCGAATAACAATAACAAGACATTTAACTTGCAAATATTTTTGAACGAAGATTGCAAAAATGCAATGAATATTAATGAATTTGTTAGTTTAATTAAAATGGACTTGAATGATTTAGAGAAAACTGGTAGGCTAGGTTATGTAACAGGTGTTTCTAATATTATAAATAAAAACTTAAACGATCTTGATCAGACTATGAGACCGATCCATTGTTCAGATGCAAAACGTGAAGTATTTTATGTAAAAAGTGAAGATCACTGGACAAAAGACGATGAAAATAAAACAATCATTAAAAAGGCAATCAAGCAAGTGGCATTTGAAAATATACGGCAAATTAGCACATGGAAAAAAAAATATCCCGATTGCACTGATCCCGACTCAAAAAAGAATAATATGTATTTAAATATTGTTAGTAATGCAATGTCAGGGGGATCAACCGAAGAACAAATGCATAATTATGATAAAATAATAACAAATGTTGCAAAAGAAGTAACCATTGAAAAATAATCTGTAAACTAAAGAGATGCATTAGCTGCTGTTGGTCCGGTATCATAAAATAATCCTGTAGCTGATCTAGTTATTGGATATACAGGTATAGATCTATATTCTTCTGGCTCTGGCGAATGGTCATAAACCAATTTTTTATCTGCTAAATTTAGACCATAGTTAAAGGATTTTGTCCACATGTCATATCCTTCATATGGCCTAATAAGTTCTTCCTCTTTGGAACCGGGTTTTGCATAAGCAGCATCAGAGCCTATATCTGTTGTTAATGATGAATACTGCGGCGTTTGTGTTAATGTTAGTTTTCCGGCATCATTTAGAGGTTTCACTTCTATACTAGTTAAATATTCAGGAGGTTTTGTATTATCGGATTTTGGCTGACATCCTTGACAGTCAACATCAGAAGTGCACTGGTCTCTAGTAATCGCACATTGTGATTGAGGTCCGCAAAAATTGGAGCAACTATATGTATTATTTACAACATCAACGTTGTGACTGTTTTTAGGACTATTGCTGTCATACGTTAATAATGCATTAGGATCAAATCCTTCTTTTAAAGAATAATTGATAAAATAGAACCCTAATCCTACAATAAAAACAAAAATAATTATATATTTAATATTTTTTGTAATCTTCATATATATAAAATAATAATTTAATTTATATATTTATCAAAATTTATTTAGTGCAGTGATCATTTATATTATATTTATATTTCATAAAATTTAATATATATTTATTATAAAATGTCAACAGAACCAATTAGCACGATTGATGAAAAAAAAGCAGCAGAAGAAGGAAATACAACAGAAGAGGCTGATTGGCAGGGATTTTTCAAAAATTTTAGTCATGGACTAATAACTGGGATTTTGGTAGGCGTAGTTTTTATCGGATCAGCAGGATTATTTCTTACTAAAGTTGTAAATGCAAATATTTTACCGACTGAATTAGAAGCTGAACCATATAAAAATGTAAAACGATTAGTTGATATAGAACTGATCTACATGAACCCAGTAAAAAAATTATGCTGTTATGGTTTAGGATTTTGGTCTGATCCAGAAAGTTATAATATTCAAGAGGCCAATTTTGTAAATAAAGGAATAAATCTAGATTTTATGGAGAATTTTAAAAATACGTGGCTATGTTCTCTTAAATATAAAGCAGATCCATCAACCGTCCCAGAATTAGATACTGACTCAAAAATGACTGCTTATTTAAGATCTCATGATCCAATTCGCAAAAGTCCTTTTTGGACATTTGAATACGAAACATTAAAACCGATGTTATGTATGTCGTTTACATTTGTGTCAAATATATTTTATTATATGAATTATTTACCTGAATGGGCAACAATGCTATTTTGTGCATTATTTTTTTCGGTAATATTAACTATTGTATACATATGTAATTTTTTTTATGGAGTAGGTTCACATATATCACATGTGTCAGAATTATGGAACAATTTCTGGAAACCAGAATTTAATAAAGGTATTGATCCAAACCAGCTGAATTGGAATTGGATTTCAACTTGTTTTTTTTTCTTTCTATATTTAACTCCTGTATTTTGGTCGGCAATTATGACACCAGCATTTATTACAATATATACCTTTTATAAAGCATTATCAGCTAATTATATTGTAAGAACCAAACAAAATGAGAGTCCTAAAGAACAACTGAATTTTATATCATTTATAAAAAATGTAATGTATTACAAGAAGACATTTATAATAATACTAGTAATGTTTAATTTAATGGCAGCTACAAATGAATATTTAGGGGTTTCATATTTACCTGGTGTTATAATAGCAGTTCTAATACTTGTTTTTGGAATGAATATTTTAGATGTATCTGTTCCTGAAGAATTGTATAAAGTAACAAATGTTAAAGCTTCGTTTCCTCCTTTACACCAACCTGTTGTAAAAATGGAGGGCGAAACAAACAATTGTGTTCCTATACCTATAGAAAAATCCAATACAGAAGATACAACGCAGTCTATTTTAAGTAAATTAACAAATAACCCAATAAATGTATTAAATCAAACAGGTGGAAAAATTTATAAAGGAGGCCGGGCAAAAATTCCAAAGGTGAAACGATATAATATTCAATTAGTTTAAATAAATGAAACAATATAAATATTAATTGATAATTAATAAATATGCAAAAAAGTAAAGCAGAATCTAGTCCTTGTCCTTATCCTTTAGTAAGTATATGTACTCCAACTTTTAATCGCAGACCATTCATTCCATATATGATAAAATGCTTTGAACAACAGACCTATCCTAAGGACAGGATTGAGTGGATTATAATTGATGATGGAACAGATCCTATTCTAGACCTAGTTCTAAATATTAAACAAGTGAAATACACGTATTATAAAGAAAAGATGTTGTTAGGTAGAAAGCGAAATCTAATGCATAATAAATGTTCAGGTGACATTATTATTTATATGGACGATGATGATTATTATCCGCCTGAACGCATATCACATGCAGTGCAAACATTGCAAGACAATCCAACATTTTTAATCGCAGGTTGTAGTGAAATGTATGTCTATTTTAATAGCAAAAAGAAAATGTATAAGTGTGGACCGTATAAAGAATATCATTCAACTGCGGCTACTTTCGCGTTCAGAAGAGAATTGCTAAAAGAGACCAGCTATAATAATGACAATGCTCTAGCAGAAGAGAAGCATTTTCTCAAGAACTACACAATTCCTTTGAAACAATTAGATAGTTTAAAGTCAATAATAGTATTTTCACATAAACACAATTCATTAAATAAGGAGAAATTATTAGATAACTTGGAACTAACAAGGACAATAGAAACCAATCTACAGGTCGATGATTATTTTATTGATCCGGATTTGAAACAATTTTACATAACAGATATGAATAATTTATTGGAAAATTATGAACCGGGTAAGCCGGAACACAAACCGCGTTTACAAGAGCAAATGAAATTAATGGAAGAAGAACGAAATAAACGCATAGAAGATCATAATAAAATGTTAGAATATCAACAAAAAATTTATCCGAAGCCAACAAGCTCAGAAATTGTATTAAAATACGAAAAACAATTAGCAGATAAAACATATTTAATAAATGAATTGCTTAAAAAAGTAAAGATATTAACAACTGAATTGGATGAATATAAGAAATTAAATAATAAATAAATAAATATTAAATAATAATAAAATTCATTTAAAGAAATGCCGTCTATTAATAGTATAACATGTATGCATATGATCAAGAACAACAAGATATTAATAGAATGAATGATGATTATAGTGTAGAATCGTCGATTCCATCAAACTTATTGAAGAATAAGCAACCTCATACAAAAAGAGCTAAATGCTATACAGTAAAAAAAACTTTAAAGACAAAGTGGATTGATGGTAAATATTATGATACAGTAACAATTAACATGTATGGTTCAGGAGATTTAGGGTCATATATTAAAAATGCGGTTACAGGAGAATACACTAATCATCGCGTTGGGAGCGAGACAGAGTATTTATATTTTTGTGTTTCAAATAGTACAGGAATTGATAAATGTAATGGTCCTATACATTTGTATTATGATAGTCCATCACAATATGAGAAACATCAGTTCGTATTGTTAGATCAGAGAACAGTAGATGCATGGTTTAAGAGAGTAAATTTGATTAAAGATAAGTATCAATAAATATTACATCTTTTTCATTGTAAATGCCAATTATAATATAAAGGTATACTTATTATTATATAAATGGATTTTGTTTATGTATTACTTTATGGTAATGAATGGGAAGATATAGTTATATTATTATCAACTGAAGATGCTATAACTGAATCAAAAACCCATCCAAATGCCAGAGTTGAAATATTTAGTAAAAATACTGAAACTGAATCTGAATCTGAATCTGAATCTGAATCTGAATCTGGATCTGAATCTGGATATAAACCTACTTATAATTATTATAAAAATGGAGAACTCATTCAAAAATAATAATTTTATATCAAATAATAAAATTTTATATAAAATTCAAAAGCTTATCGTAAACAATATTATTGTTCTAATCTTCTAATTCACTTTCATCCGTAGATATATCAACTTCATCAGCATTTTCCTTTGTATATTTTTCTAAATATCTATAAATGCGATTAATATCTAATTTAGATATTTCATAATTTTCAAACAACATATTCATTTCGGGTGTATCAGGATCATATTTATTTTTAATATCAAGAAAAAACCCGAATAGATCTTTTTTATCCATACCTAATTGCTGACACAAATTTTGTATAAAAATAGAATTATTATATTCAGTAGAATATTTTGTTAGAACCTTAGTAAATCTTACTTCAGTAGGGTTAAACTTTATTTTTTTGGTATTAAAAGTTTCATGATAAATATTATTATTTTTAAATGTTTTAATTAATGAACTCATCTCATTAAATTGCCAAATTTGTTTTTGAAATGTAATACGATCAATATAATCAGCAAAACACATATTATCTAAAATTTTCAAATAAAAAGGAATAGAAATTTCTTTTTTCATTTTACCGATAACATCAATAATATTTTCATGCCATAAAAGACCAACAATGGTGCGATCAGTTTCATTCATAATAGTTAAATGATCTTCAATTGAATAATGATTATTAATTAATTTTTTCGTTATTTTGCGTGTATCATCATTATATGATTTCATCAAAAATATATTCTTAATAATATTACTATTTAAAATACTTTGATTGTTTTTATAAAGGTTGTAAACAGTATTTAATTTACGTAAATCGCCTTGGATAAATGTAATTATATTAGCATTTACGGTCTCATCAATTAAAGGTAAAAGAGTTCCAATTAAGGTTGACATTTGTATCTTTGTCGGAGATTTTAATTCAATAACGTTACAAACCTTCATAAGCTCTTTAATTTTTTTATCAATATGATAATTTCCAATACATATAATGGGATTTAAGGTGATTTCTTCTAACCGTTGTTTTTTGGTTTTTTTGGGTCGTATAATTTTAATTAATGCATTAATGCCGCCCTTGTCACCATTATTCATGCCATCAATTTCATCCATTACAATAGCTAAACGTTTAACCTTTTTGTGAAATAAACTCATAATATTTTTATCAGACATATTATGCTTTGTAATAGTATCAATTATAGATTTATTTCGTATGTCTCCGGCATCATATTTGATAACATCATAATCTAATTCTTTAAGGATATTAATGACAAATAAGCTTTTACCAGAGCCTGGTTCACCATAAATATAGATGCCTTTTTTGGTAGCTAAATTGTGTTTATTGAGCTCAAAGTTCCTTAGAATTTCTTTGATTTTATTAGCCTCTTCTTCACGATTTAATAAATTATTAATATTTAGAGTGTCCATCTTATATTTCTTATAATATTCTTTTTATGTTGATTTTTACTTAAACCAAGTTTAAATAATAAAAGTGTAATTATTTGGTTACATTTAGTTGATTGATTTTCAACGCAATATGATTTTAAAAAGTATATATAATTTGCATAAATGCAATCCTTATATAAATATTTTTTCATATTAAACCACTTGGTTCTATTTTCTAGTAATATTTGATTAAACACAAAGTCATTATCTTGACGGATAGTAGTTCTAATGTAGTTTTCCAATTGTTTACGATTAATATAATCTCTAAATAAATGGTGATATTTGAGATACATTTCCTTGTTTAGAAATATTTTAGCTGCATCAGAAACATATGAACTAACAATATATATCAATTCTATAGGTAAATTATCTATATTCTGAAAAAAGTGTATAGGATTATTGGAAAATCTGGGCATGTT
>TBL_comb47_HYPODRAFT_10005680_pt1 | contig 13820 bp, 23 predicted proteins | sample TroBogypolimnion_40_FD_10682 | JGI IMG/M metagenome (IMG submission 10682)
ACCTGCGAGTTGTCGCCTGATGTTGCGACCTGCGAGTGGTAGCCTGATGTTGCTACCCGCGAGTGGTTGCCTGATGTTACTACCCGCGAGTTGTCGCCTGATGTTGCGACCTGCGAGTAGTCGCCTAATTCTATATTACCAGTTAATTTAACATTGTCAAATAGAAAATCAACGGCTAACTTAATAAATCCTTTAAGGTCTAATTTTTCCCCTATTTTGATTTTAGTTGTTGCTGACTTATTGCCATCTACTTGTGTTACTCCCATGTCCTCGACCTCTGCAAATTCCGTATCGCATAAATCGTAATAATCCAAAACATCGAGCGGATTCTCGCAATAATGGAATCCTTTTTCGCAGACTTTCACCTCGTCTGTTTCAAAAATTTCATTTTCTTTGAATTGGTAATCTCGACAAATAAGTCCTTTTTTGAACGCTTTTACTCCTTTTTTAGTTTCCATTTTTAGTTAATTTTAATTGTGTCTTGTTTATGTTTCTTTACTTTCGGGGCTCTATTCTTGGCCTTATACCACCTTATCATTGTGTCGTAGCCTTTGCAATATGAACTATCCTGATGGTATATCTTTTGCTGCAATCGGGCAATAGTTGCGTTCTGCTTGGCTATCGCTTCGTCCTGCCGATGAATGTCCCTCGACTGAAAGAAACATACTGTAATGAAGCCAAAAAGGATTAGAGGGTAGATGATTTTCATAGTTTTTTAATTTAAAGTACCAAGCCCTTCGGGGTTTATGCATCTGTTGTAATTGTTCGCATTTTACAGGGGAGCACTCCCCTCACTGGCTTGGTTACTTATTTTAATTTTCGGTTAAATCCAACTTTAGTTAACTTTTTTGTTTGTTATGTCGGGAATAACCAACTTATACCAACGTATTAATGAACTTTATTGCTTGAATACCCCTCGAATCCTTTACATCGATGGCTTCCTTTATTTGTCGCTTCGAGAAGATAATAGTTGCATGGTCTTTATTAACAAAGTCCCCAATGTATTTTAAGGTAATCAAAGCATTTTTAGGATTGTAACCATACTTATCGGCACAATAACAAAATAAATGCCTAGCAAAGATAATCTCCGCCTTCCTTTCTTTACCTCGAATATCATTCGGGCTTACTCCAGTGTATTGGCTTACTTTGTCTAACAAATAGGTAAGTTCATATTTCGCACTCACCTGTAATGCTTCCAAGTCTTTGTCGTCTGTTACGTGCTTTGAGTTGTTAACAATGTAATTAAGTACCTCCCGTTTCGATTGAATTTGCAGTTGTTGTACTGAATTAACCTCTCCCGACATCTCAAAAACATCATAACTATTTAGTAACTTTTGTATTGTGCTTTGTTCTATTAAGTATTTCATATTCAATTAGTTTAGAATGGAAGGTTGTCTATGTATTGGTTAGTTGGTTGGTTGGTTGGTCGGTGGGTCGGTGGGGTAGTTGGTTGGGTACGTTCGTGATTTTCAACATTGCCGTTAAATCTCCAAATTTCCAAAGTATTAAAAACGTTTACCTTACCATCAGGTGCAGTCCATTCCCTGCCCCTAAGGTTAAAATCAATATCCACCGATGTACCTGGCCGAAGAAAATCAAGTAAATTAACCTTGTCCTGTGTCGCCTGTAAGATAATTGTTTGCGGGTACTTTTCGTCCGTTTCGATAACCAAGTCCCTTTTTTTGAATTTATCGGATACGATTTGCGTTTGTCCGATTCTTTTTACTCTTCCTTTGATGTTCATAATTGTTTCATTTTATAAATTAAAAACTCGTCGATATTATAATTCAGTCCGTTAAGTTCGACAAACCTTATCGTCCCCTGTTGATTGCTTAATGTGTCAAATTCTCGAATCCAATCCTGAATCCTTTTGTTATTTTCGCTTTCTTCCGTTACTTCATTTTTTGGCTTCGGCTTCTCCGTAACCTTGATTACATCCCCTAAAATCGGGTTTAAAATCTGATTTTTAAATTGGCTCCCTTCGGCCGCCCGTGCCTCGATTATTGCCTCTAATCTTACCGAATCGTACTGCCTAAACCAATCAAGTACTATTTGCCCATCTAATTTGCCGTATAATTTGCCGTATAAACCACTTTTACCACATTCAAGGCACTTTCCTATGTCCGAATATTTTAAGTGGCTGTAAAGGCTTAAAATTAAGTCGGCAGTTTGAGCGATTTGTTTCAAATTAAATTCGAGCTGCAAGTTAAAAAAACTTGCCATCTCCGTAAGTTCAAAACAAATAAACGCTTTTAGGTCTTTTTCTCCGTAGGTCCGTTTAATTTTCGCTAAGGTCGGAATGTTATCCGCTAAAGCTAACTGGTGAATGCTCATTGCCTTACTCTCGATTGAGCATCGCTCTAAAAGCGTTGCTAAATTCCTCACGTTCGGCCCTAATGCGTTGTTGTTCGTTTGTAAATGTTTGTTTTCCATTTTTTTGTGTTGTTTTGTTTTCTTTTTTAAACCAATTTAAAATTGTGTGATAATGGCTTTTGTACTTTGTGCCTTTAGAGTGTTGGTAGTTGCTTAGGTTGTCGAGCATATCATTCAATTCAGGTTCTAAGTAATTCTCCCTTAATTTTAAATATTCCTCCTCCGACAAAAATACATTATCCCGATAGGGATGTTTATTTACTTTACTTTCCTTTACTTTACTTTCCTTTACTTTACTTTCCTTTACTTTACTTTCCTTTACTAGCATACCATCCGCATTGCGTTCGCTTTCCGTTTGCACTGCGTCCGCATTGCGTTCGCATCCTTCATTTATTGTAACTTCCTGAATATTAGATGGTTTTACTTTTTTATTCCATCTTTGATACGCGGCTAATGTTGCTTGATGGGACTTCTCCGACCTTTGGGCAAGTCGATTTAAAACGCTTTGAGAATAAAAATAATTACCATCATTGACAAATAAATCGAAATCTTTTAATACGCTTTTGAGTTTATCGCAATCCGTTCGCAATGCGAACGCAATGCTTTCGCATTCGTGTAAGTCAAGGTAGCCATTTTGCTCGTAAAGCATCTCGACCAAGTCCCAGTATATGCCCTTACCTTCTTGTCCAAGTTTCATTAAAAGTTTGATGAGTTTAGGGTCATTCCTTGCCCCGTAGTCGTGGCTGAAATAAAATGTTTCTTTAGCCATTAAAATAAAATACCTACGCAGTACAAAGGCTTAGTCCGACAACCCGAAAGGGTTAATAGGCAATGTAAAGCGTAGGATTTATTTAGTGTTTTCATTCGGACTAAGCATTGCAAATATAGTAATATTAATTACTTAAAATAAAGTTATTTGTTTTTTTTGTTCTACTGCTGCGCTTATATTCTTTTTTGCTAATTCAAAGTAGCTTTCTTTTAGCTCAAATCCTACTCCTTTTCGACCCATTTTTACGGCTTGAAAAACTTCACTGCCAATCCCCATAAATGGAGTAAATACAGTATCTCCTTTATTGGAATACAAATGAATTAATCTTTCAATAGTATCCAACTGCAATGGGCATATATGCTTTTCATCTTTTTCATCTCTTGCATTTCTAAATCCTTGCAAAGTGTTTCCATAATCAATATCCATCCAAACTGGAGAAGCATATTTCTGCCATAAATCTACTGGTAGGTTAGTATTAGTTACAGGCTGAGTTCTTTCCCCATCTTTCCTAAAAATCATTACATAGTCAGGAATACCAACTCTGCTCATTGTGCTATCTTTTTTTACTTGTTTATGCAGCAATCCTAATGCTTTTGTTCTTTGCATTTCAATTACAGGGTCTTTCCAAATTGTTACTCTACTAGCATAAATAAATCCTGCATCTTGAAATGCACTAAGAATCATTCCGCTAAAATCTCTTAAACCAATAAATCCTTCTTTTCCTTTTTGAATAGGTAAATCCATGCAATGAACTGCAACATTACGCCCTGAAATCATTACTCTATGTAATTCTTTTATTAAGAATCCGAATTGAGTTAAAAACTCATTATAATCTTTAGAATTACCCATATCTTCAACATGGCTGCTATATGTGTATAATTCAGCAAATGGAGGTGAAAATACAGATAATCCAATTGTTTCATTAGGAATATTATGAATCAATTGTACGCAATCTCCTCTTTGTACATTAAACCATTCATTTGATTCTTCTTGTGTGTCAATAATAGAAGTAATCATACTTTTGTTTAAATTTTCATTAATTGTTGATGCCATTTCGTTCTGCATAATTTCAAATTGTTTTTGTTTGTTGTCTAGTGATTGTTTAACATTTTCCATTGTGTCGGTAGTAATCAAATGTATGTTTACTTCATTTTTTTGCCCAAACCTATATGACCTTCTTATTGCTTGGTAAAGGGCTTCAAAACTAAAATCTAATGAAGCAAATATTTGATTGTGGCAATTTTGGTAGTTCATACCAAATGAAGCAATCTTTGTTTTTGAAATTAAAATAGGAAAGTCGCCATTAGCAAATCCAAGCAAGTATTTTTCTTTGTATTCATTAGAATGACTTCCTGCTACTTCAATAGCATTAGGTATCATTTTACGTAACATTTCACCTTCCTCATTTTGTTTTATCCAAATCAAAAATGTTTCACATGGTTTTGAATTAACAATATCAACAACTTTTTGCATCCTTTGTTCTTTTGTTGCCCTTAACTCTGCGTTGAAATTGGTTGCTGAAATAATCGCATCATTAAATAGTTGGCCATTATCCCTTTTATTGGTTTCAATCTTATGTTCAATAAGATTTAATTTAGGCAAATTATACCCTTCCATGTGGAATCCAATATCATCAGGTTTATTAAGCATTACTGCCCACGTTCCAATAAATTGATAAAATGATTTTATTGCGTGTCTTTTTAATCTCCATTTGGCAGTTTTTCCGCCATCATGAACAAAGTACATAGCCAACATTTGATTACGGCTCATAACGTCTAAAAATTCGCTATGATTACCCATCTCCATTGGGTCGTTTGGGCTTGGAGTAGCTGTACAAGCTAATTTATAAGGCGTTGATTTAAACCTTTCAATTATTAATGATTTAGTTGCGCCTTGAAAGTTTTTCAAAATTCCTGATTCATCCAGAACAACTCCCGAAAATTTAGAGCAGTCGATGTTATCAAGTTGTTCATAGTTACTAAATTCGAGCAAAGAAGTATCAATACCAAACTTAACAGCTTCTTGCTTTGTTTGTCCCACAACAGCTAATGGAGCTAAAATCAATACTGGCTTATTGGTATGCTTCGTTACTTCTTGCGCCCAAGATAATTGCATCAAAGTTTTACCAAGTCCACAATCTGCGAAAATTGCATACTTCCCGGCTTTTAATGCCCTTAATACAATAAACCTCTGAAAATCGAATAAATTAGGGTTTAATGTTTGAGGGACAAATCCACTTTCAACGTGTGTTTTTTGTTTTGTTTGTAAAAATTCATCGTAAGTCATTGTTTCCATTTTTTTAGTTAGTTAAATTTTATTTTCTGTTAATGCTGTTATCAGGTGGATATGTTCCTTTTTAATTGTAAATCCATCTTTATCTTGATTGACGTAAGCTATATAATCTCCATAGTAGGCTTGATAATAGCTTATTTGTCCTATGTTTAAGTAGACACTAACTCCATGTCTTTGTGCAGGTATAAATTTCATTTTCTTAAGTTTTAAATTCTGTTTTTACTAAATCCGTTCTCTTTACTCCATAGTGGGTTTAACTCTACGTAATCGTGGCAAGGTCTGCATATCGCTACAAAGTTATCGACATCTACTAATAAGTTGCCTGTCCTACCTTGAGCATGGTGTACATCACTAGCGTAAATCTTACATCCAGGGAGTTTAACTTGGCATAGTTGATGTTCATTTAAGAACTCAAGGCGTAACTTCAAATATTCAGCGTTCTGCTTCTTGCGCTTATCCGACAATGGGGCAATCTTAGTAACCTTATTGCCATCCTTAGGATATTTAACAGAGCATAGCTTACAGTATCCTCTAGCCCATATATACTGCTCTGTCTTACATCCTTTACATATCTTCTTCTTAGCAACCATACTCAGGGGTCCTGTCTTTTACTGATTTATACTCATAATTCCCTTTGATACTCTCTGCCACGTACTTTCCTAAGCTATCAGCGTTAACAAAGTCAAAAAATACATCATCAGGGACATCAAGATACTCATAGATTCCTGATTTAAACTGAATAAATAAACTTTGTCCTTCTCTGCCGTAGGCTAGGATGGTGCTACTTTCTTGTTCTGGTTTGATTAATCTTAAGTTTTCCATTTTTTTGTTTTTATTTGGTTAATTAAAAAGCCCTTTTAATTAGGGCTGTTATTACTTTTCAATCCTAATTCACTCTGTTTTTTTTAGACAAGTTCAATATCTATTGCTGCTGCGCCTTTACCATTTTTTCCTGCTCCGATGCTGTATTCTACTAAATCATCAGTCTTTAATTCTTTGCAATTGATAAATTTAGATGCGTGAAAAAAAACATCTGTGCCATCAGGTTGGATAATAAATCCATACCCTTTGCCTTGATCGTAAAACTTAACTTTACCCGGTATTCTTTTCTCTTTAAACATTTTTTTAAATATTAATTTATGCAAATTTATACAAATCTTTCGAAGTAACAAAATCTTCGTTAAGATTAAATTCTTTGGTATCGGAAACATAATATCCTTGTTTTATTTTTCTATCTTTTATGAGTCCACGGACAAGGCTCTTATTACATTTTAATATTTTAGATGCATCTTGTATGGTCCTACACGTCTTCTCTAGTTGTAGCGTTGTGCTATTAAAAAGAAATATTTGTACTGGTTTACTCATACGGAAATTCCTCCTCTTGGTTAATTATTCCTACTTGTTTATTAAATTTTATTGACACTTTTGGTAAGGCTTTTTTGTCTATCATTTTCTGCCATTTTATTTCTGTGTAGTCCTTTTTTATATGCCACCAGAAGTTAGATTTTGACAGGATGATATGGATAGGTATTTTCAGCAGAGGAATATCTTTTAATACTCTTGTTGTTCCTTCTTGCGAGAAGGTAACATCTGCTGAAAATATCTTCGTAGCCATCAGGACCAATTAAATACTCTGTCCCACAATCCCATTTCTTCGTACTTCTCAAGCCTATGTTCCAGGATAGAAACTACATCTTCGTGTTGTTTGTGATTAAGTTCTATCTCCTTTTTAAGTTCAAGGATTTCTACGTTTAATTCATCAATTTGATTATTGAGGACTTCGATATTGTGATGGGCTTGTCTTAATGCAGATTGTATCATCTCTGTCATTTCTTTATGTGCTTTAAGTTTTTCTTCACACATAGTAAAATCTGCTTTTAACACTGTATTTTCTTCTTTGTATACATCAATCATTGCATCTTTAGCCTTATTGCTTTGAGTTAATTGATCTATTTTCTCGTTCAACTTGATTATTCCTTCAAGTTCTGGTGAGAATTGGTTGATTTCCTTGCTAGGTTTTGGTGTTGTGTCCTTTTTAGGTTTTGGTGCTTGTTTTTTAACGGCAGCCTTTGGCGATGGTTCGCTTTTCTTCGACATTTTTACTTGTTTTTTCATTTTTTATAATTGTTTGATGGTGAAATTACAATACTCTTCTCTCTTAGGTACTATCTCTTTAAATGAATGTAGTTCATAAACTTGTGAATCATTAAAAAAATACCTCTTTTGCAGGATGTCTAGGAATAACTTTTGAGGATTATCTAGGTCTGCTAGAGGACTGCTGAATCCAAAGATAAAGGTAACTTTCAATGGTCCTTTAGGAATCTTTAGGTCAGGAAGCATCCCCATAACAGTCTTTTCGTATTCTTTATACTCCTTGGTTTTAAACCTTTTACCTTGCCATGCTTTGTTTACGGACAAAGGTTTTACATGGACCATAATACCTTCGTGCATATTAAAGTTAGGAAGTGGAGCAGGTTTTGCCTGAGGCATATTGCTTATTTTCTTTATTCCTGCCTTCTCAAATACGCCAGGCGATGTTTCTATCATCCCTAAGGTAGAAAGGTCGTTAAATGTAAATGGCTTACTCTTCATTGTTGAAATTTTATTTTAAGTTTCTCTAATGCTTTTTTATCATCAAAAGGATCATCTACTTCAACAATGACATCAATATTTATCCCATATCGGCAGGCGAGCCAAGCGATGGCATCAGAACTAAGGTTATGAGTCTTATGGTTATTTAGATACAAGGATAATGTAGATATGTTGATGTTCTTCATTCCTCTAATCTTGGCATCTGTCACCATTTCTGCTAGGGTTAACTCTAGTTGTTTTCTGCGATAAATAAGAGCATTTCTTACCTCTTCATTGTCTTTAATAATGTTTATTTTCATTCTGGTTCAGGTGTTGTTATTCCATTTTCTTCTAAAAATTGTCGTACATCGCTAATAAATTCATTCATTCGCTTTTGGCTAGTGTCTGCGGTAGATAGTGTAGTTACAATAAGCACGGTAGTAAATCCTATCTTTTTCTCTATCACATCTTTAAGGAACTCGGAAGCAAAGTATTTATGTATTTCGTCCTTTTTCCATCCTCTAAACACCTCTGTACTGGCAGCGAGAGGTATTAGAACGCCTCTATAATATCCGTGAGTTTCAGTAGAAGGTTTTTTGTTTACTTCTTTAAAACAGGCTTTTATCTGTTTGCCTTTCATTGAGGATATGATACTTCTGTACAGGCTTTTATTGTAGAATGTGATAGTTCCATCTTCCTTGACAAAGGCATCGTGCCATATCTTCATGTCGTTGTTCATGCGGCAATATTTTTGTATGTGATGAACTCTTCCTGAGGTATGCCATTGTTAAATTGCGGATCTCCTTTTATCTTAGGGGCGTTGAGAGAGTCAGGAAATGCCCTAAAGAGAGAGTATTCTATCTTAGGCTTACCTTCATGCATAACTACCTTATCATCTTCTACGTGATGTACTTCTCTCACTGCTATAAATAACTCTTTTCCTAATAATTCTTCTTTTTTAGGTAGTGGAGTATGGTTTACACGGATGCACCTGAGGATGTTGTTAAAATACTTTTGCCTTGCTCCATTGTCGATGATAAATCCTTGCTCGTGAAATCCTTTGTTGTTCTTGAATCTAACGATGATAATTAACTTACCATTTAACCTTACTACGTTGTTATTTTCATCCTTGAGGGAGAAGATATCTTCAATTATTACCTTATGTAATCCAGCTTTTAATTCGCTCTCTTTAATCTTAATCTGTGATGTTCTCATAATCTTTAATTTAATAGGTGGCAGTAGGGCTGTTTAAGACGCAGTTTCAGTTTCTTTAAATTTACCTAAGATAACCTTAGTTATCACCTACAGGGCTTATGGATTCCTCCTCCCGTTCCCCTTGTTGCCACCTATTTTTTTATTTAAAACAAGGGTGTTTGTTGCCCTCGTTACACATACAGGTGTAAAAATAATTCTAAAATGGCAAATCATCATCGTAATCTTGCTCCTGCGCCTTAGGCTGAGGACGAATAACCTGCTCTTTAACATTAGGTTCTTTTTCCTCTACTTCTCCTACATTAGAAGAGTGATTTTTAAGGAAGTAGGAGGTAAGGTATTCTTGGAGTACCTTATCTAATTCTATGGCTTGTTGTTCTGTTTCAGCAGATACTTTACCTTGAACAAACGTAGGGCTTTTAAACCTAGTAGCACCTTTCTTTTCATCGGTGAATCCTGTGATGGTTAACGACCCATTATAGATGTCTTTCCCTTTGCAGAACTCAATAAAGCTAGATAGGGAAGAACCTACAAATTTGATATGTCCTAGTTCTAGCTTGTTATTCTCTTTGTAGGCGATGTATACTGATGCTACATACTTGGCACTTTTGCAACTTGGATTTACTTTGATTTCATCCCAAAGTCCCTTGGCGTAGATACCTTTCTTACATCTTACGATAAGTTCATCTTTCCTGATGTCCCTAACTTCATTGGACCATAGTCCAGATTCAGCTTCATCATCGTAGCCTCCTACGGTATTTAACCTGTCTAATACTAGGAATGAGAAGGGCAATTTGTGGAATACATTACTCTTAGTTTCCTTGTCATAATGCTTAATAACTCCATCTTGGGCGTTCCATTCGAAAAACTTCTTTGCTGGGTTAGTTAGTTGTGTGTTTGTGTTACTTCTGCTCATGTTAATTGTTTTTTAATTGTTTACAAATATAATATAAATTATCGCATTACAGGTGTTTCCTCTATGTAAAATTTAAAGCCATTGATAACTACTTGTTCTTGAAATTGTTCGGTAGTTAGTGTCTTCATAAATTCCTTTACTTTAGCTTCATCTATCATAAGGAATTGGCGAGGGATTAGGTCTTCGTTGAATACTTTAAACTTCTTATCCCTACGGAATTTACCCTTATTTACTTCTACGTTGCTTAGAGCCTCGTTCTTTTTATCTACTGCCGAAGACATTATTTGGTCCTGCTGTTCTAGGATGGATACGGTGTTATTAGAACTTTCTTGGATGATGTCTATTGATTCGGTAGTTACGTTGGTAGATGCTTGAATCATATCTTTACGTAGAGCTATCAATTGCAATGCACTAAACTTAGCGGCAGAACTTTCGTTGGCGTAGATGCCATAGATGTTATGATCCACCCATTTGGCGTTAACTTCTTGGGTTAATTCATCGCATTGGCTAGCGGTAGCACATTGGGATATTCTCCGGGTAACGCTATTACGTACAGAAACTAGCAGGTTAAGGTGTTTATTGTTTAATTCTTCAATTTGCTTCCTTTTAAGTTCTTCGGAGTCATTCCACTTCTTTAGCTCTTTCTTACCATACTCTATGGCTTCTTCCAGGTGCGAGGTGATGTTATCTTTAACGAACTTATTTACATAATCTACTACTTCTTTGTAGGGCCTTCCTATGTCCTTGCGCTTCTCTTCTGATGCTTTAAGCATCTTATTAGCGAGGGATAGGGATTGCTCTGCTATTGATAGCGTAGTAGCGTCTGTAATTTTGATAGCCTTACATTGGTTGACTACCCTTTGTACTTCTTTGGCAGTATCCTCAAATTTAAGTTGAACTGCTGTTTTGCTCTTTTGTAAGAATACATCTGATGTACCCATTACCATTTTGTTTGTTTCCATTTTTTTAAGTTTTTGTTGTTGATGCAAATATATGTAATTTATTTTTATAATGAAAATTTTTTCTTTTCTATTTGTTCAAATGCTAATCTAGCTTCTGCTATAGTTACTCCTTTTGATACATCGTACTTATTTTTTTTAAGCACATATATTTGAGCCACAGATGCGGGGGCGTTGCTAATGAGCCTATTGGCATCTCCTTTAGAATATTGATAATTCTTTACATCATATCCTAGTTTATCTAGGAACATAAGTTGATTCATAGTTGCAGGGTCCTTCATCCTGATGCTATCCGACAGAACAACTTTAGGAAGAGGGAACAGGCTTACTCTTTGGTCTTTTGCTCTATTTGCTTGAAATAGTTTCTCTCTTGATTCGATAATCTTTTCTTTCTTCTTTGTTGTAGTAAATAGGCGTTGTTCTACGGGTTTATCCTGATCTAGCGACCAAGTATTTACAAGTTTGTGTCTATAAGAGCTATCACAGATGTCTAATACGAGGCAATTAGGTTTATTAGATTTCGCTATTGCTTCTCTTCTACCTTCGGGATTATCTATTCCATCGATAGTACCTGGCAGTGTCCTTGTCCCTCTGCCAATCATTTGCATAAAGAGGGTTAAGGATTTTGTTGGTCTAGCCATTGTGATGCAACCTATTGAAGGAACGTCCATGCCAGTAGTAAAGAGTCCTACGTTAACAAGGTGAGTAATCTCTCCTGACTTGAATCGGTTAAGAGTCCCTCGCCTGTCTGATGTAACTTCTTGATCAGAAACAAAAATCTCTGCCTTTTCTCCTTTTTCTGTTAGTTTTTGTGTTACGTTCTTGGCGTGTTCTATGTCAACGCAAAAGATTACGTTTAACTTGCCATCAGCGTACTTCTTATAACTCTCGTAGATTAAGTTATTACGGGCATCGGTGTCAACCTCTTGGCGCAAATCTCTCTGGTTGAACTCACCTGCTGTGGTCTTAACATTGTCGAGGTTAAGGTCTGTCCTTATCTGAATGGCATCTAGCTCACATAAGTACCCCTCTTCAAAGGCTTTGAGCATTGGGTATTGATAAACAATATCATCATAGATATCTCCTAGGTTGCCACCATCGGCCCTGTGAGGTGTTGCTGTGAGGCCTAGAAGTAATCGAGGTGTGAAGTAGTTAATTATCTTTCTTGCAGTCGTAGAGCATGATCCATGGCATTCATCTTGGACTATCGCATCGAAATGGTCTTTAGGTATTCTGTCCAATCTCCTATGCAAAGTTTGGATGGAAGATAGTATTATTTCGGAGTCAATGTCAAAATGTTCTGCCTTGACAATACCAATTTTTTTAAATACGTCGTACTCTGGTGGGGCAAATACACCTTGGCTTTTAACATTATTGATGAACTCTATCAGGCCTCCATTTTGGTCAACTAACTTGGCTACTGGAACATCAGGTGCTAGGTCAGATAGGAAGGCAACACCTGCCTGTTCTAGTAACTCCTCTCGGTCAACACACCACATCTTACGTTTGAAATCGGCTAGTGTCTTGACAGCAGTGTAGGTCTTACCGCATCCGGTCGGTAAGACTATTATCTGCTTCTTAACTCCTCTTTGCAGGGCGTTTTGTACGGCTATTATTGCTTCCTTCTGATACGGTCTTAGTTCTTTTGCCATCTGCTTTTGATTTTTTGGTGTGTGGTTTTTTTTAGTTGTTTGTAATTTCAAAATACTATTTCAATTCTTTTTCAGCAATCTTGATTAGGTGACGTGCTAATCCTTCTTATCTAAGGTGTTAGTTTTGTTATTTCCTTCCTTACTTTCTTTTCGGCTTTTTTTCGGGGCTTGTAACTTGCGCCTCTAGTGTCGGGGCATTTTTGGTTAAGTAGTCGCCTTATTCGTCCGATAGTTTCAAAGTTCGATACCTTTCCCTGCTCCATTAACTTAAAGAAGTCGGGGTTTTTCAGTCCGAGTGCTTTTATTTCATATTTGTAAACTTCCTTGTATAGTAGGATGTCTTTGTCCCTTGTTTTCGGCTTGGAGAGTAATATATCCATTACTAACGGCCATCTTTTTTTTAGCTTTTGTATCATAGTTCCATGTATTTAAGTATGTGAGCGATTACTTCTATTGTCCACCCATTGCCGAGTGATTTGTATTTTTGTGTGTCGGATATTCCTGCTCTCTGGAGTGCTTGTTGTCCTCCTGAAATACCGTCAAAAAGGCTTAGTATATTCATTTTCATTATTTGTTTATTAAATCAATTTGTTGTTGTGTTATTTCTTTTTCTTTTGAAGTTTTAAAAATAAGGGGGACTTTCACCCCCTTTAGTTTTATTTAATTTGCTTACCTTCCACTCCTCTTTTAAGTCTATCTGCTGTTCTTTTGTTCAACCACATTAAAGATTCCTCTAATTTGGTTATAACAATAGCATTTTCTCTACAAGGGAATTTACTTTGCAAGTAGTTCATTCGGTCAATTAGCATAGCCAATACTTCCTCGTTAGTAGTTCCATCGGCTATTGTTTTCAGTACAGTTGAACCTTCAGTTATTGGTTCTTTTTGAATAAACTGAATAGTTTGTCCTTGTTGTTCTTTGTTTTCAAAATTGCCCAATTCGTAATTGTGGCCTTCTACGTTTACTTTCATTATTTTGGTTTTTATTTGCATCCATTCTCTGCAAGGATACTTGGCAGTTTATTTTTTCTTTTGAAGTTCATTGTACAAATCATCCTCGGGGAAGTCATTCAGCGG
>TBL_comb47_HYPODRAFT_10005681_pt1 | contig 13819 bp, 15 predicted proteins | sample TroBogypolimnion_40_FD_10682 | JGI IMG/M metagenome (IMG submission 10682)
GCAGGACCGCGTGGCGCTGATCGGTCACAGCATGGGCGGCCTGGCCATCCGGGCCTGGATGCGCCGCCATGGCATGGCGCACGCGGCGCGGGCCATCACCCTGGGAACACCCCACCAGGGCACCCAAATCAACCCGGTCATTGCCACACCCAATGCCCTGCAAATGGCCTGGAAAAGTCGCTGGCTGCAAGACCTGGCTGCCAGCGAAACCGATGCCACGCGCAGCCTGTTTCGCATCGCGCTCACGCCCCAGGACAACATCGTCTTCCCGCAGCGTGTGCAAACCCTGCCCGGTGTCACGACCATGGTGTTTGAAGGACGCGGCCATTTGCAACTGTGCACCGACGCAAAGGTAGGCAGTTGGGTCTGCCAGGAGCTGGCGCTGTTGTAAGCTCCAAGGCCATGCGCCCTACTTCCAAATCCGATTTGTTCTGGTCCTTTTCCTGGCTGGCCCTGCAGGGCTTTGGCGGTGTGCTGGCCGTGGTGCAGCGTGAACTGGTGGAGAAAAAACAGTGGCTCACGCGCGAGGAGTTTGTGGAGGACTGGGCCGTGGCGCAAATCCTGCCGGGGCCCAATGTGGTGAACCTGTCCCTGATGCTGGGAGACCGCTACTACGGCACCGCCGGCGCCCTGCTGGCCATGGCCGGTATGCTGTTCTTTCCCCTGTTGATAGTGTTGGCCATGGTGCTGCTGTATTCGGGCGTTGCCGATCAGCCGCAGATCCAGGGTGCGCTGCGCGGCATGGGCTCGGTGACGGCCGGCCTGATTACCGCCACCGGCATCAAACTGCTAGCAGCGCTCAAAAACAATCCGCTGGGCCAGCGCCTGAGCTGGCTGTTTGTGGCGCTGAGCTTTGTGGCGATTGGCCTGCTGCGCATTCCGCTGCTGTGGGTGCTGCTAGGACTGGGCGGCCTGAGCTGCACCCTGGCCTACCGGGCACTGCGCAAGGTCCAGGCCCATGGCGCAGATACCGGAGCCCAAACATGAGCATGATGCTGAGCGCCATGGACTGGTGGCAGATGTTCGGGCACTTTCTATCGCTTTCCTTGATGGCCGTCGGTGGTGCCATTGCCACCGCACCCGACATGCACCGCTATCTGGTGGAGCAGCAGCATTGGTTGACCCAAGGCCAGTTCAGCGCCAGCATGGCCCTGGCGCAGGCGGCACCCGGACCCAACCTGCTGTTTATCCCGCTGATGGGTTGGAACGTGGGCATCAATTCGGCCGGTGGTGCCGCCAGCGGCATGGCGGCCTGGCCCTGGGGCCTGCTGGGCGTGGTCACCAGCATGGTCGGCATGCTGCTGCCCAGCACCACGCTAACCCTGGCGGCCGCCCGCTGGGGCCACCAAAACCGCGAGCGCCTGGGCGTGCGGGCCTTCAAGGCGGGCATGGCGCCGATTGTCGTCGGGCTGCTGGGCGCGACGGGCTGGATTTTGTCGCATGCACAGGACCGTGCAGACAACAACTGGCCCTTGTGGCTGCTGACCCTCGCTGTGACGCTGTGGGTCTGGCGCACCCGCATCCACCTGTTGTGGTTGCTGGCAGCGGGTGCACTGCTGGGCTGGTTCGGCTTGGTTTAGCCCAAAGTGAATTCTTGTGGGCGACCGACTAAAACTTACGTATGAACGCCAGCGTGGTGATCAGCGGATCCAAGCGTACATCGGCATTTACGCTTGCGCCGCCATAGACAGGAAGGAATCCGGTGGCACTGGTGCTGATCCAGATCTTTTTGATATCAAAGCCCACGCTCCAGGCGCTGTCCAGCGGGACTTGGAATCCTATTTGTGCAACGCTTCCCCAAGCGCTCTTGGCCGACAGGTTCTGGACTGCTCCATCTTTGTTGGAAAGCACCATCGTGTAATTGACTCCGGCTCCCACATAGGGTTTGAATATCCCCAAGGGGGGCAGATAACGTCTCAGTGAGAGTACGGCTGGGCCATAATCCAAATTTCCCAAACGCCCTGCGGCTTGCAATGTTCCGCTACCACTCAAGGTCGTTGTGAGTGGCAGTCCCAGGGCCAGTTCCGCGCTCCAGTCGGAATCCCATGCATAGAGAATGCCGAACGCCACGCCAGTGCCATTGGATGCGCTTGCATTGCCCCCGGCAACCGGCGCGCCATTGACGCTGACGGAGGCTGCGGAATCAAACTGCACATTTCCAACGCCCGCATACACCGACCAGGGCGAAATTTCCGCCTGTGCGCTTGCAAAAGTACATAATAATCCAGCACAAAAAAGCATTTTTGTGGCGGCATCCACCTTGGAAAGCTTATTGCTTGAAATAATCACAACCAAACTCCTTCATCACTGCGGCAGAGCGCATATCGACCAACCACATTTTCGCGCGCATGAGGGCCCACGCCCCTTACTGCTTGCGCTGGCGCACCGCCTCGTACAGGCAGATGCCGCTGGCCACCGATACATTCAGGCTTTCCACCGCGCCCATCATGGGAATGCTGACCAACTGGTCGCAGGTCTTGGCGGTGAGCTGGCGCATGCCGTCGCCCTCGGCGCCCAGCACCAGCGCCACCGCACCCTTGAAGTCGGCCTGGTAAATCGTCTGTGTGGCCTGGTCGCTGGTTCCAATCACCCAGATGTTGCGCTCCTTGAGCTCGCCCAGGGTGCGCGCCAGGTTGGTCACCATAAAGTACGGCACTGTCTCGGCGGCACCGCTGGCGACCTTGGCGACCGTGGCATTGATACCGGCCGCATGGTCCTTGGGGGCAATCACCGCGTGCGCTCCGGCACCATCGGCCACGCGCAGGCAGGCGCCCAGGTTGTGCGGATCGGTGACACCGTCCAGCACCAGAATCAGCGGCGGCGTGCGCTCGGCCACTGGCAGCTCGGCATTGGCGGCTTCCAGATTTTCCAGCAGCTCGTCCAGCGAATGCACCTGTTTGATTTCCTGCACGCGGGCAGCCACACCCTGGTGGCCATGGCTGCCGGCCAGCTTGGCCAGGCGCAGTCCGTCGGCCTCGATCAGGCGCACGCCGCTTTCGTTGACCTTCTCGATGAACTGACGCATGCGCGCATCGCGGCGGGTCGGTTCGTAATAAATTTCGATAATGGATTTAGGCGCGGTCTTGAGGCGCACGCCCACGGCGTGAAAGCCGAATAGAACTTTGGGAGATGACATGGGGGGATTATCGACGCTACGCGATTGCCGCCAGCGCAGACTCCGGCAGCACCCGGCCCGCTTCGATTGTGATGCTGCGGCTGCAGCGCGCGGCGATGCCCCGGTCGTGTGTGACCAACACCAAGGTAGTACCCTGCTCCCGGTTCAGGTCAAACATCAGCTCCATGATCTTTTCGCCGGTGGCAAAGTCCAGGCTGCCGGTCGGCTCATCGGCCAGCAGCACGGCCGGGTGCACCACAAAGGCACGTGCCAGGGCCACGCGCTGCTGCTCGCCGCCGCTGAGCACCTTGGGGTAGGCGTTCAGGCGCTGCGACAGGCCCACCCGTTCCAGCATGGCAGTGGCCGCACTGCGTGCATCCTTGCGGCCGTCCAGCTCCAGCGGCAGCATCACGTTTTCCAGCGCGGTCAGGCTGCCCAGCAGCTGAAAGCTCTGGAACACAAAGCCGACCTGGCGGGCCCGCAGGGCGGCGCGGGCATCCTCGTCGATGGCGAACAGGTCCTTGCCGGCCAGGCGCACGGTGCCGCCGGAGGGCGTATCCAGCCCGGCCATGATGGACAGCAAGGTGCTTTTGCCGGAACCAGATGCGCCCACAATCGACACCGTCTCGCGCGCATTCAGCGCAAAATCAATATCGGACAAGATCTCCAGCGTGCCGGTGGAATCGGTCACGGTCTTGAAAACATGCTCTACGGAAATAATTGACATGAAGTTCCCATTGCTACGCAGACACTTTAGCCTGCTTGTGTTAACGGTCCTGCTCGCAGGGCCAAATGGCGCCCATGGCGGAGCTTCACAAGGCACTACCATTCTGGTTCTGGGCGATTCCCTGAGCGCGGAATACGGCCTGCAAAGGGGCCAGGGCTGGGTGGCCCTGCTGCAAGCACGTCTGGACCAGGAAAAGATCGACGCCCGCGTCATCAACGCCAGCATCAGCGGCGACACCAGTTCCGGCGGACGCAGCCGACTGCCAGCGCTGCTGGTGCTGCATAAACCGGACCTGGTGATGATCGAGCTGGGGGGCAACGACGCCCTGCGCGGCCTGCCCCTGGCCATGACGCAGGACAACCTGCAGGCCATGGCGCGGGCGGCCAAGACGACGGGCGCCAAGGTGCTGTTGCTGGGGATGCAAGTGCCGCCGAATTATGGCCAGGACTATGCCAAACAGTTTTCCAATGCCTTCAGCCAGGTCGCCAGGGACCAGCGGGTGGCACTGGTGCCGTTTTTACTCAAGGGAGTAGCCGACGGTCCGGATGCTGCCACCCTGTTTCAGGCCGATCGCATCCACCCGCTCGCGCAGGCGCATCCCATCATCCTGAATACGCTGTGGCCGACCGTCAAGAAATTGCTGAAATAGCGTTCAAGCCTGTGCGTTGTCGGCCGCTGGCGCGGCGTCGGTGGCTTCGGTGTCGGGCTCGTTCACATCGACCTCGACGCCGTCTACCGTCTTGCGCTCAGACTTGGCCTTGAGCTTTTCTTCTTTCTTCTTCTTTTTAGCCAGTTCTTTCTGACGTTTTTCGTATCCGTAATTGGGTGTTGCCAAAATTTGCTTTCGTTAATTCATGGGACTGTAACTTAAATGCTGCGCATCATCCCACAAACCAGCATGGGGCTACCCGCGCGAAAACCTTGCCAACCGATTGCGGCGGCCGTAGCGCATTGTTCCGCTGACCGCCAGCAACTATGCCCAGCTGTGGGCGGGCGGCACATTGGAAGGGCATTGAAGACCCCGTTCCAGTGCACCGTGCCGTCAGTATTTCAACGCAGTGGACTTACCCCAGAAGACGCGATAAGAAAACACCGTGTAGCCCACAATGATGGGTAGAACCACTACAGCGCCATAGAACTCGACCTGCAATGCCTCGACCGAACTGGCCGCCTGCCACAGCGTGATGCGGTCTATCACCAGCCAGGGAAACAGGCTGTAGCCCAGGCCATAAAAGGCCAGCAAGAAAATGCCCAGCGTGCCGGCAAAGGGCACGGCGATGCCATACGGGTTGCTTTGCTGCAAGCGCACGGGCAGGCGTTTCAGGCTGCGTGCAATCAGCCCAAACAGCACCAGGGTCACCACCGGAATCGGCAGCAGCACCACGATGTTCGGCAGGCTGAACCACTTGTCGAAAATACGCGCACTCACCAGCGGTGTGGCAGCCGAGATGGCGGCAATACCCAGGCCGGTCAGTCCCAGGCTGGAGCGTGCCCAGGCCACGGCGCTGCGCTGCAAGGCACCCTCGGTCTTCATGATGAGCCAGCCAGCGCCCAGCAAACAATAGGCCGCCAGCAGGCACAGGCCAATCAGCGCACTGAACAGATTGCTCCAGGCATCGTCCTTGAAACCTGTAATCAGGCTGCCCAGCATAAACCCTTGCGACCAGCCTGCCAGGATGGAGCCGAAACTGAAAGCCCGGTCCCACAAGGCCTTGTGGTCGGCGCGGGCCTTGACGCGAAAGTCAAACGCCACACCGCGCAAGGTCAGCGCAATCAACATCGCAGCCACCGGCAGATACAGCGCGCCCAGAATCACCCCATGGGCCATGGGAAAGGCTACCAGCAGCACACCCACGCCCAACACCAGCCAGGTTTCGTTGGCATCCCAAAACGGGCCAATGCTGGCGACCATGGTGTCCTTGTCGGCATCGTTGGCAGCGCGCCCCAGCAGGATGCCCACGCCCAGGTCATAGCCGTCCAGAATCACATAGGCCAGCATGGCCAGCGCCATCACCAAGGCAAAAGCCAATGGCAACCAGCCCGCCGGGGTGCTGATGTCGGGTGTCACAAGCGGTTCAAGCATATGCAAGGCCCGCCACGTTAGCGGGGGTCTCCAAACGGCCAGCCGTTGCGGCTGGATGCGCTGCCTTGCGCGCCATGTAGAAAATCACCTTGATGTAGGACAGCAGCAGGAACCCGTACAGCGCCAGGTACAGCGAAAGCGTCAGCGCCACGTTGCTGGCTGGCACCTTGGAGGCAGCCTGGGCCGCAGTCAGCACACCGTACACCAACCAGGGTTGCCGCCCAATCTCGGTCACATACCAACCGGCCAGCAGCCCAATCCAACCGGAAAAGGTCATGGCCACCAGCGCACGGGCCAGCCACACCGGCAGCTCTTGTCCGGCACGCAACTTCCAGGCGGAAAGCCAACTGGCGGCCAGCATCAGCAGCCCGGTTCCCACCATCAGCCGGAAGGCCCAGAAGACAGGCGCCACCGGCGGGTGTTGGTCGCCAAAGGCATTGATGCCCTGCACCACACCGTCGACGGAGTGCGTGAGGTAGAGGGACGCCAGCCTGGGAATAGCCACTTCATAGCGGTTGCTGTGCGTGGCGCTGTCTGGCAGCGCGAACAGCACGGCAGGTGCCCCGGATTGCGTCTCCCAAATGCCTTCCATGGCGGCAATTTTGGCGGGCTGGTGGTGCAAGGTATTGAGTCCGTGCAAATCACCCACGATGATTTGAACCGGTATCAGCGCAGCTGCCAGATACATCCCCGCCTTCAGAGTGGCCAGCACGTCGGCACCACGATCCTTTCGCAACCAGCGGTAGGCGCTCACCCCAGCCATCAGGAAGCCGACCGTCAGGCCGGATGCCAGCAACATATGGGTGAATCGGTAGGGAAAGGAGGGATTGAAAATCACCGCCATCCAGCTGGTTACATGGGCCTGGCCATTGACCATCTCATAGCCTGCGGGGGTGTGCATCCAGGAGTTGAGCGCCAGAATCCAAAACGCCGAGGCCGTGGTACCCAAGGCCACCAGCAACGTGGCCAGGGTGTGCATGCCTTCGCTGACGCGCCCACGGCCATACAACATGATGCCCAGCATGGTGGCTTCCAGAAAAAACGCGGTTAACACCTCGTAGGTCAGCAGGGGCCCAGCCACGTTGCCCACGGTGGTCATAAAGCCCGGCCAGTTGGTGCCGAACTGAAAACTCATGGTGATGCCGCTGACCACGCCGAGCGCAAAAGTCAGCGCAAATACCTTGACCCAGAACTGGTAGGCGGCCATCCAAAATGGTTTTGCTGTGGCGATGAATCGGGTTTTGAAGAACAGCAGCATCCATCCGGTGGCGATGCTGATGGTGGGGAACAGAATGTGAAATGTCATGTTCGACGCGAATTGGATGCGCGCCAGAACAACAGGGTCAAGCAGTGAAGACATGGTGGTGTATGTGGGGTTGAAGGGGACTGGCTGGCTATTTCTTGCGTGCCACTGGCGGCGGATTCAGGGGCACTTCGTCGGTAACGGGGCCGGTAGCGCTTTCGGCNATGGGGGCCTCCATNGGAGGGTTGGATTGCGGCGGTGCCGCGCTGGAGAAGCTGAAGGCCTGCTTGACCTTGTCCTTGAGGCCCAACAGTTGTTGCACCTTGGAGCCCAGCTTCATCAGGCTGGCGAGAGTCTCAGAATCCATTTTNTGCACGTCATCCAGCCAATCCGTCATCAACTCGATAAAGGCGTGCATCTGGCGCATGCGTTCCTGGGCGTGGATGTCTTCGGCGCCACTGGGCTGCTCCATCAAGGCGTCGCGCAGCATGGACAGCGTGGGGTCAATTTCCCGCTTTCTGCGCTCTGCGGCCAAGGTGCGGAAGATGAGCCAAACGTCTTCCAATGCCGAGAAATATTCACGCCGGTCATTGGGTTGGTGCAGCAGCCGCACCAAGCCCCAGGACTGCAACTCTTTGAGCCCCATGCTGACGTTGGAGCGCGAGAAGTTCAGGGCTTCACCCACCTGGTCGGCATTCAGCGGCTCCGCACTGACATAGAGCAGCGCATAGATTTGCCCCACGGTGCGGTTAATGCCCCAGCGGCTGCCCATTTCCCCGAAGTGAAGAACAAACTTTTGTGTGAGGGGTGGCAAGTTCATGGTTTTTTATCTTTCTGAATTTTCAGTATTTTCTGAAATTTGGAAAATTGATGGGGAAAACCGCGGATATCTTGATGCGGCGCAAGGGACATAGCGCCGAAGTACGGAGCAAATCCCTCTCCAACCGATGGCAGAGGCTGTAGCGCAGTGTTCCGCCCGGCGATTTGAACGCCACAGGCGCCAAGCCATGGCCGTCAGAGGGTCTGCCTTGCAGTGTTAAATTGGCAAGATGACAAGTCTTTTTGAGAACGATTACCGAGCGCTGGTGATAGGCGCAAGCGGAGCCATAGGCCGGGCTTTCACCAGCGCCTTGCAACGAGACGTGCGTTGCATCCACGTAGAACAGGTTTCCCGCGCCAATAACAGTGACTTTGACCTGCTGGATGAGCGCAGCATTGCGGCGCAAGCGGCCGCCAGTGCGCTTGCCGGACCCTACCACCTCATCGTGGATGCGACCGGTGCACTGACCATAGACGGTGTGGGGCCCGAAAAGTCACTGGCTGCGCTAAAGCCCGAGCAACTTGCCAAGGCATTTCAACTGAACGCGATTGGTCCGGTGCTGGTGCTGCGCTATTTCGCGCCCCTGCTGGCCCCGGGCGCCAGCATTTATGCCAAGCTGTCGGCGCGCGTGGGCAGCATTAGCGACAACCACAAGGGCGGCTGGTACGGCTACCGTGCCTCCAAAGCCGCCCTGAACATGCTGCTGCAGACCGCAGCGATAGAGCTGCAGCGCAAAAATCCCCCGTTGAGGGTGGTTGCACTGCAACCCGGAACCGTTTGCTCGGATTTGTCACGTCCCTTTTCTGCGGCTGTTGACAAGCTGTTGGAGCCGGCTGAGTCGGTGGCCGGCATGCTGGCGGCCTTGCAGAACCTGCAGCCCCGGCAAGGCGCCCATTTCGTCGATTACCAAGGCAAAGACATACCCTGGTAGGGCAGCTCACAGGGTGATGTGGGTGTGACGCCACCACTGTGAAAAGCTCTGGCAATAGGATGGCACGGGTGCAAAAAGACAGGGAGCCGGATGCGCCGTGACAAGCGGGTGCGCTGATGTATCCGGGAACTGCGCTTGCAAAATGCCCCATCCTGCAGCGGCGTGCGGTTCGGTTTGCCAGCCAACCGAACGCGCACCCTGCAGCGCTTCCGCCATCTGCAGTGCACTGCCCCACCACAACACGGAGGTGCGCGCCTGCAGGCCTTCGGTGACAAAGCCCCAACGTCGCTCGCTCCAGGGGGTCTGCGTGTGGCATTCGGCAAAGCCGACGCCTATGCACAACGCCTCTGCGCCCTGCGGCTCAGACCCCATGGACCAGGGGTGAAGCAACCATACATCGCGGCCCGCCACGAGAGAGCGGTCCGGCACTGACCAGGCTGGACCCGGCGGTCTGTCCAGCAAAGCGGGCTGAGCTGTGGCTTCCTGCGCACGATGGCTATCCATGCAATGGTTCACCGTTACAGCAGAGCGTGCAAGAAGGTCCAGTTCTTCGTAGCTCACATCGATGACCGTGCCCGGGCTGTGCCAATGCGCAGGCGCGTACTTGGCGACATTGTCGGCGTTGAAAAGATAGGGCTTGCTGCTGCCCGTGCCTGCCACCCACTGCCAACTCAGGTGGTTGCTGGCCACATCGCCATCCAGCAAGTGGCCCAGCATCCACTGCGCGCCCCCATGCCAATGGACCTTGCGCAGGTGTACCAGGTAGCTGGCCAGCCACATGCGCGCGTGGTTGTGCAGGTAGCCGGTCGCATAGAGTTCACGTACGGCCTGGTCTATGGCCGGGATACCGGTACGGGCTTGCAGCACATCGGCTGGCATCTCCATGTGGTAAGCGTCATCGGGCAGCAAGCCGGTGTGCAGCGAATGGTGCAGTCCATCTCCCACGTGCATCCACACGTGGCGCCAATAGGCACGCCAGCCCAGTTCAAAAACAAATTTGTGTTTGGCATCCAGCGGCTGGCGAGCCTGCACGGCGCTGTACACATCCCTCAGACTCAGCAGTCCGTGGGTGATATAGGGCGAGAGCCCGGTGACTGCACCGTCCAGCGCATTGCGGGTGCGGGCATAGGCGTCGGGCTGCACCTCGGCCAGGCGGGCCAGCGCGGCTTGCACGGTGGGCTCAAAGTTGCGCATGGCGGTGCGCGGCGGCCTGGGTGGTGATGGCATCGCGCGCCGGGGCGTCGAGTCTTGCCAAATTCTTGAGTTGCATGGCCATGCGCGGATTCTTTTTCAGCAGCGGCTCGTGGCGCATCAAAAAGTCCCAGTACAGCGTGGTGTACGGGCAGGCATTGGGGCCGGTCGACAACGCAGGGTCGTACTTGCAACCCTTGCAGTGGTTGCTCATGCGCTGGATGTATTTACCGCTGGCCACATACGGTTTGCTGGCCATCAGCCCGCCATGACCGAACTGACCCATGCCCAGGGTGTTGGGCAGTTCCACCCATTCCACCGCGTCCACATACACGCTCAGATACCAGGCATGCACGGCATGGGGCTTGACCCCCAGCAACAAGGCATACAGCCCGGTCACCATCAGGCGCTGGATGTGGTGGGCGTAGCCCTGCTCCAGGGTTTGCGTGATGGCGTCTTTCAGACAGGCCATATCGGTCTGACCGGTCCAATACCAGGCCGGCAATGCCGCCTGCGCATCCAACGCGTTGCGCTCCAGGTAGTCGGGCATCTGCGTCCAGTAAATGCCGCGCACGTATTCGCGCCAACCCAGTATCTGGCGAATAAAGCCCTCCACTGCCGCCAGCGGCGCGTGGCCCGAGCGGTGCGCCTCTTCGGCGGCCTGCACCAGCTCGCGCGGGTTCAACAGCTTGAGGTTGAGCGCGCAGCTTAGGTGCGAGTGGTAGAGCCAGGCCTCGCCCGCCCACATGGCGTCTTCATACTGGCCAAACAAGGGCAGGCGTTCCTGAATGAAGGCCTGCAGGGCCAGCAGCGCCTGTGGGCGCGTCACGGGCCAGCCGAAGCTGTGCAGGGTGCCAGGGTGGCTGGCAAAGCGCTGATTCACCAGCGCGATCACCTCGCTGGTGATGGCGTCCGGGGCAAAGCGGGTGGGCGGCGGCACGTTCTGCGGGCCGGCCTTGCCAAAGGATTCGCGGTTGTCGACATCAAAGTTCCACTGCCCGCCCGCAGGGTCTTTGCCCTCCATCAAGATGCCGTGCTTCTGGCGCAGTGCGCGGTACCAGTACTCCAGGCGCAATTGTTTGCGGCCTTCCGCATGCGCTGCAAATTCGCGCACGGTGCTGAAAAAGTGCGCGTCATCGCGCAGGTCCAGCGGCAGGCCGTGCTGCTTTGCCACGCCGCGCAGGCTTTGCAGCACGCGCCAGTCGCCGGGGGCGGTCAGCACCAGCGCGGCGGGCCGCAGGTCGGAGATGGAGCGAGCGAGCTCCAGCGCCAGCGTGCCGAGGTTGTCTGCATCGTCAAGGTGGATGTAGCACAGGGGCAGACCGCGCGAGCGCAACACTTGCGCAAAGTGGCGCATGGCACTCAAAAAAACCGCAATGCGCTGCTTGGCCGACCAGACATGGGTGGACTCTTCGGCCACCTCGGCCATCCAGACCACATCCTGCGCAGGGTCGAAATCCTGCAGGGCGGAAGACTGGTCATCGAGCTGGTCGCCCAACACGATCACCACATGGCGCACCTTGGCGGGAAGTGCCGGCTGCAGGGGTTTCTGCTCAGCCATGCGTTGCCTTGCTTGCAATGGGGGTCTTCTTGGAGCGGCAGGCGTCCGAGCAGTACAGCACCGATTCCCAGTTCTTGGCCCAGGCCTTGCGCCAGGTCATGGTGCGGCCACACACTGCGCAGAGTTTGCTGGGCAGGGACTGCTTGTTGCCCTTGAAGACGGTTTTCATACGGATGGGTAAGAGTTGAACAGGTCGCCCTGTGGGGAGGGTATGGCGGGCTCCGGCTTGCGCTTGGCCGTGGCCGACTTACCGCGCTGTCCGGAGGGCGGCAGACCGCTCTTGCGCGAACCATGGCGCGCCTGCACTCCGCTGGCTTCGGCGCGAGCCTCTGCGGTCTTGCGCAAGCCATACATGCGGTCTTTGGCGGCCTTCATGGCCTGCTTGTCGTCGACGATGGGGAACGGGTAGTCCACGCCGATGGTGCAAGCTGCCATACGCTGCACACTCGCATCCATCTTCCAGGGCTCGGCCAGATACGGCAGCGGCACGCGCGTCAGTTCGGGAACCCAACGGCGAATAAACAGCCCTTGCGGGTCCTGGTCGTGTGCCTGTTTGGTGGGTGAATACATGCGCAGGGTGTTGATGCCGGTGGTGCCGCTTTGCATCTGCATCTGGCTCCAGTGGATGCCGGGTTCATAGTCCAGAAACTGGCGCGCCAGAAACAAACCGGTTTGCCGCCAGTGCAGCCACAGGTGGTAGCTGGCAAAGCTCACCAACATGGCCCGCATGCGGAAGTTGAGCCAGCCGGTGGCTTTGAGCGAGCGCATGCAGGCATCCACCATGGGATAACCGGTGCGGCCTTCGCACCAGGCGGCGAAGTGGGCATCGTTGAATTCGCTCTCGCGCAGACCGTCGCAGACGCGGGCAAAGTTATCACACTCGATGCCGGGTTCATCTTCGAGTTTTTGCATGAAGTGGCAGTGCCAGCGCAGCCGCCCGGCAAAGCCGCGCAGTGCGTAGGCCAGTGCCCGCTCGGGCGTATCGCGAATGGCCACTTCGGTGGCCTGGTGCACGGTGCGCATGGAGAGGGTTCCAAACGCCAGGTGCGGGCTCAGGCGGCTGCAACCGTCTTCGGCGCTCAAGGGGCTGGAGAGCGCCTTGCGGTAGTCAAAGCCCCGAACCTGCAAAAAGCTTTTGAGGGTGCGCCGCGCGGCCTTCTCACCGGCAGCTTGCAAGGACTTGCCGTGCGCTGCCAGCCCCAGGCTGGCCAGTGTGGGCAACTCGGGCTGGTCCAAGGGCAGCGCTGCGGTGAAGCCACCGTGCAGCAGCTGCAAGGGCGCATCCATGCGGGCCTGCCAGCGCATTGCCCAGCCCGAGCGACTGCGCAGGCGACGCACCACGCCGGTCTGGGTGAACTCCTGCCACGCAATATGCTGTGTCCGGCACCAGGCAGCCACCTGCAGATCGCGCCCATACGACCAGCCGGGACCGGTTTCTTCATGGCTCAACAAATGGGTGTAGCCCAGCTCCTGGTGCAATTGCGCCAGCACCGCAACCGCTGAGCCCACGCGCACCAGCAGCGGCATTCCGAGTCCGGCCAGGGCGGCCCGCAGTTCCACCAGGCAGCCCAGCGCAAAGTCCACATGGCTGGCATCGCAGTCCGGGCTTTGCAACCATTCGGGTTCGATGACAAACAGGGCCAAGGCATCGTCGTGCACCTGCGCAGCTGCCAGTGCCGCATGGTCGTGGATGCGCAGGTCACGTTTGAACCAGACCAGGGCGCGTTGCTTCATCATCAGGGGTTTTCAGCCTCTTGCGTTGTACGTGGACCCAGTCGCCTCACGGGCAGCGATTGCCCGGTCTCACAGTCCAGGCAATTACGGCGACGGCATCACCTGGCCGCGCAGCTCACCGCCCGGGTTGGCCGCGGTGTGCAGATTGACATACCACTTGCCCGCCTTCAGGTCATCGACTTGGGCAGCAGTCAGCGTGGCCGAGCCCTTGGCAGGACTTTCCACAAGGCCCGTAATGCCCAAGGCCACGCCGGCATTGGCCCCGGCCACCGCAGGACCATGAAAGTGTCCGGCCTTCACGGGACCGGTCAGGCCCGAGTAGGTCAGGGTCCAGCTGAGCACGCTGGTCTGTGGGTCCAAGCTGGCCTCCAGCGTGCCGGCGCCCGGACTTGCATTGGCGGGCACTTCACTGGC
>TBL_comb47_HYPODRAFT_10005683_pt1 | contig 13818 bp, 12 predicted proteins | sample TroBogypolimnion_40_FD_10682 | JGI IMG/M metagenome (IMG submission 10682)
GAGCGGGACCAGCTTTTGTCGAACACCTGACGGTTTGGGATATAAATGGTATACTTTTCGAACTCTCCTTTTTCAGGTTTGAACTCTTTGATTAAGTTGGCAATCACTTTTTTGGCTGCAACTAGTTTTTCGCGTTGTTTTAACAATTGAAAGGTGCGGATCCGATTGCTGATTTGAATGGCCTTCTTGATCTCTGCACTGGCTTCCGGATAGAGTTTTGGAATTGAATCGAGATGCAGTAACGAATTCAGGGTGTCACCCTTTGCCAGAAATGATTCAGAAATTCGGATTTTTTGTGAGGCAAGCTCACTCTGCGATGGTCCACAAGCTGATATTGTCAGGATAATTACCATTGCTCCAATAACGGATAAATTTAATTTCATTTTTGTTGATTCTGAATTATTAATATTAATCTGAAATTATAGCGTGCCGGCTCTATCTGATTTTGAAGAATTTCCTTTGTTTTTAATTCTCTGCCCGCTTAGTCAAAGACAGATTGCCCCTTTTAATTACCGATTTCCGGGGTAAAGATATAAAAAAACTTATTTTAGGGATAGACTTTTTTCATATATTCGTCGACAATCATTCATTGTCAATGATTTATAATGATTTAAAAATGTGCATTTTTTTTCTGAATGAACTTGTCATTCTAAGAAATAGTTCTTTTCTTTGCAACGCTAAAATAAAACAGCGGCCGGTTACAATATTTCAATATAATATTTGGAAATATTAGCCGGTAAGAAAAAAAACATTACTTTTACGACCCCAAACAATGGGGAAATAATCAGATGGTCTGTTCATCTAAGGGTTAGGATTCAAGATTTTCATTCTTGCCATAGGGGTTCGAATCCCCTACAGACTACGAATTTTAGAACAAAGAAATTTTTTAAAAATGGCAAATCATAAATCAGCGATTAAAAGGGCTAAGCAGAGTGAAGTACGTCGTCTGCATAACAAGTATTATTCAAAAACAACCCGTAATGCGGTTCGTTTACTTCGCGAAACTACTGAGAAAGCAACGGCTGCTGAGCTTTTCCCAAAGGTTGCTACCATGTTGGATAAACTTGCAAAGCAAAATGTAATTCACAAGAACAAAGCTTCCAACCTCAAATCAAGCCTGGCATTACACGTTAACAGCCTCTAGTTTTTGGTCATAAAATATTATCAGAAGCTCATCCTTTTCGGATGGGCTTTTTTTGTTATTCTCCTTTTTATTGGTTAAATTTGGTTATGATCACGAATTTATAATCCTACCAATTATGGCAGAATATCAACGAAAGCCGATCAAGGATTGGGCTATTGAAGATCGCCCTCGTGAGAAACTTTTATACCGGGGAATAGGATCGTTGACTGATGCAGAGCTAATAGCCGTGCTGATCGGGTCGGGGAATAGCGAGGAGACAGCTGTTGGGCTTTCACGCCGCATTATGGAGAAGGTCAGGAATAATCTGAATGAACTTGGCAAATTGAATATTGATAATCTGAAAACCTTTAAAGGAATTGGCGATGCCAAAGCGATCTCCATCCTTGCAGCAATGGAGCTCGGACGGCGAAGAAATCGATCTTCAGCCCTTGAGTTGAATAAAATTTCGGGCAGCAGTGATGTTGCCAGTTTCCTTCGACCACTTATCGGAGATATTCCATATGAAGAATTCTGGGCCATTTTTCTAAACAGACAAAATAAGGTAATTGATACGAAGCGGCTAAGTCAGGGTGGGATAACCGGAACAGTTATCGATGTCCGTCTGGTACTTAAAATGGCGCTCGAAAAACACGCCACTTCTCTTATTTTCGCACATAACCATCCATCAGGAAACCTTGAAGCAAGCGATGCTGATCGTAAAATCACCAGACAATTAAAAGAGGCAGGTATTATCCTTGATATTCCACTGCTCGACCACCTAATTATTACGCAGAGTGGTTATTTTAGTTTTGCAGATGAGGGATTGCTTTGATAGAAAACCGAACATAACAAATCAAGAGGATAAAGAAACTTTTCACTCTGCAAATAATTATGATTTGCTGTTTGCTTTTAGCTATTGGCGGCCAACTTGAATGTCAATAACCATTTGGTTTTTATTCTTATCCTTGTTTTGAAAAATGTGACTTTCTTCCGGCAAAATTCTTCCGGCAGCGAGTTGCTAATTGCCAACAGCAATTAGAGCAATATTTATTTGCATCCGGGCTCAAAGGTATTTCAAATAAATGATCGATATTTCCTATTCAACCAGCCGGTTAACTTTTAATTGATCCGGACAAATTCTGAGTAACTCCTTTATCGTCACCCCTAAACCCGGATGATATTTATCAGGTTCCAACTCATTCAAAGGAATCAATACAAATCTTCGTTCCGCTATTTTTGAATGAGGAATTGTGAGCTCTGGCGTGTTTAACTCCAAATGGTCATAAAAAAGGAGGTCAATGTCGATAATTCTGTCTGCATAGTGGCTTATACTAATTTGTTCTGTTGATCTTTTAATACGCCCAGCTGCAATTTCAATGGATTGTGTCAGGCTAAGTATTTCGAATGGAATGAGTTTGGTATCCAGGATAATAACCTGATTCCAGAACAGGTCTGCATCAAATCCCCACGATTCAGTTTCATAAACAGAAGACATTTTGGTGATCAATCCAATACTTTCACTGATCAATTTTCTGGTTTGCTTAAATATTTTAGCCTTATCTCCCACATTACCACCCAAAAGGATAAATACCTCAGCCATTATTTATAAATTTGCATAATTATTTCAACAATAATACGGATAATTAAGTAAAAATTAAATTTTTCAACCATTTCAACTTCGCCTATTACAGATGAAAATTTTTTGGAAAGCCTTCTTTGCATCATTACTTGCCATAATTGCAGCATCAATTCTACTAATTCTCTTTTTAATTGGGACGATATCTGCCCTTACATCCTTTAAAGATCAGATTGTTACGATAAAGAGCCAGTCATTGCTAATGCTTAAGCTCAATGGCCGGATTGTCGAACGCAAATCCAATAATCCCTTCGAGGATCTTGAATTACCTGGTATTAAAATATCCAATACAACCGGATTGAACCAAATTCTTAGTTGCATTGAAAAAGCTAAAACCGATGACCGGATTAAAGGGATTTATTTGGAACTCTCGGAAATTAATGCAGGTTATGCTACCATTGAGGAGATTCGGAATGCACTGATTGATTTCAGAAAATCGGGTAAATTCATATATGCCTATGCCGATATGATCTCTCAGAAAGCTTATTATCTTGCTACAACATCGGATAGCCTGATGTTAAATCCCATGGGAATGTTTGATTTTCGCGGACTGAACGCTGAACATACTTTCTTCAAGAAAGCGATGGATAAGTTTGGAATTGAAATGCAGGTAGTCAGGGGAAAGAATAACAAGTTTAAATCGGCAGTGGAACCTTACCTGCTTGATAAAATGTCAGATGCAAACCGCGAGCAAACCAGTGTATACCTGAAGAGTATTTGGAATCATGTATTGCAGGGGATTTCAGAACGGCGTGGGGTACCTGTTGACAGTCTGAACAGCTACGCGGATGGGGTGATGACCTTTCAAAAGGCGGATAAAGCATTGAAACATAAGTTTTTTGATAATTTAAAATATAAGGACCAGGTTTTAGCCGACTTCAGAAAACTTACCGGACTTGGAGCTAATGATGAAATCCCGGTGGTTTCAATCGGGGAATATGATAAAGTTCCAAAGACACCCGGTACCGGAGGATTGGCCAAGGAAAGGATAGCAATTGTTTATGCGGAGGGCGAGATCGACAGCGGAAGTGATGGACCTTATCAGATTGATTCGAAGGAAGTATCTAAAGGTATCCGGGAAGCCCGTACCGATACAACTGTTAAGGCAATCGTCATAAGGGTTAATTCACCCGGAGGTTCAGCTTATGGCTCCGAAGTTATCTGGCGCGAAGTCATACTTGCCCAAAAAGTGAAACCAGTTATCGTCTCAATGGGCGACTATGCAGCATCAGGAGGATATTATATTGCCTGTGGCGCGGATGCGATCCTGGCGAATCCAACAACAATTACCGGATCAATCGGCGTATTTGGAACCATTCCCAATCTAAGCGGATTACTTACCGATAAAATTGGGATCACATTTGACAACGTCTCGACAAACCAACATTCCGACATGCCTTCAATTACCCGTAAGATGTCCCCATTCGAAAGGAACTTAATGCAAACCTATGTGGAAGCGACTTACGATACATTTATCTCCCACGTCGCTGATGGCCGTAAGAGAACAACGACCTTTGTCGATTCAATCGGACAGGGGCGCGTTTGGAGTGGGGAAAACGGGAAATTAATCGGATTGGTTGATGAATTTGGAGGTTTGAATGATGCCGTGAAGCTTGCAGCATCCAAGGCTAAAATAAAACATTACCGCATTAAAGAACTCCCTAAACAGAAGGATACTTTCGAAGAGTTGATGAAAAGTTTTTCGACCAGAATGCAAAATAGTATATTACAATCAAAATTGGGAGAAACATACCATTTATGGGAGAATTTTTCACGTGAGTCACATGCAAACGGTATTTATGCAAGGATGCCTTATAATATAGAAATTAATTAGTTAAAAAAAGTGAGGTACATCTTCCTGAAATTATTGTCCCTGTTTTATGGTTTTGCAGTGAGCTTAAGGAATGAGCTTTTTAATCTCCGGTTACTCTCCTCGAAGGAATTCGACCTGCCGGTAATCTCAATTGGTAACATTACTGCAGGAGGAACAGGTAAAACTCCCCACACCGAATATATTGCGGCCTTATTAAAAGCTAAATTTAAAGTGGCTGTTTTAAGCCGCGGTTACAAAAGGAAAACCCGGGGTTTTTATATGGTTGAAACAACCTCAAAAGTCAGGCAGGTAGGCGATGAACCATTGCAGATAAAACTAAAATTCAGTGAATTGATTGTTGCAGTTGATGCAAACCGTGTCAGAGGGATAAAGCGACTGATCGCGTTGCCCGAGAAACCTGACATAATTCTCCTCGATGACGCATTCCAGCACCAGTATGTTCTTCCGGGAATCAATATTTTGTTGACCGATTATAACCGCTTAATAACCGAAGATTCCTTGTTACCATACGGACGGTTGCGCGAATCTGCTTCCAATAAATCGAGAGCAACAATTATCATTGTTACTAAATGTCCGGCAGAGATAAAACCAATTGAAGAACGAATAATTATCAAAGATCTGAATATCAGGCCTTATCAGAATCTGTATTTTTCCAGGATCACCTATGGAGCTCTAATTCCGGTCTTTGAAGAGACGATAGCTACTCCAATTGAGGGGCTTACTAATGAAATGGCGGTATTAATGGTCACCGGTATTGCAAACCCAATCCCCTTAAAAAACCATATCGCACGTGAATCAAATGATATCAAGGAGATGATTTTCAATGACCATCATCAGTTCTCCACGAAAGATATCGACCGCATCAAAGCAAAATTCGATTCAATCTCAAATCCAAATAAGCTCATAATAACCACAGAAAAAGATATGGTGCGATTTCGGGAACTTAATTCTATCCCTGATCAGCTGCGCCAAAGGATGTATTATATTCCTGTAAAAATTAGCTTCATGAATAATGCCGGAAAGGAATTCAACCGGAAAATACTCGATTATGTTAAAGAAAATAAAGGAAACTTCGACTTTTATTCAGGAATTAATTGGTCTTAAACCTGATGTTGGAATTATTTTAGGAACAGGACTTGGCGGACTAGTCAAGGAGATTGAGATTCTGAAGGCCATAAATTACACCGATATCCCGAATTTCCCTGTTTCAACTGTCGAAGGACATAAGGGACAACTTATTTACGGGAAACTGGGTGGCAAATACGTAATGGCCATGCAAGGGAGGTTCCACTACTATGAAGGATATGGAATGCATGAGGTCGTTTACCCGGTCAGGGTAATGAATGAAATGGGCATTAAGACCTTATTCGTTTCGAATGCCAGCGGGGGGCTCAACCCGGAGTTCAGGGTTGGCGACCTGATGATGATCGTTGATCACATTAATATGTTTGGCAATAACCCACTTTTGGGTCCTAATTTTAATGAATTGGGAGTCCGATTTCCCGATATGAGTCAGGCTTATGATATGAACCTACAAAACCTTGCCCGCCGAATCGCCTTAATAAATCATATTGATCTTAAAGAGGGAGTTTATATTGGCGTTTCCGGCCCGACATTTGAAACCCCGGCAGAGTACAAAATGTTCCGGATATTAGGTGGCGACGCGATTGGAATGTCCACAGTTCCCGAAGTGATTGCTGCACGGCACATGGGAATGAGTGTATTTGGAATCTCAATAATTACAGATAGTGGTGTCCCGGGCGAGATTGTAGAAATCTCTCATGCCGAGGTTCAGGAAGTGGCTATGAAGGCAGAACCCAAAATGAGTCTGATCATTAAAGAATTGATTTCCGGTTTGTGATAATTGGGGCTTTATCAAAGCAACAAAAGGCTTTATTCAGTGTTTATTTTATCAGTTTACGAATTTCCCGTGTTAAATATTTTCTTTTGGTAGGTTATGAATACCCGTAAACTTCCGATATTAGGCTTGACAGTGTGCTGTTCTGTTTTTTTGCTGATACAATGCAATGTACTTAAACCTCAGATGCCTGTTGAAAGCTATAAGTCGACCGTGCGGAAGCCGCAGCCTTCGATTATTAATTTATACGCTGATTTGGAGGTTTCAAAACTGGAAAAACTTATTAATGAACATACCGATAGTATTTTATATCAGGATACCAGTTTTACTGACAATGGTAATCTGAAGCTTAAGGCATGGAAGGGAGGAAAAATCAAACTAAGGTTTGATCAAAATGAGATGAGCTGGGAATTGCCTGCCCGTGTTGCTTTTCAAAAAGGGCTTAAAATATTCGGATATAATCTGCCAATGATAGATTCCTGGGAATACACCGGTCAGATCAGACTCCGATATAAAACCAAATTGACGATTAATCCGGACTGGAGTCTAAAAACAATCACTCAGTCAGATGGTTATTTGTGGACTAAAAAGCCCGCAGTAAAAATTGGCAATCTGGATATTCCGATCACTTTTATCGCTAACCTGATATTGCCGGCCTATCTTAGCACATTCTCACATGAGATTGATGAAGTTTTTGCCAGCAATTTCAATTTTAAAAGTTATGCCCAAAAGGGGTGGGGGATGTTGTTCGAGCCCTTTAAAATTCCGGGAGATTATAATGCCTGGTTATCCATTACCCCCTGCGCTGTGACTCTCCTGCCGGTGCAGGGCTCTGCAGGGCACATCAGGCTTGGCGCCGGAATTACTTCGGAGGTCATGTGTTTGATGGATAATGTCCCACCTCCGGCCAGGGTTGCTCCATTGCCCAAAATAGAACCATTAAAATTGCCCAGTGACACTTTTAAGATAAATCTCCTGACAGATATTCCATATACTACGATCAACCGGATGATTAAGCAGGAGATCGGTGATTCAATCTTTACTTTTGGGAGCCGAAGTATCCGGTTTGAAACTTTCAGGGTTTATGGAACTAATGAGAAGATGGCAGTAGAAACCAAAGTTTCGGGCAGTATCAATGGAATCCTTTATCTGACCGGGGTTCCCTATTTTAATGCTGAAGATACCACACTTCGGATCAGGGAGCTTAAATTCGACATCAAAACCCGTAATCTGGCAATGAGTTCCTCAAAATGGTTGTTCAGCGGAAAGATTGAACGGGAGATTACCCGATCGGTAGCTATACCGTTAAGATCCAATATAGCGGGCATTGAACAGCAAATTTCCCATCTGATAAGGCATTACCCGCTAGGTTATGGTCTTGAATTAAATGGTAAACTATCCCGGCTATCTGTCTCTGAACTATACCTTAGTCCGGAATCGGTTAAAGCAAATGTGGTATTCTCGGGAAGTTTGTCATTAGGTTTAGGACAAACGGAAACAGCGGTCACTCTGTCAAAATAATCAAATCAAATCTTAAAATGGAGGCTCAACCTGAGCTTTTTTTGAATCTATCTGCCTCTTTTTCTATTGTTTTCTCTAATTATTTGAAAGGAGATCAATGTGATGAAGAGTTAATATGCAGGCCTAAGCCTTGACAGGTATTTTAAGTTTTTGCCCTATGGTAAGACCTTTTGCGTTTTTGATATTATTCAGAAGTTTAATTTCGGTATCCGAGACTCCGGCAAACTGCTTTGCGATGGTGTAGAGGCTATCGCCCGGTCTGACTACATAGTAAGTGTATTCCTTTGCCAATTTACTTATTCCTGTAATCGAATCACCTGGTTTTTGGACAATTTCCGTGGCCGTTTTAACCTTTACAATTTCGGTGTTAGTGCTTTTCGAACCTTTCTTAGCGTTAGGCGATTTATCGTCAACGTAAATCGCCAGTTTTTGCCCTATTCTTACCTTATTGTGTCGGATATTGTTCCACTCGCACAATAAACTGGTCCCTATTTTATATTTCTTGGCAATGGCATGCGGATTATCACCCGTTTTCACGGTATAATAAATTTTTTTCTTTCCTGCAGTATCAAAGTATCTGGATCCGGGATCACCTTTTAACGGAACAATCTGATTATTTGGAAAATACTTATCGCGGTTGTATGCAAAGATTTGAGTCTGGCTATCTATAAATGGCGAAATTTTATCGGTAGGCAATTTAAGGACAAAGTGTTTGTCAGGTTTTGCAGGGATAATATCTCTTTTATATTGGGGGTTCAACTGTCTGATCTCCATAATAGGAATATTCAGTACTGAAGCAATTTGTTCAAAGTTAAGGTATGAGTTAATTACAAGGGTATCGGTTATTATTTTAAAAGTTGGGTTAACTGGCATTAGATTATGTTCCTTGGCGTAATTCATAACATAATTTGCAGCAATAAAGATAGGTATGTAACCCCGGGTTTCCCTTGGTAGTTTGGAATAGATTTCCCAATAACCTTGTTTTCCTCCCGAGCGTCGAACGGCCTTATTGATGTTTCCGGGACCACAATTATAGGCGGCAATCACTACATGCCAGTCGCCGTAAATGGCGTAAAGATCTTTTAGGTATCGGGCGGCGGCATCGGTTGATTTAATCGGATCGTTTCGTTCATCGACGTATGAATTGATCTCGAGTCCATACATTTTCGCGGTTCCATGCATAAATTGCCAGAGTCCGGAGGCTCCGGCCCTGGATACGATTCTTGGATTTAAAGCGGATTCAATAATTGGAAGATATTTCAGCTCAGCGGGAAGATCGTACCTGGCTAATGCCTCTTCAAAAAGTGGAAAGTAGTAACTTGTGAGCCCCATCATGATTGATACCATACCCCTGCGCCGGTTGAAGTAAAAATTGATAAACTTCTTTACTGATTCGTTATAGGGGAGGGGAATATAGGAATCTAAATTTTGAAGGCGGCTGATATAAACCGAGTCGGGTATATCTTTCTGCAAGGTGTCAGCAGCGCATGCTTTTTTCAGGCTGTCTACCGGAAAAGCATTCTGTACATACCATGTATTTACCATTGAATCAAGCCTGTCGGATAAAATATTGTCAAGATTATCAATGGGGATGGTATCAGCGAGATTGGTTTTCAAGGAATCCGAACACTTGGCTAAAGCTGAAATAATGGATGAATTTGGCTGGTTATCATTAATCTGGGCATTAGAATTTATCGAGAAAATCAATAATGATAAAACCAGAATTCCTAAATTTATAATCTTCATGACTTGTCTTTTTAAAAATGCATTACCAGATGTAAACCCATTGCCAGATTTTGGTTTCCCCAATTTACGGCGGTTGGCTCAATCTTCATACTGATGTCATCACTGATGTCAAAATCGAACAGATTGGCATCAACACTGGCATCGATTATACTCAAAACATGGAGTGCGGCAATACAAATAATTGTTAAGTCCCTGTTTCTCCTGTAAAAGTCTTTTCCACTTTTTAACTGAGTTGCAACATAGCTAAATGTTGCAGCATCAGAAAGTCTGATGGACGGATTTTTGATCAGATTATTCAGGTATAGCAGATCTCCGGGTTTCATCCCTGCAATGCTCGAATACTGAGCAATAATCCGGTAACCCTGAAAGTAATCCTTGTAGTTATTGTTATTCCATCCCAGAACATAGATTAGCCCTGCATATCCGCCATAAATAACAGGAAGCTTCCAGTACTTCTTATTATAGATCTGACCCAATCCCGGGAAAAGAGCAGCATAAATTGCAGCTTTTTTAGGCGAACACTGCACCTTATGTAGGGGTGTAACTACCTTTAAACTGTCGTTCGAAATATTTATCTGCTGAGCTTTTCCCTCCGGATTTCCCGTAAGTATAATAAGAAAAATCGAAAGCCCTGCAATAATGGTTTTCAACATGCTAATTTTAGCTGATTCTCAAGAGTTTAATTTATCAAAGATTCCAATGATTCGTTCAAGATCTTTTGGATCGCCAAATGGAATTTCAATTTTTCCCTTGCCGAATTCGTTGATTTTAAATACCACACTTGTATTGAAATATTTGGTCAGGTGATCTTTTAAATCACGATACTCATCGGGGGTCTGGCTTGATTTTTTAACAGCGGGAGTTCCCTCACCATCTTCCGAATTGATCTTACGCACAATATCTTCAGTTTTGCGGACAGAAAAATCGTATTTAACGACCTGACGGTAAATCATGATTTGTGTTTCGGGTTCATCAATATTTACCAATGCCCGGGCATGTCCCATCGTAATTTCCTGCTCCCGGATTGCTTTCTGGATAATCGCCGGAAGTCGAAGCAGCCGAAGATAATTAGATATGGTTGAACGTTTTTTGCCAACTTTCTCGCTCAAGGTTTCCTGAGTAAGCTTACACTCATCAAGCAGCCGCTGATAACTTAAGGCGATTTCAATAGCATCGAGATCTTCGCGCTGGATATTCTCCACCAAAGCCATTTCAAGCATTGTTTCATCGCCAGCTTCCCTGACAAAGGAGGGAATAGAAGTTAAACCTGCAATTTTAGCTGCTCTGAACCGGCGTTCACCGGCAATAATCTGATATCTCTGATCAGCCAGCTTTCTAAGCGTGATTGGCTGAATAATACCAAGTTCCTTAATCGAATTTGCCAGATCATAGAGCGCCTCCTCATCAAAATGGATGCGTGGTTGAAATGGATTTGCTTCAATTTCGGTAATCGATATCTCGTTCGAAGCAGGAGCACCACTTGTTATCGTTTCGCTTCCTTCAATTAATGCTCCCAGGCCTCGGCCAAGCGCGCTACGTTTAATCATGATTTGGAAATATTTTATTGTATATTATTGTTCAATAATCTCTTTGTTGTCAATCTTTGCGAGGTTATTATTTTGCAGGAGCTCGCGCGCAAAGGCAAGATAAGATTGGGCCCCCTTGGAACTTACATCATATTCAATGGCTGGTAACCCATAACTGGGAGCCTCGGAAAGCCTGATATTACGTGTGATAACCGTATCGAAAACCATTTCCTGGAAATGTCGCTTTACCTCTTCAAAAACCTGATTTGACAAGTTTAGCCTGGCATCGAACATAGTGAGGAGAAAACCCTCAATCTGAAGCTCCGGATTGAGCCGGCTTTGAATAATTTTAATGGTATTGAGCAATTTTCCTAACCCTTCGAGTGCAAAATATTCGCATTGAACAGGAATAATTACTGAATCAGCAGCCGTTAGAGCGTTGACTGTAATAAGTCCAAGAGAAGGGGAACAGTCAATCAGGATAAAATCATAATCATCCGAAATTTTATCGATAACCAGTTTCAGAACCCTTTCCCGGTTGGGAAGGTTCAGCATTTCAATCTCTGCTCCTACAAGATCGATATGAGACGGCAAAAGATCAAAATTTGGAGTTTTGGTATTCAGAATGATACTTCGGGGATCGACATCATCAACCACACATTCGTATATACTGGTTTTCACGTTCCGGACATCAAATCCTACACCTGAGGTGGCATTGGCCTGAGGATCGGCATCGATCAGTAAAACCCGATGCTCTAAGACAGCCAGACTGGCAGCAAGATTTATAGCTGTAGTTGTTTTACCAACACCCCCTTTTTGGTTCGCTATCGCAATCACCTTTCCCATTATTTTCTATTTAAAATGACAGGCTCAAAATTAACATTTTAAGCTGAATTTGCCGACATTCCCTGCTAAATGGCTAAAATAGGTTGTTAATAATAAAAAATTATCAACAAAAATTTTAAAAATATATTTTTATCTGTTTGATCTAATGGTAGATATTAGATTGAATTCCGTTATTACCAGTTGATATTTTTTCGGTTTCGGGAACTAAATCGGATCTACATCGACGGCGATCTGTATCGTTTTATTCCCTTCACGGGTCCTCACCTGATCGATAATCTCCTGCATTTGTCGTTTGGCATTCACTACCGAGATTTCCCTTTCGATCTTAATCCATAATTGTTTAATATATAGTGTTTTGATACGACTTATCAAAGGATATTCGGGCCCAAGTATTCTCGATCCAAACCGCTCACGTAAATTTAGGGAAAGATCTCTGGCAATGCGGTCGAGTTCATTTTTTTCACGGTGTTTAAGGGTGATACCAATCATCCGGTAAAATGGCGGATATTTAAAATGTTTTCGCTCGGCAATCTGACCGCGATACATGGCCTCATAATCGTTGTCGGTGACATTGATGATAATGGGGTGCTTTGGTTCCGAGGTTTGGATAATAACCTTTCCCCGCTTGTTTTTTCGCCCTGAGCGTCCTCCAACCTGAGCCATCAGCTGATAACTTCGCTCATATGCCCTGAAATCGGGCTGATTCAGAAGATTATCTGCATTGAGGATTCCAACGATACTCACGTTATCAAAATCGAGCCCTTTTGTAACCATTTGTGTGCCAATTAGAATATCGATTTCTCCTTGTTCAAATCGATGAATGATTTTCTCAAACCCTTTTTTTGATCTCGTTGTATCCAAATCCATCCGGTCGATTCGGGCTTCAGGGAAAAGAAGCTGCAGATCCTCTTCTACCTTTTCTGTTCCGAAACCCTTGTTAGATAGCTCTTTACTGGAACAATTCCGGCATGTCCCCGGATGATTCATCGAATAGCCACAATAATGGCAGACCAGTGAATTATTATGCTTATGGTAAGTGAGGCTTACATCACAATGAGTGCATTTGGGAATCCATGCACATAATTTACACTCGATAAACGGAGAAAATCCTCTCCTGTTCTGGAAAAGAATTACCTGTTCCTTCCGTTCAAGGGCATTTGTAATCTCGCTAAACAACAACGGAGTAAGATTTGAATTCATTTGCTTGCGACGGTATGCATCCTTGAAATCGGCGGTCAAAATCTCCGGCATTTCCATTTGTGAATGGCGCTCGTTCAAGGTTACCAATCCATATTTGCCAGATTGAGCGTTGAAATAAGTTTCAACTGCGGGAGTAGCTGTGCCGAGCAAAACCGGGGCATGCTGAAGATGTCCCAGAATCACTGCTGTATCCCTGGCGTGATAACGAGGTGCCGGATCGTACTGCTTAAAACTGTTCTCATGCTCCTCATCCACCACAATGAGCCCAAGATCTGTAAAAGGGAGAAACAAGGCAGATCTTGTTCCTACAATTATTTGATAATCAGATTTATGAATATTTATTTCGTTTGATTTTCCAAAGTTAAGAACCTTATTCCAGATCTCAACCCGTTCTGAATCACTGAATTTTGAATGATATATGCCGGCCTTGTCTCCGAACACTCTGGTTAAGCGGCCAATGATCTGTGTTGTTAGGCCAATCTCGGGCAAGAGGTAAAGCACCTGTTTCCCTCTTTCAAGACATTCCTT
>TBL_comb47_HYPODRAFT_10005684_pt1 | contig 13816 bp, 19 predicted proteins | sample TroBogypolimnion_40_FD_10682 | JGI IMG/M metagenome (IMG submission 10682)
ANNCATCACCAAAACCTGCTCCTGCTGCAAAGCGGTAAACCAAACACTGACACTCGCTGACAGGGAGTGGGTATGTGCAAGCTGCAACACTATCCACGACAGGGATATTAATGCAGCAGAAAACATTAAACAATTCGGTTTACTAAAACACAATAAAGAGAAACAAACACGGCGGGGTTCGCCGGGTGAGCCTGTGGAGTCGTCAGCAATAGCTGAGGCATTGAAGCAGGAAGTTCTACCGTAAGGTGGGACGTTACCATTGTAAATGCGCTGCACGGGCATAAAAAGAAATAGCCGCTCGCGCAGCCATTTCGAATTTGATTATGAGATGTGATTTGGAAAACTATTTTTTATTTTTCTTCCTTTCATTTGCCTCTCCTTCCTCTATAGACTTCAGCGTAAATTTCAGGTTTTCTTTTACCCATGCTGCTGCGAACAGGAAGAAATTGCTGAACAGCAAATCAAATAATTTTTCTGAGAGTATGGTGGATAAGGCATTGATAATGATAGTCTTATTTTTAGACATATCAAAGAACTCGCATATCCAGTTGGATAGGAATGTGCCAGCCAGAGACAGGGCTACAATTGCTACCCATCCAAGAACTGGTAATTTTCTGTTTGATTTTACATCAGAAGCTATCTTAGCCATAATCCCAACCGCAAATGGTGGAAAAATCTTTAATGCACTTTTAAATATAAGACCAATCGAATCCGTCTTTTCTTGGTTCATCTGCATGAATTGTATTTTTGCGGTTTGTCTAACGTCCTGAATATTTGACTGCATATCAAAGCGTTTACAAAGTTTTTTAAAATTTACTTTATCATCTTTGTTGCGTGTGTTGATGCTCAAACGAATATGTATCATATTCTTTCAAGACAAAGATATAAAAAATACTATAACAATCAAGTGTTTATGTGGGAAGTTGGGTGAATTCTTGTATTTTTTTCCCGGGTAAGTTATTTGGCACGCCGTTTGATATACATTATCTATGAAAAAGTTGGTAGTATCCAAGGCTATGGAGATTAACTGGAAAGAGGTATTGCCCGGCGATACCATTGTGGTTAGGCACAAGGATGCTCACCATTACTACGTAACCATGCACAATGATACGCCAGTTCATAGCATATGGGAAAGGAAGAACTGGATTGATGGTCACACTGAAAAAAATATACAGCCATGAGCATACATAAAGATGCCAAGAAGAGGTGCATAAAACTTTACCCGGACAACTCCATAAGTGTTATTACTATTGGCGATAAAGGCGATGGTACAGACAATATCGTGCGCGAGTACAAGAACGCGTATATCTTCACCAGCTATCTTATAACAGAGATACGCGGAATGGGTACCGAGGATAAGCTGGCCACCTACGCTACAAAAACAATCGTTTTCACTTCTTTAGAATATTAAAAATGGACAACGCACAATCTACGGTATTTATCATCAGGTATCACCGAAGCACCTGCACAGGTATTGTTACGAGTTCGAGTATCGCTTTAACCTGCGCAAGCAACAGGACGTTGCCAAGTTCATTCAGTCGGTTAAGCAGGCTGATGGTAAGAGGCTTACCTACAAAAGTCTGATTGCAAAATCACCGGTAGCCGATGTGATTGTTGATGAAGATGGGGTGGTGGTGGAATAGGTTATACATAGTTGCACGTTATATATTTAAGCTCCAAAGGCCGCACATTAGAACCTACGCTAATATTTTGTAGATACATTTCACTAACATGAATTTGTAAAAGTTTCAAAAAAGTTTCAACGATTAGGTTTTTATCCTACATTTACATCATAACTTTGTTAGATAATGAGTAAACTAATTATCAAAGAAGAGAAGCATAGGCCAGGAAAGGCCGAACAGTTGAAAATTAATCTCCACAAAAAAATTGTTCAAGTTAATAGCGGCGCATATAAATTTGTAGATAAAGATACGAAGCAGTTTATCATCTACATGCCTTCGTTAGAAATATCAGCTTATGGTGAAACCATAGAAAAAACAAAGGAAATGTTTCAATTAGCCGTAAAAGATTGTTTCAGTTATTTACTATCACTTCCTGCTGACGATTTGCAAATATATCTACATAAACACGGGTGGAAGAGGACGATGTTCAAAAAGGAGTTCTCAAGAATATATGTAGATGGGAATGGGGAGTTGCAGAATTTCAATGCCGAAGAAAATACTATCGAAAGATATGATGATTTTTGATGGCATATATAGCGATGTCGTAACCTCTTTCGGGAGTTTATGGAATTATAAGGTGAGGGAAAACACCTTAGAGATAATAACTCCTTTTGCTACGACATCAAGCAAATTTGTTTCAGTATTTTTATCTAAAATTGGCAGAGAGTTTATTGTATCTGATGGTGGCTGGGTGTACGAAGGGACATACGGCAATACATTTGACAGAGACATCGATTGTTATAATAAAATATTCACACACTATACCGACAGCTTTTCTATTAAAGAAACACTAAGCCAAACAGGAACATCATATTTTTATAAAAAAACAGAACATCAAATTTCTGTCCCTTCTTTGATATTTGATATGGCTAATTTTATTTCATCTATCGTGAGCGCATCCGGTGTTGAATATGAAAAGGAGAAACAAGTTAGAGATTTATTTAGCACCAATGCTTCAGAATACTTGAAGGAAGTAATAGGTCAGGATAATCTTCATGTTGGTGCGTATTTAGATAGTAAGAAGCAAGTTAAGCCAAGTGCGATAATCAACGTTGATGGCGGGAAGGTTGTATTATTAAATTACATTACAGGAAGTAACCCAACATATTTTAGGCATAGCATATCTGGCGCTAATCAGATATTTGAAATGGCAAACGAAGTAAAGGAGAAGGCTATGATAAAAGGTAAAATTGCTTTGGTGGATGATACTTCAAATGGATATAAAATAGAAAAGGTAAGTAATTGGCTTAACCACATGATAAAAAACACACAATCCGATATGATTAATTGGGCTGGGCGAGAAAAGTTAAAGAACTACAACTAATCTACCTTTTCCCTTTCACCTTAAGGCTCTTTGTTTTCTTTACCTTCGGCTTCTCCCCTGTCAGCATATCCACAATACTTTTAGAATATTGGAGTGCGTCTTGCTTTTCTTTTACTTTCTTTGCCATGCTACAAAGTTAAAAATAAAACTTTGTTAATAGCCGTTAACATTCAAACTGATACACTACCTAACTTTTAAATTACTGCAAAATGTACACAATAGTATGTATAGTGTGGGGTGTGTTTTGTATATACGCATTGGTTATACTTTATCAAACCCGCATCCGTAAACATAAATCGCCGAATAGCAAAGGAGGTTATAAAAATAATAAAAGCATCTTCTGAAAATGAAGATGCGAAGCCAATAGAAAGGGAGAATTTAGAACTTGCGAAATCAACTTTGATTATAGCGAGAGTTTCATTGTATGCCACAATTATTTTGGGTATTGCAGGTGTTTTTCTCGCTGGTTGGTACGGAAAAAAACTACAGACATAGCAACTGAACAATCAAAGACCTCGTTAGCTATCACCAACTTTGATGCGCTTCTTAAAAAAAGGTAACTATCGTGTAAGTGGGTATAGTTACCTTTTAAAATACCAATTTTATCATTATATTGCAGTCTAATCATCACACAAACTGCAATTAATGAATATTCTCATCCTCGGTGGTGGCGGCTTCATAGGCGCACATCTGGCCAAAAGACTTAAATCAGAAGGACATTGGATACGCATAGTCGACCTGAAGCGAAATGAATACTTTGCTGATGCCGAAATATGCCATGAATTCATACAAGCGGACCTCCGCGACCCAGCAGTAGTGGCTCGGGTAATGTTCTCACCAACACAATGTTCGGTAAAGGACAAAGACAATTCATTTGACTGGGTAATACAAACGGCAGCAGATATGGGCGGTGCCTTATATATCTTCTCTGGAGAAAATGATGCCAACGTCATGCACAACAGTGCGCTCATAAACATCAATGTATCCTTCGAGGCCGTTCGACTAGGCATTAAGAGGTTGTTTTATAGTTCAAGCGCGTGTATTTACCCGGCATACAACCAAGAAGACCCGGACAACCCAAACTGTGAAGAGCGCAGTGCCTACCCCGCCGCGCCAGATAGCGAATACGGCTGGGAGAAGCTTTTTTCTGAACGGATATTCAAGGCATTTGAGCGGAACTATGGGCTGGATGTGCGCATAGCGCGGTTTCATAACATAATGGGCGAGAAAGGTACTTGGTACGGCGGAAAGGAAAAGGCCCCGGCGGCTATTTGCCGGAAGGTAGCTGAAGCCCCGGATGGTGGTAGTATTGAGGTGTGGGGTGACGGGCAGCAGACCCGGAGCTTCCTGCACGTGGATGAATGCTGCGAAGGTATCATCAGGCTCATGCGTAGTGACTGCAAGGAGATAGTCAACATTGGCTCCGAGGAGATGATAAGCATCAATGACCTCACTAAAATGGTGATTAAAATATCCGGCAAGAACCTGACCATCAATAACGTATCTGGTAAGCCTGTTGGCGTACGTGGCCGTAATTCTCACAATGCACTTATTCAAAAGGAGCTAGGCTGGTCGCCATCATTACCGCTCGAGCAAGGTGTTACCAAGCTATACAAGTGGGTAAATGAGCAGGTGAAGGCCAATATCATCAACTTCGGACAGAGCCATCCGTAAGGCGTAACTCGCGGGGCCGTTGCGGTGTCCTTAGCTGGAGAGGTGTTATCTACTCCTGAAAGCAATTAACAAATTGCCAATGCAACGCATCTACTGTGAACGAATTATGCCTCCGGGTTCTTGACTATAATCCTGTCGCCCAGTTTGTCGTACAGCTTCATATCGTACAGCTTCAGCAGGCCTATTAGTTCTATTGTGGTATTGGTTGGTAGCATCCGTGAGGCCACCTTTAGGTATTGCGGCTTCGTTTTGAGATATTCCTCGAGCAGCAGGTACTTAAATCCGTCTTGCACATACTTTCCATTCATGTAGTATGGCTGGATGTTATTTTCCTTTATTGCCTCTGCTATGGAGGCGTAAACTGTATCTGGCTTACCTGTCTGTGCTGATAAGCGGACCACTGGCTTTACTGAGCGCGTTACTTTTGCGATAACAGGGGCTGATTTCTTTCTCATAGTATTTTTAGCTATAGTGCTTTTTGAGAAGCTCAATATTATAGTTAAGTGATTTAAGATAAGCGATGTCGGATGTAGTCCATGAATTCGGATGCGGGGTCATGTCTACGCCAATATTGGTTTCGCTCTCCGGGTCATAGGATTCTTCATACCAACCGATAATACCATTCAGGTCCACAATATCTATCCCGTTTGCACCTTTTTCAGACTCGGGAACTACCTCTTTTACCTTCTTTGCCGGCACCACCAGCTTTATACCAAATCCTCCCTTTCCCTTTCTGGAAACGGGTGTTTTAGCGGGTACGGGTACTGGTGTTTTTTCATCCCCGTTTTCAGTATCAGAAACTGGGATAGCATCTTGCGAAATCCCCGTTTTACTATCTGCGGTTTGATTAAAAACGGGTGTTTCTTCCGGGATTATCCCCGTTTCACTGTCTGTAGCAGCTTCATCAGAAACGGGTGTTTTTTTCTTGGTTATCCCCGTTTTTGGTTCAGGCAGGTCTGGTGAATTGGATATCGGAATAACTGGCTTTGGCTTGTTTCCCTTATTGTATATCCTGACGGTAATTGAAATCTCGATGATGTTGTCATGTATTTCCCCGGCATAGCACTCCGACTCTGCATGTATGGGGTTTAGGAATTGCCAAGAGTCATCCGTTATTATACCAGCCTCTACAAGTAAGTCATGTATCGTATCTGACTTGTTGGTGTTATCTCGTTTGATGTTGTCCTTCCAGTAGTAGTACACGCGTATCGAGGCATCCTCTATAGGGAACATAAGGCCGTATTTGCTGTATTTTGCAGACCAATATGCGGCCTGCTCCAGTATCTTCTCTTTGGAGGCAATGATGAAGGGAACGTACCTGTTATTGCCTCGAATGAACACCTTTAGGTTTCTGTCTATGCGGTCCACTATCTCTGCGGCTGTGGCAGTTGGGTTTTTGAGTATTTTTGGCTTTATCGTCCACCAGTTGGTTGCCGGTATCCATTCATTTTTTTTGGATGGGCAGAACCCGGTAAGCAGGAACCTGATGGTCAGGTACTTGTCGGCCCTCTTTTTTTTCTTTGGTGGCAGGGATATGCCAAATAGCCCATCTATCTTTTTATTGTACTTGTAGTTTGGCTTTTGCTTCATTACCCGTTTTACAGCAATAAACGTGCCGAAAATTTAATTTGTATAAGTTATAAAATGATGGTAATATTTTGTATATTTGTTTTGATATGGCAAACGAACAAAACACAGACCTAACCTCATTCCTGCGCCTGCGCAAGTACATCGGCATATTCGGCTTGACTATGCCGATACAGATACTTATCATGGTGGGCTTCCAGAAGTCAATCTCCTATTCGTACTATACGGCATTCCACGACCTGTTTATATTGAATATCAGCGTCATAGGGCTGTTCCTGTTCTGTGATAAGGGTTACGATGTGATAGATACCATCTGCAATAGGATTGCTGGTGTGGCTGCTATTCTGGTGGCCCTCAACCCCTGTGAGTCAACGGAAAAGATACTAGGCACTGCTCAATCGAATATTCATTACACGGCAGCCGGGGTGCTGTTTATTACGCTGGGGTGTATTTCCCTGTTCCTCTTCACTATGAGTGATGGTTCGCCTACGGATATGAAGTACAAGCGCAATGCTGTGTATAGAATTTGTGGGAGTGTGATACTGGCCTCCGTGGTTGTGATTGGATTTTTGTCTAAGGCTGGCTGTCCAATATTCATACCGGAGTCGGTATGCTTGGTTGCGTTTGGTTTTGCATGGTTTGTGAAGGGTAAAACAATTTTTCAGGACGCAGCGTAATTGGCACACAATTTGCTACATTTGTATTGCACGTTTGTTTGACGCTTTTTGAAAATTCGTTTGGACCCGAGTTCGAATCTCGGCGGCTCCACCCGTAGAGATTGCAAATGGATACCTGAGCCACTTAATCTGTATATGGTTATAAAGGGTCAATCTCTTAAATTGGTAGTGTCCTAATTTGAAAGTTAAAATTCCTTAACAAATATATGAAAAAGAAAGAAGTAGAAATTGTGGGCAATCCATATAAAGAGGCGATATACGGAGTGTATCATAATGGGCTTTTAGAAATGATGAATATGCTATGCTGTTCTAATCACCCGCAAGAAAAAGTGAAAATAGCTATGAACATGATAGTTAATATGCGAAGTGAGGCGAGATTAATGAGAGAGGAAGTAAGAAAGAGAATAAAAAATGGGACTCACCCTAATATATTAACAAGTAAATCCAAGAAGTGAGTGTTAATTTTGAATATATAAACCATAGTTGAATTTTTCTTTGCTCCGCCAGCTCCTTTTTTGTCTTGCATTCCCGCATCCTGAAAGTATTCTTCTATTTCCAAGGCATTATCTTTTGAGCCAGCTTCCCACCATTGAAAGTGCATTGCAGTTAATTGCTTTTGGTATTCATGTTGTGCTTTTCTTACTGATGGGTCATTAGTGATTCCAATATACCAATTACTGTAATCAACGTAAAGGAATGACCTACCACTATCAGGGTGTATGTGATTTTCTATCGCCCTTTTTATAGCACCTATTTTGTGTCCGCTATTTGTTGCCATAATTGTATTAGTTGCTTTCAAAAGTAACCAAAACCATAATTACCTGTACATTCTCGCCAGCCTTTTCTTTTCGGCTTCTATTTCCTCAGCATAAGCCATGCGCACTATATCGTCTATGGTCATGGGTTTAGTGGCTAACTTAGCCTCCATAGCGGGAGTAACACGAAGGGTCTTATGAATACGCACCCAGTTGTAATAAGCATAGTGGATAGCAATCGCGTGGCGGTGGTTTTCTATCTTCTTTGAGAACGCATTGGTAAGGCGGGTGAACCTACGCATGTTCATACGCGCATGGTAAGGTTTTGACGTTCTACAAAGCTTGTAGAAATATCAGCCTCGGCGGGATTGCCAGATACCCAAACCTTCTTTATGCCGGTGCAGGTAGCGGGGCTGTATTTTCTATCGCTGCCCTCACCTTCGGCTGTGCCGTAGGTCTTTATCAAACGGGCATAATCTATTTCATCTTCAAAAGCATCCTCAATGGCTTTCAGGTAAGGCTTATGCCCATCGGTGGTAAGCTGTACTCTGTGCTTTAACCTACCCGCCACGTCACGCATAAACTTATCAGCGCATTCAGCCTCACGGTCGCCAACAAGCCATGAAACAACCAGTTTGGTATCAGCATCTATCCCGACCCATGTCCACGCATCACCGACATGCTGTGTGTCCTTTTTGGTGCAGTAATCCACGTTCTTGTCCTTGCACATAACAAAGCTCCATATTTCGTCACATTGAACGAGATTGGAATTGACGTTGACCACGTTTTCATTATGGAATTTAAGGCAGGCTTGACCTACCTGAACAAGTACCCTCGAAATGGTATCTATATGAATATCGGTTATTCTTGAAATGGAGCGAAGGCTAGTTCCTTCAACGAGTAATCTTACAATCTTTGACCTGTCCTCAATACTTAACTTGTTCATTTCTATTAGCCGTATTCCAATCTGTTATCCTAATTCCAGTCCTCTCCGTTTCTTCAGTATGTTATAGTATGTAATCCAAATTACGTGCCAAATTGTTTAGATAATTGACATTAACAAACCTTTATTTCTAACTAATTTGGAATTTTGCACGTGATTTGGTGTGTAAGTGTTACGAAAGTTGGAAATAATGACAAGCACACTAATAACATACATACAGGAATTGATAGAGCTGCCATGTAGCGACTACGCCATCGGGATAACTGACAACCTCAATAAGTTCGCTAAGAACACAGGGAAGGGCGGTATCGTAGTCTTGGACTACCGCAACGAGTGGATAACCCTACAAGCGTACAATCATTTCGTCAATCAAGGCATGACCGGGCATAAGCATATCGGTTACAGGACAAGATACCTGTACCTGTATAGGTTGGATGGGCAGCACATCAAAGGAGTAATCTAAAATCAAAACAATGATACGTACAGAAACAATTGAAGAATTTGAAACGCAGATTGAAGAAGGGGAATTGACCGTCATTCACTTTACAGCCAGACCGAATATCGTCAACTACAGGATTGGGTGGTGGGTGAATGTAATCGGGAGCATATTCATACGGCCATGCGGTACGAAGGATAAGTTAGGACTGGTACTGGCGCACAACATACCCGTTGCCCCTGCTAAATACTACTTCAAAAACGCACATGAGCAATTACACTTCATGTTGTTTTTCCCTGCGCTGCCAAAGGGTACTACGCACATAGACATTGTTGAAGAAGAAGGTAGCAACCGTATTGGTCTTTATAACTTCTACCGAGTGCCTATGAGTAAGATAAACGGCGGAGTGCCGTTGCAGCGGCACTAAAGCGGGGCGAATAAAAAGGCGGGACTGATAATCCCGCCTTTTTTTATATTTTTACTGAAACACACAAGAATGAAATTAATACAAGTCAAGCTTAGTAAGGCGGTGACTAATCTTATAAGATTAAGACCAGAGAGAGATAATATTAATAATTTCAAAGTGTGCCTTCGCAATCTTATTGATAAAATTAATGTTGCTGAACAAAGAGCCAAAGATGAATCGGAAGAGCATTTAAAAAACGACATCAGGGATTTCTTGCGTGATTCTTTTTACAAAGACACCAATGCCATTAATACAAAAGAGAAAGCAGACTTAGCCATTTACAAAGACAAGTCAATAGATTCTAATGTATGTGTAATCATAGAGGCTAAGAGACCTAAAAATAAGGGTGAAATGTTATCGCTTGATAACCCTAATAAAAAAGCGTTTCACGAACTTGTTTTGTATTACATGAGGGAAAGGGTGAAGGGAAATAATGACATTCAATATCTGATAGCGACCAATATTAACGAGTGGTATATTTTTGAGGCGAAGTATTTTGAGAAGAATTTTTATGTGCCTTATTTTATTAAACAATACAACGAGTGGGACAAAAAAATGAAAGTCACTTCCAATACCGAGCTTTTTTATAACGGTATTGCAAAGTCATACATTGATACTATCGAAGATGAAATACCCTGCATATGCTTTGATGTTCGTGATTACGAAAAGACCATAAAGCAGGATAGTTCAAATGATGACGCAAAATTATTAACCTTATACAAAATCCTATCTCCATACTTTCTATTGCGCAAGGAATTTGCTGATGACAGCAATGAATTAGACCTTAACTTCTATAAAGAACTGTTGCACATAATAGGGTTGGAGGATGTTAAGGAAGGTGGCAGAAATATCATCCAGAGAAAAAGAAATGCTGGGTCTTTAATTGAACTGACTATCGACGAATTGCAAACAGATGGCATTTACAAAGTGGCTAATTTAAGTAGTCATGGAGTAACCTCAGAAGAAAAACACTTTAATATCGCACTTGAACTTTGCATCACATGGGTTAACAGGATTTTATTCCTGAAATTATTGGAGGGGCAGTTGAAGAACTTTCATAATGACGGGCAAGATTATTCAATACTCAATATAGATAGGGTTAATGATTTCGACAAGGTATTTAAGTTATTCCATAAGGTATTAGCGGTATCTTATAAAGACAGGAGTGAGGCTATACAAAAAGAATACAAAGACGTTCCATACCTTAATAGTTCCCTATTTGATTTCAGCGAATTAGAGGAGGTCACTATCAAAATAAACTCTCTTGACGATGGCGCAGAGGAACTCCAATTAATCAGTACAACAATCCTTAAAGCACAAAAAAAGAGTGTAAACAAACTACCTGTACTTGAATACCTTTTTAGGTTTCTTGATGCTTATGATTTTTCTGCTGACACCAAAGAAGATATAAAAGAGAAAAACAAAAAACTTATTACAGCATCGGTGTTAGGTAAGGTTTTTGAGAAGATAAATGGGTATAAAGATGGCTCGATATACACGCCTTCATTTATTACTATGTATATGTCAGAACAATCTATAAGATTAGCGGTTGTTCATAAATTCAATGAAGTATGCAAATGGGAGTGTAATAATTTCGATGAATTAAAAGATAGGATTGATACAACGTATCTGGAAAAGGGAGACAGAATAAAATACAATGAGATTGTAAACTCTATAAAGATTTGTGACCCCGCTGTTGGTTCAGGGCATTTCCTTGTGTCTGCATTAAATGAGTTAATTAAGATAAAGGGCGAACTGAAAATATTAAGTTACAAAGACTGGAGCAGGGTAAAGGAATGGGAGATAAAATTAGATAATGATGAGCTTATAATTATTGACATCGAAGAAGGCTCTCACTATTCGTACTCGCTAAACCAAAAAAATAATAAAATTGATAAACTTCAAAAATTACAGGAAGCATTATTCTACGAGAAGCAGACGCTTATTGAGAATTGTTTGTTTGGGGTGGACATTAATCAAAAGTCAGTAATGATTTGCAGATTAAGGCTATGGATAGAGTTGCTGAAAAATGCCTACTATAAATCTGATACCGACTATACTGAATTAGAAACATTACCTAATATTGACATCAACATTAAGTGCGGGAATAGCCTTATTAGCAGGTTTTATTTGGATGACGATTTAAGCAAGGCACTAAAAAGTATCAAGTACAATATCGAGCAATATAAAGGTTTTGTATTAGACTATAAAAAAGCGAGGACTGCTGGTGAAAAGCGAGGACTTCAAAAAATAATTGATACAATAAAAAGTGATTTTAGGACAGAGATAAATAAGAATGACCCCAAAAGATATAAGCTAAGTAAAGCTAACGGTGAATTATTCAATCTTGAAAATCAAATTGCGCTCTTTGATGAAGATGAAAAGCAGAAAAAAACAAAGTTAGGCAGGAAAAAAATTTTAGAATCCGAAATCAAAAAGCTATCAACTGAAATCAAGGAAATAGAAAACAATGTTATCTATAAAGATGCGTTTGAGTGGAGATTTGAATTTCCTGAAGTCTTAAAAGACAATGGTGATTTTGAGGGGTTTGATTTGATTATTGGCAATCCGCCATATGGAGTTAGTATAAACACAAAAGACAATGTAGAATACTCTAAACAATATAAAGATATATTATCTGGGGAGCTTGAAACCTACATTTTATTCTATTACTTGGGATTAAAAGTTATAAATAAAAGTGGTCTGCTATCTTATATCACTCCTGATAGTTGGTTGACAAATAAAGCCGCATCAAATTATAGACAGTGGCTTCAAGGTAAATGCGATATAATAGATGTTTTCGACTATTACAAGCCTTTTAGTGAGGCTAAAGATACTCGTTGCCATTCTGTATTATTTGGTGCTTACAATGGTCATAAACTGATAAAAGTTAGACAAACATTACCAAGTAAATTAGTAGTGTATAGAGAGTATGATGTGCCTCAGAAAATTATTAAAGAATATGGTTATAAAGAGTGGAGATTATACATATCAAGCAAAGAGCGAGGTATATTCCATAAGATAGAGAGTATCGGAATTCCTTTAGAGAATTTATTTAAAATAAAATACGGACTAAGGACTGGTGACAATAATAAATACATATCTAATCAGCCTTCTGATTATCCAATAATAGCAGGCTCCGATATAGCTGAACTATATTTGATTAAATGGAAAGAAAAATATTTGAAATCTACAGAAGGTCTACCAATAAGTTACTTCGATAAAAATTTTTCAAGCAAGAAAATAATTATTCAGTACGTAAGAACAAACAGCATTAATATAAATGCAAGGTGGCTTGAGTGTGCATATGTTGAAGGGAATTATATACCGTTAAATTCGTTGAGTTATATTTATATCGATGAAGAACAAGAAGAAAGTCATTCTTTGAAGTATTGTTTGGCGTTGCTAAATTCAAGATTGATTAATAAATATTATAGAGCCTGTTATACAGATGTCAATGTTAAGCCGACATATTTAGCACAATTACCTATCCCTAAAATTAGCTTAATTCAACAAAAGCCATTCATAGATTTGGTAGATAAAATCATTTCAGGAAAGCAACAAGGAAATAACACAACTGATTTAGAAAGGGAAATCGACTGCATGGTATATGCCCTGTATGAACTAACGGCAGAAGAAATTACCTTGATTGAGTAATATTAACCATTATTTGGTTTTGCTTTTTTTTAGTTGTCTTAACGGTGGGCAATGGTTTATCTTCATAAACTTCTTCCCGTTCACCTGTGGTTAATTCCATGATATATTTCGCCAATTGATTTGTATCTTTGGGTCTGTGCGGTTTGTTCGTTTTCATACAGTAAAGTTACGCCAGATTACTGTTAAGGAATTTTAACTTTCAAATTAGGACACTACCAAATAAGATGAGCAACTTAACAGCAGGCCCGGAACAATCCTTAAATGAACTGCGCGAGCGAATTTATGGACATATTGACGAACTGGTGGCGGATGCGCTCAAAGAAAGCGACACCCAGTTTAAGAACATGAACCTGAAGTACGATGTTGACCGGATGATGGCAATACATAACATACCTTTCATAATGGCTTTGATACCGATAGGTATACTTGCGTGCTTGGATATTTTGGGTAACGTCCTAAATAAAGGTAGAAAAATAAATACAAATCAGTAACTTAGCAAGACAATGCACCGCGCCTACGAATATCGCATCTATCCCAACGCCAGTCAACGCAAGTTGATTGAGCAGACGTTTAATGGGTGTAGGTTAGTATACAACCTTGCATTAGAGGTAAAGC
>TBL_comb47_HYPODRAFT_10005685_pt1 | contig 13815 bp, 13 predicted proteins | sample TroBogypolimnion_40_FD_10682 | JGI IMG/M metagenome (IMG submission 10682)
ATCGGCGGACGCACCAGCGAAACCAGCATTGTCGGGCATTTGCCTGCCGCGCTCGCCGGAATCAGCTTCAATAAGTTCATCGCCGGCGCTTGTCACATGGATGTCTGGACTCGCAATGAGCGCATTCTGGACAACCCGGCTTATCTGATGGCCGCCATGTGGTACATTGCCGGACAAGGCAAAGGCAACCGCAACATGGTTATCGTCCCCTATTCCGACCGGTTGATCCTGCTGTCCCGCTACTTCCAGCAACTTGTTATGGAATCAATCGGCAAGGAAAAAGACCTTGACGGCAATATTGTCCATCAGGGTTTGAATGTCTTCGGCAACAAGGGCGGAACTGACGCCCATGCTTTTATCCAGCAGTTGAACGACGGGCGCGATGATTTCTTCGTTACTTTCATTGAAGTGCTGAAAGACGCCATGGAACTGCCGATCGACGCCAATACTAAAATGGGCGACTACCTGCACGGTTTCATGGAAGGGCTCTCCGCCGCGCTGCGCGGCAAAGGCCGCCAAGTCATGAAACTCAGCATTGTCGAGGTTGATGAATTCAGCCTGGGCATGATTATCGCGCTCTACGAACGCGCCGTGGCGGTATATGCGGAACTGATCCATATCAACGCCTTCCATCAGCCCGGAGTTCAGGCGTACAAGCTGGCGGCCAAAGAGATTCTTGACCTCCGCCTGAAGGTGATTGAGAAACTGAATACGGCAGGCGCCTGTTCCGGCACCGCCGCTGAAATCGCAGCCAAAATCGGCATGCCGGACAACGAAATAGAAATCGCCGGACTGCTCAATAAGTCCTCGTTAAACTGCCCGCGCGGCATTATTTCCCGCACTTGGAACGGCAAAAACTGGATATATACCGTGAAATGAGGACAGGCTCCGCCATAAGCCATAAGTTTAAGGCGGGCTTTGCCCGCAACCCAAAAGACAGGGAATTCAGGAGTCAGAATTCAGAAGTCAGAATGGGAACCGGAAATTCAAAAAACAGAGGAACGGTTGCTATGGCGGATAACCCAATGGAGGGTTGTGCTCCGTCACAACCGTCTTTCGATCCCGGTCACAACAGAGCGTAACTCTCCATTAACGCAACTATTTGATAAACAGCCACTTTATGACACCAATTTTAAAAACTTTTAAAACATGGAAGTCTAAAACAAAGATACTAATATGCCGGTCAATACCGGCAAGCTGAAACTATGAAGCATGAGTTTATATTTAGCGCCGCTGAGGCGGCGCGACTTCTGAATACCGCGCTGCCTGAACAGTGCGGCGCGGTCGAACAGCTCTATCCGGTTCAGATTACGCCTTATTATTTGAACCTGATTGACCGTCGCGACCCGCTTAGCGACCCGATCTGGAAACAGTGCATGCCCGATCCGGGAGAACTGCTCGACCCGGACGCGTCATTCGATCCGCTGTCCGAGGAAACCCAGATGCCGGTATCCCGCGTCATCCATCGTTTTGCGGACCGGATTGTGCTGCTGTCCACAGGCCGCTGCGCGGTCAAATGCCGCTTCTGCTTCAGGAAACGCACCTGGAAGACCGGCGCTGAATTGCCCGACATCAGCGACCGGGAGCTTGAAGAGGCCTGCCGCTATCTTAAAGACAACCCGCAGATACAGGAAGTGCTGATTTCCGGCGGCGATCCGCTCATGCTCAGCACTTCCAGACTGCACGAAATCTTGACGCAACTGAACTCAACCGGGACCATTTCCGTGATCCGCATCGGCAGCCGGGTTCCGGTTACCTGGCCGGAGAGGATTGACCATGAGTTTATCAGTATGCTGTCCGGGTTTGACGGCTTGTGGCTGATGACGCATTTCAACCACCCCGCCGAAGTTACTCCGGAATCCGCCGCCGCCTGCAAGAAATTCATCAAAGCCGGCATTCCCGTGCTCAATCAAACGGTATTGCTGCGCGGCGTCAATGATGATGCCGCCATTCTCGAAAAGCTTTTCCGCAAACTTATCCGGATACAGGTAAAGCCGCATTATCTTTTCCACGTTGACCCGGTCAGAGGTGTCCGCCACTTCGCCACCGGCATCAAAAAAGGGTTGGAGATCCTCAGAGAATTCCGTCCCCGGTTATCCTCGCTGGCAGTTCCGACTTTCGCGATTGATTTGCCGGAAGGCGGCGGTAAAGTAGCGTTGCAGCCGGATTACCGTTGCGGAGACGGGTTCGTTTCAATTAACAACGGCAAAGTCGTGAAATATCCCGGCCCCCTCAATAACTAATTCGGAACGTTTTCTCGTAATATGGGAATATGGAATCGTTACGCGTTCTTATCTGCCCAGTTGCGCATCCCAATGGCGAGATTAAATGCCCGCAATAAAAAAATAATTTGTAAAACATGTAACCTTTTATTAAAGCAAGCGTCTATATTAAGGAAATCACAGAAAGGCATCGTAAGAAATGGCGGAAGTGCCTGAATTCATGAATGTCCCGACAGACGAAAAACTAATTTCCGGAGCGGGAAGGACAAACCGCAACATTGACGATGCCGGGATAATCCAAAGCATCCTTGATGGGGCAGTGGATAATTTTGAGTTGCTTGTTAACAGGCATAAGGCAAAAATCGGACGAATCGCCGTCGCCAGAGTCAGACCGGAGGATGTTGAAGACATCACGCATCAGACGTTTGTCCAGGCATTCAAGGCGTTGAGTTCGTTCAGCGGAAAGGCTCCTTTCGAGAATTGGCTGTCAAAGATGGCGGTCCACTGTTGTCACGATTACTGGAGGACGAAACAACGCGAAAACGCAAAGCTTGTCCGTCCAGGCAAAGAGTTGAATTATCAGGCTTGGCTTGACAGGATTTCTGCCATCGCCAACGATAGTGATTTAACTGAGGCTGCGGAATTGGAAGAGACGCAACTGGCCCTCGCCCGGGCGATGGGACGGCTCGACGCCGACGAAAGATGGCTCCTTGAGTCGTATTACTACGAGGCAATGCCGCTCAAAGACGCCGCCGCGACATTAGGGTGGAGCCTGGTAAAAACCAAAGTCAAAGCGATGCGCGCACGAAGGAAACTTAGAAAAACGATTGACGAATTAATCACCGGGTGGTCGAAATGAACAAAACAAAGCAAAAAATCGAAGCGGTTTTCAAGAAAGCCCATCTAGCAGCCTCAAAGCTCCAGGAGCCTGTTTTCAGCACAAAATGGCAATCACGGGTAATGGACGAAGTCGTACGCTCCGCCAGGCCTGCTCCTGTGCTTCGTAACGATGACGTTCCGCTGAATGCTTTCGCTTTTCGCCTTGGCTGGGCCATGCTTGGTTTGGCATTTGTTGTTTCTGTCGTCTTCTGCGTCGTCGGAATAAATACCCTGCATAAAACAGAAAGCGGAAGCAAATCATCGTTGTGGGAATTCGTGGATCAAAGCGTGAATACTTACGATGTAAATTTATTTGATAAAACAAGCAAAGCCAAAGGGAGTGATGTAAAATGAGAAAGAAAGGAATTGTTTTCGGCTTTCTGCTGTCATTGTTAGCGGGAATCATACTGGGGGCATCAGCAGGAATTTTACTGTTTCCAATGATTTTCCCGCCGCCTCATCCTTCCGGTCCGAATGACGAAGACAAAGCCGGCGGACATCCTCCGCTTCCTTCAGACGTCATTCAAAAAAGGATTATGGAGCGCTTGGAAAGTGAGTTGAATTTGACCGGCGGACAAAAAACACAAGTGGAAAAGGAAGTGAAGATTTTCGCGGACGAACTCGGTATATTTCATGACGCCAACCGTGAAAAATTAATATCCATGTTTGAAGCTTTCAAAACAAAACTGGCCGGACTGCTTTCCGAAGAACAAGTCGCACGTCTTGATAAGATTTCAAGAAGAATATGTAATCCGGCGTCTCCGCAGGAACCTCGCATGAAGAACGGAGCAGATGATCGCCGTCCGCCGCCTCGGGAAAATAATCAGCCGGGCAAGCCGGAGCATCGTCCGCCGTCATTTTAAATTAAAACTGCGGATGTTTTACCCGAAAAAGCAAGTTCAGTTTGTAACCTTTCATTCAATCCGGCGTCTTATGTTGATAAAATAGAAGCCCAAAACAAGAAATAAGGATAACCTAATGAACCGGACAGCCAAAATATCCACCCTCTTGCTGATGTTATTGATCTTCATATTCGTACTAAATGCATGGTCGCGGGAAGCAGTATTCATCTTGCGCAGTTCCGAGGTATCGGACGGCGGAACGCTGCCGGCTGAATTCACCGGCGACGGAACCGGCGCCACGCTGCCTCTCGCCTGGAGCGGCGTTCCGGCTGGAACCCGAAGCTACACGCTTATCATGCACCATATTGATCCCAAAGGGAAAACCAAGTGGTATTGGACGCTATACAACATTCCGGCGAATGTCCAAAGTCTCGCAAAGAATGTTCAAGGCGTCGGAACGTCAGGCAATAACAGCATCAACAAGCGTACAGAGTGTGCCCCGCCGCACTCCAAGGGCCCCGGACCTAAGACATATATCTATACCATTTACGCCTTGTCTTCGACGCTGCAATTCAGCGAACCGCCGGATCAAGTCAGCCGCGAAGTCTTGCTGGAAGCGATGAAAGACCATATCCTGGCCTCTGCGGAACTGCACGTGGTTTACTCGCGACCGGACGGAACCGTAATCAAAACAAACAACAATAGTCCCAGTTTAAATCCCGAACAATAAGGAGTGTGTCATGAAATCATTAATTCTGATCTTTGCAATGTCAGTTGCAGTACCGAATCTGATGGCCCAGCACGAGGACGGACCGCCGCCGCGGGCTGACAAGACGCCGCGCCAGGAAGGCTCACGAAATGAAACACAGACTTTAACTTCTGAACAGAAAGCGAAAGTCGCGGACATTCTGGCTCAATACAAGGCATCGGCATTGACCGCGGCGGATGCCAGAGCCATTCACGAAGCATTCCGGGATGCCGGATTGCGGGACGGACCGGCCTTAAAGCAAATCCTCGAAGAAGCCGGATTTGATTTAGATAAATTACGTGATTTAGACCCTCCCCCGGATAAGGATACTGAAAACAGCAGAGCATCAGGTGACAGTAAAAAAGAAACAGTTCAAGAAAAAGGGAAACCCGCGGATCGCGAACAAAGAAAAAACGGCGGCACGCAGAAATATTGCCTTGAACAGGCGGTGTCCGACCATGCACAATTGCATACCATTGCCTTCAACGGCCTGGCATTCATTACCGGCGACTTTGGCGCATCCACGTTCATTCCGCCGGGCAAAGTCTGCGACTTTTTCGGGTTTCAATATATGCGCGATATTGATGCCGCACAGAAGGGACACAACCCGATGTTCCTCAACCGCGTTGCTGGAAACGTACTGCGCATTCTGAATAATGAGCAGCGCGCCCTGTTCGAGAAAGCTGCGCGCCAGGAAGCCGGGCAATTGCTTGCGCTTGCCGAAAAGCGACTTCCGCTTATCAAAACGTTTTGTCGTGAACTCAATGCCGATGTTCCGTCCGGAAGCAAGGGATTGAACAAAGAGGCGGTAATGCGGTATGTGGGCGACATCTTTGCTTTGGACGCTGAATTAAGCTACAGGCGCGCCCAGATTTTTGGACAAATAGCATCGTCCTTCACGCCAGAGCAAAAGAAATACCTCGCCCAAATGCATTTCGGCGACTTCAATTCCTGGCCTGACGTGGACATGGACAAATACAAGTTGCCCAGAGGCACGGAAAAACTCGTCAATGTGGCATATATGACGTACGCCAGCGAGTTCTTCAGTTGGTACGCCGGTTCAATCGAGGCCGATACCTATTTCTGTCCGGAACGGCACGGCACCTATTTCGGAGGATTTTACATGAAAGACATGCCCGCCATGGGGAAACGCGACTATAATATCAGCACATCCGTCACCGGCGACAGCGGAAAAATGTTTCTGGATACTCTTAATGAAACACAGCGCGGATACGTTACCGGAATCATCGAGTCACAACGAAAAGCTCTTTTGGAAATCATAGCGGTCCGCAAGAACATATCTTGCGAACTGCGCAAATTTCTTAAAGGTGAAACACCGGACAAGGATAAAATTATCGAAATGGGACGCCGCTATGGCGAACTGGACGGGGAAATGTCATGGTATTATGCGATCGCGTTCGCTAAAGTTAAACGGACTCTGACGCCGGAACAAAATGCAACTTTAGTTAAACTAAGAAATCTTGAAGGCTATCAGAGCGCCCCCTATTACATCTATTCCCAGGCAATGAAAGAAAAACCGGCGTTGCCGGATACGGACAGTTTCTTCTTCCAACCTGAAAACGAGAAATCAAAATGAAGTCATTGATCCGGCTTGCGGCGGTATTGTGTCTGACGTTAGCCGTCCATGCGACAGACGGCGAACGCAAGGGCGGCGGAAAAAAGGCAGACGGCGAGAATGATATCCGCAACATTTTCCTTTCGGATATTCCGGACTATCCGGGCAATGTCATTCTTGCCCGGCCGACCGGCCATTCAATCACTGCCAATATCATGCTTAATAAAACAGCCCAAGCGCGGATAATTTATGGGTCGGATGGGAAAAGCGAGCAGCAGACGGATGTATTCGAACTTAAACCAGGGGAAACGCGGGAGATCGTTCTGGATAATCTTCCGGCTGATGCCGCCTGTCACTATCGGCTTGTCGATGCCGGCACAAACAACATCTTGTCGGCGGATTGCTGCAGCGGAACTTTTCATACCTGTCGTCCGCCGAACTCAAACTTCACCTTCACGATTCAGGCCGACTCGCATCTGGACGGTTATTGCCTGCCGGAACTCTATAAATTAACATTGAACAATGCAATCGCCTGCAATCCTGATTTTCATATTGATTTGGGTGACACTTTCATGACTGGCAAAATTGCGACACGATCAGACGCGATCAAGCAGTATTCAGCCCAGCGCTATTACTTCGGGCTGATCGGGCGTTCCGCTCCGGTTTTCATGACAATCGGCAATCATGACGGCGAAGAGGCCGATAAGAGCGGCTCCTGCGAAGCCGACAGCCTGGCAGTCTGGGCCTGTAAACAACGCAAGCATTATTTCAGTAATCCGGTTCCGGATAAATTTTATAGCGGCAATGCCGAGGCTCAACGTTACGCGGGACAACTCCAGGATTATTATGCCTGGGAATGGAGCAATGCACTCTTTGTTGTGCTTGATCCTTATTGGTATTCCCGCTCCAATAAAGGCGGCAACGCTCCCTGGAATATGACTCTCGGCAAACCGCAATATGACTGGTTGACTCAAACGCTGCGTAATTCACATGCTGCATTCAAGTTTATCTTCATTCACCAACTGGTCGGCGGATTGGATAAAGGCGGACGCGGCGGAACCGAGGCAGTACCGTTGTTCGAATGGGGCGGACACGAAAAAGACGGCAGAGACACCTTTGCCGACAACCGGCCCGGCTGGGAAAAACCGATACACAATCTGCTGGTCGAAACCGGAGTCAGTGCGGTTTTTCACGGACACGACCATTTTTTCGCTTATCAAAAACGGAATGGCGTCATTTATCAACTTGTGCCGCAGCCGGCCCATCGCAACTTCAGGAATCACCAGGCGGAAGCATACGGTTATCTTGACGGTATTTTTCTTCCCAACTCCGGCTTTCTGTCTGTTACGGTCACCCCGAACTTGGCCACCGTCACCTACGTCCGATCCGCCCTGCCCTCAATGACAAAAGATGGCGTCAGCAATGCCCGGCACGAGTATTTCTATACATTCGGTCCTCGTGCAATGACGATGGTATCTGCGAAAACGCCAGTTTCATCCAAGTAAAGACAAAACTTGCAGTCTTCACCTTCAGTTTATTAGTTTCGGGAAACTTCCGCAAATAGATGCTATATCTATAATCCTAAAAAAAGCAGTTGGATTTTTTTAGGTTAATTGTGGTAGATTGCGGAAGGATTAGCATAGCGCGATTTTTAGTTTTTGCATAGGTTTAACAAAAAGTTATTGACGATTATTAATGTATGTTATTATTAATAATAGGTTTAGCGCAGTTATATAATTTCAACTGCGCCGTTTAGGTTTATTCCACATCCACTGCGACGGAAAATCATAACTTTTTCTCTCAGTGCTTCCAATTCACGTTCCATTTGATAAACTTCATGAAGATTGATGACTTTCCTCTTCGCCCATCTTTTTCTTGGCGCATATAATAGTATCCAGTTATATAATGCGCTGCGTGACACGCCAAACTTCACACATGCGTCAGGAATACTCGTGCCTCTCTTGGCTAAAATTTATCTTTGATCGAGTTTTTTTACCTCACGCCGACGACAAAGGCAAAGTTTTCATCCGAGTCACTGTTTTCAAGCAATGCAAACGCATGTTCCTTTTCGTATTTGAGCCTTGAGCGTCGTTCCCGTTTGGCTTGCTTTATGGCCGCGACCGATTGCTTGAAAGCTTTTACGTCTTTCGGGGTAATTACCGCTCCCAACAGCCGCAACTCTTCAATTGCGATTTCCGGCTTCACATAAAACCATTTGGCATAGCGTCGAATCCGGTAAATCAAATCCGGCGACTGCATGAAATGTCTTTTCGGAGCCACCGCCAGACGCTGTTCCCTGGTTAATCCGCCGCGCATTTTGCCTGCCATTGCCTATGTTCTCCGTTCATGAAACATTTCTTGCAGGTGAGAGAGGTAATTCCTGCTGCCTTTGCCCATATCGAAAGTACGTGCGGACTGTTCCAGCCGCAGGAAAATAGCACTGTATTCCGCCTCGCGGCATGGGTATAAAGCCAACGCCAGCGCGGCGGCTTGCCAGATTAAATCATGCACAAGATTAATCCGTCTTCCGTCCGGACGGCGGCGCATGGCGGAAAATATTTCCTTGAAATCGGCATCCGAAAGCGACATTCCCGGCAGTTCAGAGATACCGGCAGCTTGAAAGACTATCATTTACCGCAGCACCTTTTGTATTTTTTGCCGCTGCCGCACGGACATGGCTCGTTCCGTCCGATCTTGCCGGTACGCGGCAAGAGTTGCGGCGTTTCGGGGACATCATCGCTACGGCTTCGGGCATAAATCTGCCGGAGTTTTTCATGCCGCTCTTTCAACATGGCGTAAAAATCCGGGTGCCGGGTTTCGAATGCCGCCTTAAAAACCGCCATCGGAATAATCCCGGCAGTTTTCTTTTCAAGCCACTGGCGGCTAAGATATCCAATGTGAAATGCATAATCCAGTTTGACTTCTATCCTTTTTCTATCCCCCGCCGGTATCCGGCCTACACTGATCAACGCGTCTTTACAATTACAGGACGGATTCAGACAATAGCTGTCAATAACCCCGCCGGTATCCGGCCTACACTGATCAACGCGTCTTTACAATTACAGGACGGATTCAGACAATAGCTGTCAATAACTGCGTAATCAATTTCGTCCAGAGTTATCCATAAATAATTGTCGAACGGCAAAACGTCCCCGTAAGCGACAAGAGTTCCATTTTTAACCGCGTAATCGTCAAAATTATAACGAATGTTTTCAACGGGCTCATTGCAGGCGAGTCCGCCTTTATACGCCAAATAAAATGAATTCAATAACTGCCAGTCCTCTTCCGTCATTTGAGAATGAAAGAACATGGCAAAGGCATTATCCAGCTCCGATGGTTTCAGCGCCCTGGATTTGATATTCAGCTCGATGTTGCGCGTTTTCATATCGTTGTTTTCCGGCAGCGGGGTCAACTCAAGCGATATCTCACCGCAATCGCAGGCGGGGTTGCTGCAAGCCATTATCAGACATGTATATTGAGGCTCGCCTTTTATCCCCGGAAGAACGACGATAAGGTCCCCGTCGGTTTCATAGTTGTCATTGAAAATCATATTATGATCTCTTTAAGTTATGGCCTGACGATTGACGTACTCGGCCACGGCGGCGACAAACCCGGCGGCGTCATCGGTTACGGCATTGACAAACCCGGAAGCGTCATCTGCTACAGCATCGCCCGGCTCCTGGACTTCATGCATGCAAAGCTGCAATAACAGCAGATGCCTGCGTTCAATTCCGGTAGCGTTGCTGACGATTTTAAGCATCTCGGCAACAAATTGTGATGGCGCTTTTTCCGGAATCTCCGTCACCGTGTGAAGGTAGAGCGCACAGGCGGCAGTCAGCACTGCCTGGCGGGCCGGCGCGGCGGCCTCCGCCGCAAAACCGCCGGCATGCAGTACCGACGCCATTTTCAGTTGGCGTTCAGCAGCGGCCAGCGTCGGACGACTCAAAGCCAGTCGGCGTTCACGGTCGGACGGACGCGGCGGCGCAGCATTTTCAGACTCAAACACTTTGGCCATATCCTTGGTATTAATAGTGATGATTCCCATTTTTTCCAACTGCTGCAACAATGCATAATTCTCCGTCGAAATCACCAGCATCTGTTCCGGAGTCAAGCTCTGGCTGTGTGTCTTTTCCACCTGCTGCTTAAGTTTATCCGCCGTTTTTGCGGAGCCGACGGCAAAGACGGACTTGACGCGACCGGTCTCGTTGTCGTATCCTACCTGGCAGAGATTAAGGCCTTCGGGATCAAGGCGTACTTCCTGCGCCAATTGTTCAACCGGCGGTACGGCATCCGGTTTCACAACCGGCGGCACATCCGGCTGTACCATTACCTTCGACGCCATAATCGAACCAAGACGTTCCAGAAAAGCGTTTTTGGCATTCGGTTTCTCGAAGTCGGCAAAGTCGCCGCGAGCGTCAAGGACTGCATCGGACAAGCCCTTTTTAAAGTCGAGTGTTGCCAGCATCCGGTGTTCGATAGTGTTTTCAGCGACCAGATTGATGACATTGACCGTATTTTTCTGATGTTTACGCCAGGCGCGGGCGATGCGCTGTTCAAGTTTCGCCGGATTCCACGGCAAATCCAGGTTGACAACCACGCTGGCGGTCTGGAGGTTCAATCCCACACTGCCGGAGTCAGAGGAAAGGAACAAACGGCATTCCGGGTCATCTTTAAACCGGTTGATCTCTTTACGCCGCTTAATCTGGTTAACCTTACCGGTATGGAGCGCAAAATCAATGCCGCGCTTTTCCAGTTCCGCCTGAATCAAGTCGAGCATCCGCACCCATTCGGAGAAGACAATAATTTTGCGTCCGGCGTCATCTTCCCAGATATCTTCAAGAATGCGCATGAATTCATCGACTTTTGGCGATTCGGTGATCTTCTGGTCGAGAATATAGACGCTGTCGCAAAGCATCCGCATGCAGGAAAGCGCCAGTTGGAGGCGGTCGAATTCTTCCGGTGTGAGCGGCCGCCGCTGCGCCATTGCCGCCAGCCGGACAACGATACTTTCGTAATCGGCGTAACGCTTGCCTTGCTCCGCCGTCATCGGCACGAAATAATTGTTGTCAATGCGTTCCGGCAACTGCTCACTGATTTCGTCCTTGCGGCGACGCAGCATCACCGGTTTTACCAGTTCATGCAGTTCGCGGAGATTTTTCAACCCTTTGATTTTGCCGTCATCATCAAAATCGTAGAACCGGCGGTTGAAACGGAACAGGCTGCCGAACAGCGAAGGTTCGACGAACTCCACCAGTGAATACAGTTCGTCAATCTTATTTTCGATCGGAGTGCCGGTGAGGACAAAAGCAAAACGCAATTGCAGCCGCTTCAACCGGTCGGCAGTCTTGGTCTTCCAGTTTTTGATCCGTTGCGCTTCGTCAAGAATTACCAGTTCCGGCTGGAAGTCGCGGTTAATGTCTTCGTAATCTACCATCACCTGCTCGTAGTTGACCAGCAGGAAAAACGCCTGACTGCTGCGGTATTTCTCAAGTCGCTGTTTGCGGGCGCCATAAACGGTTTCTGAAGACAATGCGGTAAATTTGCGAATCTGTTCTTCCCATTCACTTTTCAATGAAGCCGGCGTAACCACCAGCACCCGTTTGACCGCGAAACATTCTTTCAGCAAAGCGGCGGCGGCAATGGCCTGAACCGTCTTGCCCAACCCCATTTCATCGGCCAGCAGCGCTCGTCCGCTAAATGCCAGATGCAACATGCCTTCGATCTGATAGTCGTAGAGGGCATGGCGCAAAAATGACGCCTGTCCGTTACTTTCATTAAACTGCCGACGATACTCCTCTCGCCACTGGGCCGACTGCTTTTTTTCCAACTGCCGACATACATATTTGCGCACTTCGGCGGATATCCTGACTCCGGCGCACACCGTTTTGTCCGCCAGCTCCAAGTCCCGCAGCAGTACTTGCAGAGTGTCGGCTTCCGGCGCTTTGAATTCACCGTTCACCGCCAGATAGCGCTGCATAAATCCGGCTGCGGTGCTCTTTTCCGGTATCCGCGCCAATGGCCGCCACGGACTGCGGTCCATAAAAATCTCAACATACGGTGAAGCAACCGTTTTCGCTCCGGACAACTGCGCCTTGACCTTTTCAATATGCTTACAAGTGCCGAGGAAGTTCTTGCGAAAGTCAGGGCAAGTGCAGGAGTTGATTTGTTCCGTCAGCGACCGCAACTCCACCCGGTATTCGATGGCGTAATTACCGTCCTGGCGCGATATCAGATAATCTTTGAATGGATTCCGCCCGGCGGTAACAGGCGTCACGCTCATCTGCTCTTCCTTCATGCGGCGGCGGCGCAGTTCGATCTCGTAGTCATCAGTCGTCTTCCAGCTTGTATGGGCTTTTTTCGATTTTCCGGCAGCAACCGGCGCTTTTTTTGCAATGGTTTTCATGGTTGTCTAATGTTAAAAATTATGGTTGTTTCTATTCCTGGGCGTTTCCAGACGGCATCGGTGCAGCAAAACGATTGGCGACTCCGGCCACCGCGCGGGCGGCGATATCCTGCACCTTTTCGTAGGCTTTCTCCTGCCGGCTGGAAATATCTTCAATCTGTTTTGACTGGGAAGCCACGGTGGTCTCCAGCGCTTTGATGCGCGCTTCGTAAACGTTGCGGTCTCCTTCGAAACCTTTATTTAGCAGCGCTTCTTTCATGCCAAATTCGGATTGCAACCTGGTCGCGGTTTCCTTGACGGCTTTTGCCACGGTATTTTCCAGCGTTTCCGGAAAAGCGTCAACTTTGCTTTGCAGTTCGGATAGAATTTTTTCGCGGTCGGAAAGTTCGGCATCACGTTGTGTCAGCGCCGCCTCGCGCTCTGCCACAGTTTGTTCGAATGCGGTCTCTTTTTGAGCTATCTGCTTTTCCAGCGCCGCCAGTTCGTCTTTCAGCGCGTTGCGTTTCTGTTCCTGCTCCCGCTTCCAGTTGTATTCGAATTCTTCCTTTGCTCGTTTTCCGGATTTCTCAAAAGCATCTTTCTCCTCTTTGGCGGCAGCCTGGAATTCCTGTTTCTGACGCTCGAACGAAGCGATCATCCCGGCTTCTTCCGCTTCATACTCAAGTTTTTTCTGACGGTGAGCCTCGACCAGCGCGGCCAGCGCCGAGGCGGCGGCGTCAATTTCATATATCCGTTTCAACTCATCCTCTTTGATGCCGACAGCTTCCTGGAGTTTGCGGTATTTGTTCGCTTCGACATCGAGTTTCTCAGCTAATCCGCCCAGTTCTTTGGCTATCGCGGACTTCAGGGAGTTGATGTGTGACAGTACATCTTCGGCGGCGATCGTATCGGCGGTTTTGATAGTTTCGACTTTCCGGTGCTCCTCCCGGACTTTTTCCGGCTTGAGCTCTTCCTGTAAACGCTTTTCCGATGCCTCTTTTGCTGCGAGATAAGCTTCCATCAGCTCTTTCTTGGTACTGGATAAAGTCACTTGAGAAACGGTCTTTGCAGCAGCCATAGATAAATCTCCTTCCGGTCAATGTTTAATTACAATAAATATTGACGCTAATCTAAAACAACCAATGTTTTTTTCAATACTTAATAAT
>TBL_comb47_HYPODRAFT_10005686_pt1 | contig 13813 bp, 10 predicted proteins | sample TroBogypolimnion_40_FD_10682 | JGI IMG/M metagenome (IMG submission 10682)
TATAAATATCTAAATCATGAGATATGGATTCATTTTTGATATCCCAACAACTAGCAATTCTTATATATTTATATTTTTCATTTGATAATTTATATATATATTTTTTAAACGTATACACATCTTTACACATATGATAAATAGCAAAATCAATCCATATAAAATCATACGAGTTAAAAGGATTTAATTCAATTGCTTTTTTAAGCCATTCCGTTTTATGACATTGAACAAACATATAATCAATTGTATCTTTTACATTATTATTAGTATGTAGAGAAAAATTTGTTATTTTATCATAATGTTCATATAAATAATTATCTTTTTTTTCAAAAAAAATAAATTTCACATTAATATATATTTCATTTACAAAATATTCTTCATAAATATGTCTTTCAATAAATATTATTTTAGAGATTTTTTTAAGATTTAATAATTTTTTACCATATTCAATATAATTATCAAAACTTTTACCATTTTCATTTATTTTTGTCATAAAAGCTGAAACAATTGTATTATTCATATTTATATTGAATATTTATATTTTTAATATTAAACCATTTAAAAACAATTAATGATTTAATATATGGACGATAAAACAGCATTTGTTATGATTTCAGATGAAAATTATTTTCATAAAGCTAAAAGAACTATTATGGATTTGCGATCAAAGGGAGAATGGACGGGTGATTTAGTTTTAATAACAATTAATTTTAAAATAAGTCAAAATTTTAAAGATTTTTATAATATTACAACTGTTGATTTCCCAGAAATATCTAAAACAGAAATGCTTGAAAAAATCAAAAATAAATTTAGTGATGGAGATGGAAGAGAATTTGATAAAATAAATCAATGGGAAAAATTACACGTTTTTGATTCGTATTTTCTAAATTGGGATAGAATTGTTTATATTGATTGTGGTTTAAGAATATTAGATTCTGTTAAATATTTACTGGAATTAGATTATAAAAATTGTATATTAGCACCCAACGATGCTGGTCATACAAATAGAAAAGATAAAGTATTTAAAACTCAATTAAGTTTTGATAATCTTGATTTAATACAAGATTTACAAATTGATTTTGGTGATGCCATTATGGAATCTCAATATTTTTTAAATTGTATTTGGGTTTATGATACAAATATTTTGAAAATTTGCGACAAAAATGAACTCATTGAAGCAATGAATAAATATCCGATTTGTAAAACAAATGAAATGACTATAATGAATCTATTATTCCATTATAAATATAAATTATGGAAAGAATTTCCTATTAAAAATTCCAACGGAAAATTTTTATTTGAATGGTGTGAATCAAATCATGATAATAATCCTAATTGGACTGAATTTTGCTATATCAAATACCCTAGAACAATTACTTTTGATTATTAATATATATATATATATTTTCCGCTTTTAGAAAAATATGTAAATCATTATTTTACACGCTTAATAATTTAAATATTTTGTTAACATATGTGTTAATAAAATAAAATAATGTTAAATCTATAATTATTCCATTCAATAAAATAGTTTAATTTTTTGTGAAATATATTTACCAAAGACGCAATTTATTATCAATATAGGATTTATCATATACTGCTAATTTGGTTGTTCTATCCCAAGTAGAGTATGGAACAATAATGCGATTATCCTCAACAATAAGACTTAAACAATATTCAATACAAATACCTTCAAATTTAAATGGTGCGGAATATCTTAACAAATTCATATTTTCATCAAATACGATAAATAAATGATAATAATGACGAGGTTCTTCATATGAAACCATATGAGTTATAAACCATAATTCCTTATTATATTTGTATCCATTTGAAGAACCGCGAATGTTTTTGAAAATTTTTGGCATATTTTTTTCCTCTTTAAGATTTAATACACCACCCGTTTCATTTACATCAAGACTGCATATTTGAAGAGGGTTCCATTTATAAATAACATTCATTTCATTATCAGCATTCATAAAAAAAACCCAATTTTTTTCACAATTTGACTTATTAAATGATGGTTTTAATTCAATAGATTCCATATATTTTTTATGTTTATCATATTTTCCATAAGATATTCCAATATTTCCATTATTATGTAATCCAGTTCCAACAAATATTAATTCATTATTAATAGTGTCTTTACTTGTATTTTTAAATATTTTTATATCTTCAATTCCAATATATCTTTTATTATCAAATTTAGAATCTATTAATATATCGTTAATAACCTTGAAATCCTTTGATAATTCAACACATTTATTTATGGAAATAATATGATCATCACAATTATGATAACATCCCTTTTCATCAATAGTATAATTTACATAACGAATATTCATTAAATATCCCATATCTGTTTGAATTATACTTGTTGAAGATGAATTAAACGAACGATATTTATTTGCTATTTGATGATTAAATGAATTACTATAATCTATTGTTATTGTCGGTTTATAAATATCTTTATAAAATTTTAAATTTGAAAGAGTATTTGTAACAATTCCATCATCATTCGCATTATTAAATACACACATTGCTGGTTCATTTATAGAATTAATTCCAATATAACAAGAAATAATGGATAATTCATATTCTAATTTAAATTTATAAATATCATTTTTTACAAATAAAAAATCATCCTTTTCATTTTCACTTATAGTCAATAATAGTTCTTTTGCTATTTTATAAAAAGAATAAGCTAATTTACATTTACTAGTTAATCTATAATATTCTATTATTTCATATAAACATTCAAGACGTTTTGGAAAAAAATTATAAGCGTTCAACCAACTAGAAATGGCATGTTCCATCATATTTTTACTCTTATATGATAATCCAATTCTATAATAACTATACCAAATTTCTTGGTCCCATCCACCAATTTTTATTCGTTTTTCATACATTTTTATTGCTTCATCAAAATAACCTGAATCAAAATAAGTATTTGCCAAATAAAAATGGTATCTATCACTATTTGGATTTTCTAATATACCATTCTTTAATAATCGTATATCTCGTTCAAATTTATCTGATTTTGAACCACCGTCTCCAATATCAATTATAAATAATAAGTTTTTAGAAATATCCAACGTTTTTTTATTTGAAGGAGAATTTATATATTCATGGGTAACTCCATAATAAAAATATGTCTCATTATTTTTTACTATTCTCATATTTTTGTAATAAAAATCTTCAGATCCTTGTAAAATATGAAATGAATCATATCCATCAAAAATTGATTTATTAAATTCAGGTTTAACATCTAACGTCATATCAGCATCTAAAAATAATACATAATCTGATAATCCTAAACAATTCTTTAAAGAAAAATTACGATTATGAGAGAAATCTTTAAATGGTTCATAAACTATCTTACCTGGAATATTTTTTTCATTAAAATATTCTTTAATTAATTCAACTGTATTATCAGTTGAACCTGTATCACAAATACAATAACAATCTATTATAGATGATATAGAATCAAACATTCTCTTAAGAATTTTACTTTCATTTCTAACAATCATATTTAAACATAATGAATTTTTCTTAAAATTTCCAATAGTTAAATTGGGACTATAATATAATAATGGATTTATTTTAATATCTTCCAATTTACATTCAACTTCATCCTCATCATCATCAATAATATCATCACTTTCATCATAATCTGAATCAATATGAATTTTAGTAAACTCGACATTTTCTTCTTTTTCAACCTTTTCCATTATTATTATTATCATAATTATTTTTTTTTAAATAGTAATTAACTTAATTATATAAAATTAAAGTTAATTTTTTTAAATGTTCATATTATAAATGGCCGAAACCCGATTTAATAGTGATTCTGCTAGACAAATTAAACATCTTCAACAACAAACTGATGGCGGTAGATATATGTTAAATATGCCAGGACCAGGAGATAATCCTTGTTTTATTGAAGATCCTCAAATTATTTTACAAAAATGGGGTGCCAATATCATGACCAACTCAACAAATATTGAATCGGAATTGTTTAATGTTAATAGAACTCTCTCCAGAGATTGTTTAGGAAAAGACCAATATCAAAAATTTAATTTTAATACACAAAAAATACAATATCCAAATTGTGGTCAAACCATTACAAGTGAATCAAGAACAACACATCCTGCTTGGCTTTATAAAGATTTAGAACAAGTTGATTGGTATTATCCTCCTTTAAATCCACAAGAAAACACATGTATGCCTTTTTTAAATAATATAAATACACGTGTTATTGAAAAAGACAATTTTATCGCCTCTTGTAATCTTTCAAATAATAATATAAATACCTTATTATCGCCTGTAAATTTATCAAAAAAATAATTTTTTATTATTATAATGTATATGTCATCTAAAAATTCAGATAATCGTTCTTGGTCAGATAGAAGTAGCGATAATACACCTCCAATTGAATCAACTGGTAAACGACATATTAGAATTAATTCTGGAAAAAATACATTTCGTTTAGATTCTGGAAAATATTCTCGCCATGATCGTAGAAAAGATACAAAAGAATTTTATAATAAATCTTCAAAAAAAACAAACAAATCTTCAATTGAAGATAAACCTGAAAAATTTAGAGGTGGTCCTAAATTATCAATTGCCGAAGCAAATGCGAAATTTAAAAGTTTTAAAAATACATCGCGTAATACATCACATAAATCGCAAACAATTGAAGAAGAACCTATTGAGAAAAAATCGACTTCTCAATCAACAGTTAAACAAAGTTTATTTGGTAGATTAACACATGGATTAAATAGCGCATATAAAGGAACACGATCAATAATTTTAGGAAAACGAAATCGTTCTGGTGGAATTAAACATGTTAATTTTAATTTTAAACAAAATATGAAAAAGTCTGACTCCAAATCATTTAGGTCTAGTGAAAGAAAAAATCAATATTTTAGTTCAAAATCCATAGCCAAAGCCAAAAGAGCAAAACGAATGGGAATGGATGAAGAAAATTCGCCGGATAGTCCATTACCAATTGGATCCGATCATGCTGATAGAATACTTGCCGGAGAAGAACCATTAAAATTAAAAAGAAGTGAAACAATCTCTAATATATTAAAACCCCCTTCCAAATCTGAACCCAAAAAATCTAAATCTAGTTTTCTAGGAAGAATATTCAAAGGAACAAGAAATATTATTACACGGCGAAAATCACATAAAAAAACATCCAAGTAATTTTTTTTATTATATTATAAATATAATATAATATCTATGGAATTAGCAATACCATTATTAGCTTTAGGTTCAATGTATATTATTTCAAATCAAACTCCAAATAATAGCAACATTTCACAAAAAAAAAGACTTGAAAAAGGTTTAAGAAATATTGAAGGGTATGAAAATTTAAATAATACTAAAACTCTACCAAATACCAATATTCCTCCTCAAAATTACCCCATATCCAATTTAGAAGAACTAACTGATACTATTGAAAAATATGAAAATCCAAATACCATTACAGATCGTTATTTTAATCAAGGACTTTATGAAACTATGGAGAGAGATGGAAATAAAATAAGTAATAACATTCAAGATGTATACTCTTTAACAGGGGATTTTCTTAATTCCAAAGAATTTAAACATAACAATATGCAGCCTTTTAATAGTGGTAAAATTGAAAATAAAACATTTAATTATGGAACTGGAGAAACAATGCTTGATAATATGGCTGGTATGGGATCTCAGGTTATTAAAAAAATAGAACAAGCTCCTCTATTTAAACCTTCACAAGACATGCAATTTGCCAATGGTGCTCCCAATATGAGTGATTTTTATCAATCTAGAGTTAATCCGGGTAAAAATAATGCAATGGTTAAACCATTTGAATCTGAACATGTTGGTCCTGGATTAGGTCAAGGATATGGAACAAATGGTTCAAATGGGTATAATTCAGGTATGGAAGCAAGAGATGCATGGCTTCCAAAAACGGTTGATGAAATGCGTGTTGTTACAAACCCTAAAATGGAATATTCACTTGAAGGACATCAAGGTCCCGGATATTCACAAAATCCTGTAATGGGTATTCAAGGATTGGTTCAAAAATATCGACCAGACGGATTTTTTATTAATTCACAAGATCGTTATCTTACCACAACCGGACAAGAAAAGGGACAGGCTTTAAGACCAATTGAAGAAGTTCACGATACTATTAGAAATGATACATCTTCATCTTATACCGGAGCTGCTGGTCCTGCTGATAAAAACGCATCATATGTACCCAGTTCGTACACAGACCCAAAACGAGTTGTATTAAAAACATCAGATATTAATCATTCTTGTGCTTCCAATCGTGGACCTTCAAATGATACTGATAATTTTTTAAAAAGTCATACTAATTATGCGAATAATAGGTCAACTATGAGACAACCTGATTCTTTCCGTAGTTCTTTTTCAGGTGCGATCGGAGCTGTTATGGCACCTTTAATGGATGTATTTAACCCCACCAAACGAGAAGAATATACATCCAATATTCGTATTTATGGAGATTCTGGATCATCTGTTGCTAGTAGTTATGTTATAAATCCAAATGATGTTGTTGGAACAACCATTAGAGAGACTACTCTTTTCTCTCCAGATACATATATTGGAAATCAATCAGCAACAAGTAATGGTTATATGTCAAATCCTCAACAAGCCATTGATAATCAAAGAGATACAACTAATTGCGAGGTTTATGGTTCTGTGGGTGGATCCGGAGCTGCTCGTCAAGGGGGTGTTATTAATGATAAATATTATAGACAAACCAACAATGAACTCAAAGAACCATCAACAATTGCTAGAACAAATCATGGGTCAAATCAAGTTTTTAATCAAACGATGAATATTAATGTTGGAAGAAATGATGGAGATCGTGATAATAATAGACTTTGGGCTCCTCAGACCACCACCATTAGTCAATCAGGTCCTAATAAAGCTATGCAAGGAATGGCATCTGGAAAGCAACAATATGATAATTGTAAAATAGGAACGGACCGTTTAGATGAAGCATTCGTCCAAGCTTTTCTACAAAACCCATACACCCATTCCTTAACGGGTGCGGTTTAAATCTTCAACGGTGTAAATAACAATATTTTCCACTTGTAATTGTGATGATTATTCTTTCATTTTATTTATTTTTATGTAGATATAAAAATAAATATTCAATTAATTTTTTATTATATTAGTTGCGTTTTATATATCGTCTTTTAGTTGTATTTTTTTGTTTTGTATATTGTCTTTTAGTTATAGTTTTTCGTTTTGTATATCGTCTTTTAGTTGTAGTTTTTCGTTTTTGAAGTCTTTTTTTTGTTTTTTTAACACCTCCTTCCTGAGAAATATCAACAAGTAAATGTGATTTTTCACAAATATAATCATAAATAAATAAATAAAAATATAAATTTTCTATATAATCATCATAATTTTCTTTTGCTTCTTTTTCATATTTTTTAATATCAATATTAACATCGTTAAATCTTTTAATATAATCAAGTTTATTAATACCAATAGAACAATTACTTGTATTATCATTTCTTAAATCAACAATTAATTTTTTATCAGAACTAATATAATTTATAAATTGTAGATTAATTAGTCTTGAACTTCTTAAATTTTTAAAAAACTCACTTTCTAAAAATGTTCCAATAGCCAATCCTATAAATAATCCTATAATTGGTCCCAAAACTGCATTAGTTAATGTAGCCAAAGCAACTGCGTGATGAGCCATAATTTGGTCTCCGCTTCTAGAAATAGCATTAGTTAGATTTGCTGTGCCAATATTTGAACTATCCAATGAAACTTTAGTAATTAAATTTGTTGAAGCCGTAGTCATTGCTACTAAACTTGGTGTTCTATACCACCAAGGATCGTCTTTTTTAACTTCAACCGTTTTAACCAATTCAAAAGTTGAACAAAAATTATTTTTACATTGTACATTCAAAGACATAATTTTAATACGTATTGATTTTGTTAAATTATCTATTTCTTTAAGTGTTTTTCTTTCCAATTCATTATTTGTCTCTTCTTGATCTCTTCTATTTTTGTTAATTAATTTTTGTTCGTCTGATAATTTTTCTTCTTGAATTAAAATATTGTCTTCAATCTCTTTATTTTTTTTATCCAACTCTTCTTTTTCTTTCTGTATATTTTCTAAATTTATCTTGTCAATATCATTTTTTTGTTCATTTGATAATTTGTTATAATTTTCCTCATCTATATCCTGTATTTTTTTTAAATTTCCTTGTGATGTTGTTGTTCTTTTTCCCAAAAACCTTCTAACTCCTGTTTTAACATTATTTCCCAATAAAGATAAAGAACTACTTATATCTGGTCCATTTGATGATGATATGTTTGAAAACATGGATTCAACACTTTTAATTCTTAATGAATCAAATCTTTGCCAATCACAATTTCCAATTTTAATTGAACTATTATAAACAAGAGATTTTATTTTTTCAATTAATATTTGTTTATTATAATAAAGAATACTCGAATAATCAAGAATAAATGATTTAAAACGATCCTTAAAATTATTATTGTTACATTTAAAATTAGTTAATAATTTACCCAACATTACCAATTTTAAATCTTTTGTATAAGATTTATTTTTTATAACATCATTAAAAATTATAATATATTTTTTAAATATTTTTGTATAAATTTCATGTTGACTTGTATTATTAGGTATTTCAACCAAAAGAATTTTTTTTAAATCATTACTCACATTGTCATTAATAAAATGATTTTCATCAATTACCAATGATAATGGAGTTGACATTTTATTAATACCAACAATATTAATATTAATACCTTTTAATAAAGAAGGAATATTTAATTTGGATATTTTTGTAGGATCTAAACTATTTATATTTACAGTTCCCAATGATTTAATACTTGTATAATTATTTTCAAAAATATTATTAAATTTATCCTTATTAATATTATCTAAATTAAAATTATATTTTAATTTTTTAATAATTTGTTTGTGAAGATCTAATGTTTGTTGTTGAGGACTTATTGTTTGTTGTTGAGGACTTATTGTTTGTTGTTGAAGATCTAATGTTTCTTGTTTATTAACTGTATTTGGAAATGTTTTAATAAATAATTCAACTGGTTGTTTTTTTTCAATACCACTCTGCCCAGGTACAAAAGGATTAGTTGGTTGTGGATTAATTCTAAGGTTATAATTCTTGGAGGTATTTGTTGTAGTCATATATATATATCGTTATAATATTAATATAAATATAATTAAATAATTATATTAATGTCGTTGATAATCCATGAAGAAATAATAAATAAATTAAATTATTATATAACAATAAATAAAATTCCCAATATAATATTTCATGGAGGTAGTGGATGTGGAAAAAGAACAATTGTCAATAATTTTATAAATAATATATATAATAACGATAAAGATAAAATAAAATCATTTGTTATGATTGTAAATTGTGCTCATGGAAAAGGAATTAAATTTATAAGAGAAGAATTAAAATTTTTTGCTAAAACACATATATATTCAAATGGTGGTAATATTTTTAAAAGTATAATATTATTAAATGCTGATAAATTAACAATAGACGCACAATCCGCATTAAGACGATGTATAGAATTGTTTTCTCATAATACTCGTTTTTTTATAATAGTAGAGGATAAATATAAGTTATTAAAACCCATATTATCAAGATTTTGTGAAATATATATACCTGAACCCATTGTTAATGGAATCAATATAAATTTATATAAATACAATTTAGATGAGGTTTATAAAATGAAGGATGTAAAATCTCAAAGATGTGAATGGTTGAAAAAAGAATTACAAAAAATACAAATTAAAATAAATGAAAATAAAAAAAATGAGATTGATTTATATAATATATCTATAAAATTGTATGAAAAAGGATATAGTGGAATGGATATAATTCAATTATTAGAAAATCCTTTATTATATTCAAATTTAACACAATGTAAAAGATTTGAATTATTATTTACATTTAATAAAGTTAGAAAAGAGTTTAGAAATGAAAAAATATTAATGTTGTTTATGTTGAATTTTTTATATTTAGACATACAACTCTCTTTAGAAAATATATCATTTATTTAGTAAAAATTATAATTGTTCTAATTCGCGTTGTTTTAAAAACAACCTTTTCTAATTATTGTTATATGGACGATTTTGTTTTATCTAATTTACACGAAGCAAAAAATGAATGGTCTTCAAGATTATTAACCATTTTAACACCATTAATAATTGAAGGGTTAAAATCAATATTTGATGAATCCATAGTTTTATGTCGTTCTAATAATGAAATGGATAAATATTTAATGACTTTTCAAAATTTAATTTCTAGAATTCCCAAGTGGAATACCGCAATTATTGATGTTGAAAAAAACAGAATTATAAATAGAAGTGGATGCACTTATATGGAAGATTTATTAACTTGTGTTCATGTTATACACTTAAAATTATTAACAACAATTAGAGTGGGACAAAAACAAAAGAAAATAGATATTAATATCCCAAAATTGGATGATTTTATTCATAAAATTTATATACACGCTGCCAGAAAGGTATACAAAAATGTTTATTTATTTGAAATAAATATCCCTCCTCTACAAGTTCAAAAAAATAATCGGGAATTGGAAGTAATAATACAAGAATGTATTTTAAATACTATTAGAGAAAGTATACCAGTTGAATCCATTCTACGAGCTTATATGGATGAAACCATTGAAGAAACATTTGAAGAAGAAATCAAGGAACAAATTATTGAACAACCTCCAATATCAATAGAAGANATTGAAGCTGAAAGATTAAAAGAGAAAAATCATAATGAAAATATTACATTGAAAACAATTGAAAAGGATGATAATGTTGTCTCAAAATTAGAAAGTGATAATGGATATAATCCAGTAAAATCTGTTGATATTGTTTTTCCAACACTAAAAGAAGATACTAGTAATCATTTAAGTTTTAATGATTTTGATATGGTTAAAGATGAAAATAATATTGAGAGAAATGTTTTAGCATCCAAAGATATTGATAGATTGGAACAAATTAGCAATTTAAGAAATGAACAAAGGAAAAAAGATGAAATGGATGATGATGAGGATGAAAAATTAAATATAACAGACCAACATGTTAATCTTGATACTTTAGATATTCATCACATTCATGAACCTAGTATGAATTTAGGTGATACAAATTTTTTAAATGATGTTGAAATGTTATACTAATTCCACTTTTAGAAAAAGTGGAGCAAAAATCGCAACCGAGAATTATAATTCGTGATTATTTTTATTATCATAATAAATATCAATTTATTTGATTTACAATATATTTAAGTAAATATTCCATTTACTTAAATTCCGTAATTGGAAGAAAGAGATATTATTTTATATTTCAGATGATATTATTTGTTTATTTTATTGTGAAACAACTTTAATGCCTTATTTTTATTTATTATAACTCTTTGAAATATAAAATACTCTCTTTCTTCCAATTACGGAATTTAAGTAAATGGAACATTGTCTAAATATGTAATTATTATTTTTATTATTATTAAACCTTATGGCTTGATTTATTTAATAATATATTAAGTGATTTACTTAAGTTTAAATTTAAAGTTTTAATATATAATAATATATAAATGTCAAATAAATATCAATGTGAAATATGTAATAAAATTTTTAAACAAAAAAATGATTATACAAGACATATTCAAAGATTAACTCCTTGTTCTCCTAGTTTAGATGAACCTCAATATATATTTACAGAAAATGGAATGGAAACAAATCCTAATTCATGTAGCTGTTGTTATAAACTATTTTCCAATAAAACAAATAAAAATAAACACGAAAAAAATGGAAATTGTTTGGAAAAAAAAATTAAAGAATCTCCTGAATATAAATTATTAGAAGAAGAAAACAAAATTCTTAAATTAGCCATTGCTAATGGTGTGGAAAATAATAAACCAATTGATGCCACCAATAACGCTGTATTAACAAACAGTCCAATGACACATAGTAATATAAATAGTCATAATGTATATAATATCATAATAAATAAGTATAAAAATGAAGATACTTCATATTTAACTGATGATAATAAAATTGAAATTATAAAAAAATATTTTAAATCAGTCATCACTTTAATAGATAAAAAACATTTCAATAAAAAACATCCTGAAAATTCAAATGTATATACATCAAATCTACTTTGTGGATATTCAAATTATTATAATGGAGTAGATTGGGTAGTGACAAAAAATAAAATTTTAGTTGATGAATTATATGAAAATAATCTTAACGAAGTTATTGAAATGTATGATGATATCAAAGAACAATTGGATGAAAATACAAAGAGGAAATTTAATAATTTTATAGAACAAAAAGATACATCAAGCAATGTAAAACTTGTTCGTGATGAAATTAAAATGTTATTATATGAGAAACGAGAAGAAGTTATAAAAATTAAAAAAATGATGAAAATGTCATCCATTAACGAATAATCTTCTAAAAAGAGCGTAGCTTTTTGCTACACTTTTACTAAAAGTGTATTTAGTAAAAGTGTATCCGCGTATTATTTAGGATAACCATTTTCTTGTGCTTGTATATGTATAATATTTTTATAGTTGCTGGTATAATATCAATAATATTTTTAATAATAAAATTTGTTGAAATGAGAATGGTAGATAAAGAACCCAAACCTTTAAAGTTATTAATACGCGACTCATTATTAGTATATTTTAGTGTAATAGTTGGAGATTTTATATCATCTCAATTGAAACCATTCATGGAAGAAGGTGTACATGAATTAAAAGCTACTTCAGTTTTTACAGATAATCCCGCCTTTTAATCAAGTAATAAATTAATATCAATAATTCCGTCTTCAGTAACATATTTTATATCTGTAATATAATAAATTTCGGTTGTATAATTAAATTCATAATAAACAATAAATAAATATTTAACTATTTCTTCAAATGGATCTCCAAACAAAGAATTATACGATTCATTAATTAAAATCCTATTATCCTTTAAATGATTTTTAAATACTTTATTGGTCACGTCAATCAAACACGATGATATTCCATAATAAAATTTTAAATTAATATTGTTGTTAATTTTTGTAGAATAATTACTTATTGGATTTTCATTATGGAGAGAAATATAATTATTAATATTCAAATTATATATATATTCAAATTTATTCATTAAATAATCTATTTTTTCAATAAATTCTTGTGAAAAATTATCTGTATATGAAATATAATCAATATAATTATTTTTATCATCTGTTTTAATATATTGATCATGTTCTTGATAATTAATTTCAAATTTTAAATATTTTAATTCAATCTCATTAACATATTTATGTATAAAATATGCGATTTTAACATCACACGCATATATATATGATGAATTATTTGAAGCAATATGTTCTTTCCATGATTCTTGCATTGTTTCCAAATGAGGATATAAGTTATGTAATAATGATTTTGATAATATAAACCCTGTACCTCCATCATGATAATAAAAATCTATATCTTTAATAGTTCGTTCTCTCGGTTTACAATATAAATTTCCAATATATAGGTTTTTTTCATGATTTAAACTTGATATATTTGTTAATAAATTATCAATATTTATATAAACATCTGTTCCCGCTACAAATACAAATTCAATATCATTATAATTTTCATAAATATATTTTAAACCCAAATCTTGTTTATAAGATGCACTTAAATAATCATTACCAATTCCTTTTAAATATATATAATTTTCACCAACTAAATCTGTTTGT
>TBL_comb47_HYPODRAFT_10005687_pt1 | contig 13813 bp, 12 predicted proteins | sample TroBogypolimnion_40_FD_10682 | JGI IMG/M metagenome (IMG submission 10682)
ATCGGCACCCGAAATGGCTCCACCCTGATCGTATTTGGGAAAAACAATGGCAGTCTGGGGGCAGATCCTTCCGCAGGCCGGACAATTGTTTTTGCACCCATGAGGATTGGTTACAACCACTTTTTGATCGGTTTTCTGATAAACTCCGAAAAGGCAGAAATCGGCACATTGGCCACATGCCGTACAGCGCGTATAATCGATGGCCGGAAACCAGGATGGCCACTCCGTATTGCTTTGAAGTTCAGTAAAACGACCTTTTTGTGGGTCTCCTTCCAAAAAAACATCTATTTTTTCAAAAATGGCAAGATTATCCAATTCCCTGAAATTTAAATGGTTAAAACGTTCAGGTGAATAGCTGATGCCACAGTTTTCAAGTAAAAGCCTGACCGCCCTCGGAAAACAGGCAATAATCAGGAATTGGTCTTCAGGTCCGAAGATTTCATTGGTTTCAATTTGATGTGAGACAGAACTGCCACATAAATCGGAGATTTGTACAAAAGGTGTCCCTTTTTGTTTTAAATAATTGGCAATCCCCTCCAGTCTCTCAGAACTGATCAACCTTGCACCACATTTACAAAATACAACTTTTTTATGCATCGTCAAATCTCCAATATCTTTATCGGTTCAAACGAAACAAAGATATGTTTTCGGAAGATAAAAACAAGGCATGGAAAACTGGCTTCGACGCAGCTCAGCCACCGTGAGTTTGATCTGTGTCCCAAACGGGGCTTCGACGCAGCTCAGTCGCCGTGAGTTTGATCTGTGTCCCAAATTAGAAACCAAAGAAGAAGTATGAAACTATAAAAGGATTTTATATGTGGAATACGATCATCTAAACGGTGACTGAGCGGAGTCGAAGTCAACCGTTTTGGGGGGAAATGGATCATCTAAACGGTGACTGAGCGGAGTCGAAGTCAACCGTTTTGGGGGGAAATGGATCATCTAAACGGTGACTGAGCGGAGTCGAAGTCAACCGTTTTGAAAAATTACTCTATAACAACGTGTTGAATCATGTAAAATCTATTTGCCTGAATTACTGATAAATACAATTTTCCTACTGTCGGGTGACCATGGCTTATCAATGAATGTCGCTTCACCGCCATAGAGATAGGCAACGACTTTGGGGGCTCCCGGAGAATTTAGTTTCATTAACCGCAGCATCAAATCTTTGCACAATGGGTGGTCATCCGGATCAATATCGGGAGGAAACGAAATAAACACAATAAAATTCCCATCTGGCGAAACATGTGGAAACCAGTTGTGATATTCATCGAATGTCAGTTGTTCTTTTTCAGATCCATCTGGTTTCATACGCCAAATCTGCATGGTTCCAGTGATATTTGTGTTAGCAATTTTTTCCCATCTGGCATCCATCTTGCAGGTTCAACCATTCCATTGCTTTCATAGATCACATGTCGGTTTCCGTCAGCGAGGTCAATCACCTCAAGTCGTGAGCCTGAAACTTCCGCAACAACCGGCTTCTTTGCATAAGGATTTGAACTGTAATTATTTATAACAGGCTGTTTATCAATACGGACATTCCATATTCTGGCTTGGGCCACTGCATCCGAATCATGTGAACAAATGTAAATCCCGACAAGTACCTCCTTTTTCATCTCCATTTTCTCGGTGGCCACCAATTGAAGAGGCTCACCCGGATTGGCAATTTTCATTGTCAATGAATTACCGATCCGTTGCAATTGCACGGTTTGTCTTCCCTTCCCCTTCTTGGCAAAGAACCGTTCTTCTTCAGGATCACGCATAAACATGCCCTTGTATGGTCTCCATTGAAGCAGGCACAGCCCGTCAGGATGAATAACCGCATTCCAGCTTGCTGCCCCTTCGTCTGAGGATTCCCTGACCATCCAGCCAATTTTACAATGAGCGTTTGCCCTGGCCATTTCTTCCGGAAACTCAAAATCGGCAGTCACGACAAAATCATCACTGATCTTGTTGTAAAGGTAATGAAACTCATCCCTGTTGAACCAGATATTCGAACCAGAACCGGCAATCGCATAAACCTGTTCCTTCTCATCAAAACTGGCAGCACCTGCATTTTTAGGGTGACCAATATCCTGATTGTACTGAAAAATCCCGACAGGGTTCTGTGCTGACAAGTGCAGGGCTATCAATTGGAGAAAAACAGTAAGAGAATGTCTCATCATGAAAAGTTGAATTACAGAATACAAACCAGATTAAAAAGATCTGGCAAATTTAAATGAAATATAATATTTTACGGCTAATTGGAATTTAAAACCTCACTTTCTTCTGTTCTCATAAACAATGCAATATGATCCCCATATTCTGTTAAAGTTGTCAAGAATTATACTTACATTAGAATATAGTATGAAACTAACGATGAAAGTCATTGAAATTGAAAATGAAAAAAATAAATATTTGTTAAATATAATTTCGTGATTCAGAAAAAAAAATATAAGATTGCAATAACGATGTTGATACGTTTTATCGGATTCAAAAATCAAATATTAAATTAACAAAACAGTTCTAATGAAAATTTTAGTTTGGTTGTTGTTCTTCGGAGTCATGCTTACATCTGAATGTTTTGGGCAAAGCGGGAGAAAAAAACCACAGATTTCAGAACCAGGAATTAAATCCGTATCCTCAAGTATGCAAAGACCGATTTACAATATTTATCTTGAAAATTCGGGAAGCATGAACGGATATGTGAATAGCCAGGCTGAATTCAAAGAAACAGTTGGCAATTTTCTGACCGATATTGAGATTAACAATCTCGCCGACTCCATCAACCTGAATTACATCAATTCAAAGATCATTCCCATTCATTCGAATATTCCTAATTTCATCAATAATCTGAACCCCACCTCTTTTAGCAGTGCCGGCGGACATATTACGACCACCAACATCAGCATGATGATGAAATCAATCCTGGACAAAGCGAATGACCATTCAGTCTGCCTATTTATCTCCGATTGTGTATTCTCACCGGAGAAAAAATTTACTGCACAACAATATCTTGTCAATCAGGAGTTGGAGATAAAAAGAAATTTTGCCGCTAAACTCGACAATTACAAACTCACAACGATCGTATTGCAGTTGTCATCCAAATTTGAGGGTGCCTATTTCAACTGTTTGAACCAGACAACCCAAATAAATGCACAGCGCCCCTATTACATTTGGGTAATTGGAAACCAGAAGTTTTTAACCACTTTATTTGAGAAAGTCAGGAAAGAAAATTTCAAAGGTGGAGGTGTCCGTAATTTTTATAGTGCCTTTAATACGGAAAACGCCTTTGATTACGGAATTCTAAACTCACCGAAACTAGGCTATTACAATCGCGACAGGACCAATCCTAAAAACAAGATTGTCGATGCCCAAAAGGAGGATAAAGGAGTTCATAAAGGAAATTTCCAATTTTCGATTGGCGTCAATTTTAAGGAGAGTCTTATAGATGAAAATTATATTCTCGATGCGAAAAACTATGTTCTGCCTGCCAATTATACAATCGAAATTGTTAAAAACAACATTACCTCTTTGCCCTATTCCCATATTTTAAAACTGACGACCACTACCTTAAAAACTGAATCGGTAAGCATCAGGTTTAAAAATACGCTCCCGGGATGGATTGCAGAAAAGAACTCCGATGACGATTCAAAGATTAACACTGCCGACCAGATGTCGAGGACATTCGGATTAAAATATTTTGTCGAAGGTATTTTTGAAGCCTATAAGACCAAAAACAACAATAAAGAGACATATTTTGAAATTAACATTTCAGTAAATCAATAATTTAATCAATAAATGGGAACAATATACTGTTGGTTTGAAAGTCTGTTTGGACAAGATCTCGCCGAGCATTTGTGGGGTTGGGATATGAGCACACAGGATTACACGAAAGGAAATCATTTTAATTCAATAGGTTCAGTCCTGGTCCTGGTTACCTTATTTATGGTTGTCCTTTTTTATTATATCATCAACCATCCCCGATTCAACCATTGGTGGAGTTGGATTCTCGTCCTGATCATCAATTCCGGAATGAATTTTCTGTATGGATGGAAACTGACGCTTTCCGACCTGTCGAATAATCTGATTTCGGACGATTTAATGTACATCAGGGATGTGACAACCAATGCAATCGTAACCCAGAAAATCACAGAATCCAATTGTGTCAACTTTGGAATTGCAAATGCCACACTTGCTGCAATCTTATTCCTTATTTTCTCATTTATGTTGCGTTGGTGGAGCAGGAACTGTTCGACCTGTCCAATACCCAACTAATTAAAATTTAACGATATGGCAAAACTATTTATATTCGGAATTGGTGGGACCGGCTCACGTGTGATTAAGTCATTGTCGATGCTTTTGGCTTCCGGGGTCGATATGGGACCCAACATCAGCGAGGTCGTACCCATCATTATAGATGTGGACAAGGGAAATGAAGATTTAAGCCGGACCATCGAAATCCTGAAAAACTATGAAGCGATTCATGCCAAAGTGGTTTCAGGTGCAAACTACAAAGGATTTTTTCAAACCAAACAAACCAACCTTTTCCAGGTCAGCGGCAACGAATATCGGCTCACCATTCAGGACGTTCAGGGAAAAACATTTGGTCAATATATTGATTATCAAACACAAACAGGATCACAAAAAGATCTTTCGAATCTCCTTTTTTCAGGTAATCAGGACGATAAGGGGAAACCCAAACCATTGCTCGAAATGGATATGGCCATTGGTTTTCAAGGCAATCCCAAACTGGGTTGCGTTGTCTTGAACCAGTTCAAAGGAAACCAGGACTTTAATACTTTTGCAGAAAAATTTGTTGCCGGTGACCGGATCTTTATTATCAGTTCCATTCATGGGGGTACAGGTGCTGCCGGGTTTCCATTGTTGCTTAAAAACCTTCGGAATGCTGATGTTCCAACGCCAAATCCCGCCCTTCTGAAGAATGCCTTGATCGGCGCTATAACTGTATTACCTTATTTTCAATTAAAGGAGGGTGACATTAAAAGTGCAGATTTTATATCAAAAACAAAAGCTGCCTTACAATACTATCTCAAGAATGTCAATCCATCGCTAAATTCGATGTATTACATTGGGAACGAAAGCAATACACACAATTACGAAAACAATAAGGGTGGGACAAACCAAAAAAACGACGCACACTTTGTTGAATTTGTCGCCGCGATGTCGGTTATCGACTTTGCGATGCAGCCAAGCAATGTCATTGAGGTTCAGGGCCGTCGTTTCCTGGAGTTTGGGATCGAAAATTTCACCAATAGTATTGATTTTTCTGTTTTGGGCAATGCCACCCGGTCGATGGTGCAAAAACCTTTGACCAAATATCACTTTTTCAGGATGTATCTTGACGAGCAGTTGTCAAAATCAACAAACCGTCAACCATGGTCAAACAGGGGAAAGATAAAAATTACGAAAGACTTTATAAATCCGAACAGTGGGTTTTACCAGGTGCTCGATTCCTTCAACAAACGTTTTGGTGAATGGATTAAAGAAATGGCTGCAAATGATCCCCCTTTTATCCCTTTTACTGCCGGTGCAGCATTGCTGAATTCGATATCGAATACACCTGCAAAAAAATCAGGTTCCAAATTACGAATGCAAAACTTTGTTTTGTTCGATAATTATCTGAATGAAGCGGAAAGAAAAATTGGTAACCCTCCTCAGGAACAGAAGTTTATTGAACTTTTTAACAGAGCTACTGCCAAAATATTAAGTGAAAGATACAATTAACCGATGAAATAGCCATGACTGGAAAGTCGTAAACCGATGATGAGAATATTTTCTCATGGCTTTTCCATCTGGCCTTCAAAAATCAAATTATTAACAGATGAAAGTTTTCAGATTACAGGACGGAACGAAATCGTCGTTAAAACAAGATAAGGATTGGTTTATTTCAGCTGAATATACAACCAATGAGATTATTGCCATTCCTGATCCTGATGGTGGAAAAGGGAATGAACCGACATCCATCCCAAGTCCGTTTGCAAGAATGGACCTGGCAAATACTGCCTTCCGGTATGTGAATGATTTGGGCGATTCGGCCGGTTATATGTACCATAAAATCGTCTCAGACTGTCTCGATATTGCAGAGATATTCTTTAATTTCCGTTCCTTTCAGGAAGATATTAAAATTATCGAATGGGATAAATCAACTGAAATTCAAAAGCTTCTCGCTTCTTCACGCCATGAGCATAAAAGTTTAGGTGAAACGCTAAAAATGTACATCGAAAATGGTGATGATGCTAAGTCATTTAATTTCAATATGTTTCAGAAATTCTACCTGCTTCGGTACAAATTTCAGATTATTGGGGGCACTTCACCCCTTACCCATTTTTTTAATTCAGCAAACGACCTGAGCTGGAATACGATACAATTTCCTTATGGAGGAAAACCATTTCTTGAAAAACCGCGCCCACTGAACAGTCGAAATGAGGATTTCCAAATATGGCTCTACAGTATGCGGTCAGCTTTTGATCCATTCGAGGGTTCTTTTCGTGAATTGAGCACCTACATGGACAAATCCCTACCTGCATTAATGGATATGAATCCGGGTTTATATGAGTCGATCCATAAAATAAATCATTCGCTTTACTCCACTTCGGTTTATGATCTGATCGGCAACGGCATTTTTATCGTGGATGGATTACCGTTACTCGGTGCCAAAGAAAAGGATGAAGAAATTATTCACAGCGATTTCGAGATCGATTCTCAAAAATTTCAAGGGTTTCGAAAGCCACTTGTACTTCAGAATGGGCACAAGGGGATTTCATCCTCTGGAAAATCGATGAAATATTTCAAAGGCAACTATGACGAAAAGATTCAGGTTCCTTTCTTCGATTCGAGATCGATCAATGAACGGACATTGCCGGACCGCACAAACAAGTACCCCTACCTGACTGTCAGCGACTTTCTTGAGCCCTATTTGATCCGAACGGTTTATCCAATCAATAAGGACAAATTTTTTGATGGGAATTATAAGAAGGGATCTTATCGGGAAGATAAAGGTTTTATCCTGCCGGTTAAAAAGACTTTTTTTGAATATTTCGACATCGCAGATTTAAAGAAAAGCATCAATGGGAAACCAATTTTTCAACTCGACAGCCTGGCCTCCGGAACAACGACTGCAACCTTACGAATTCCTATTGTCAATGGAAACTACATCGAATTCAAACGCGAATATCATAAATATGATGAAGATGGTTCCATAAAAATTCCTGATCTGCAATTGAACGAAGGTGTCATTGTGGAAAATCAGTTTGGCTTGGGTTTGTTTCCCGGAATAAAGTTCGAGGATGACGAAAATCCTGAATACCGGGTTGCTTTAATCGATCGGGATATCAGTCCAAATACATTGTCAAATTCCTATAATCTTTTCTATTACAATCAATTGGATGTATCTAAGCCTTTAAGGGTTACTGATACGAAAAAGCGGAACAAGAAAAATGCACAGGACGTTGAAACCAATTATTACATCCTAAAAAGCAATTTTGATTTTATTGAAATTGAAATCAACCATATGAACCGGGGCATTGTTATCCCGATTTTTACAGAAAAACCACGGACAAAGAAATTTACTTTTGCAGTGGACTTCGGCACAACGAATACCCATATTGAATATTCGGTCGATGAAGTAAATCAGCCATTTAACATCAACAACAACGATATTCAGATTGCGAAGCTTCATTTAAAGGATATTTATATCTCGGGTGAGATCAGGCTAACCTTTGATCATGATCTAGTACCCGATCTGATAGAACCATCCGGACAATACAGTTTCCCGATACGCACCGTATTATCGGAGTCGAATACAACCAATTATGATTTAAGTGTTTTCCCGTTGGCCGATGTCAGCATACCGTTCATTTACGAACGGGATGCCTTGATGCATTACAATACCCCGATCACAAATCTCAAATGGTCAAGTGATAAAAAAAATGCCAAACAAGTTGAATTGTTCCTCGACAATGTCCTCCTGTTGATTAGGAACAAGGTCATTTTGAATGGCGGAAAATTATCCGACACCAAAATCATCTGGTTTTATCCCGCAAGTATGCTTGAGAATCGGTTTAACCGGTTCAGGCAGATTTGGGAATCACTCTTTATAAAAAATATAGGGAATAATCTNGCCAATNTGATTGCNATGTCCGAATCGGTCGCCCCTTTCTATTATTACCGGTCAACGAAGAATGCGACCCGGGATGTCGTTTCGATCGATATTGGTGGCGGTTCAACCGATATCATCGTATTTGAAGGGACAACTCCCACATTATTGACCTCATTCAGATATGCAGCCAATGCTGTTTTTGGGGATGGTTATGGCAGCAATTCCAACAGCAACGGTTTCATTCAGGAATTTAAAGATGAAATCATCAATATCCTCACAAAAAATGGACTTGACGATTGCTTTAAGGCCTATAAATCAATCGAACCCAAAAAGAAATCTTCCGATATCATTGCATTTTTCTTCTCGCTCGCGAATAATAAAGATGTGAATAACAAGAATATACAGATCAATTTTGGGAAAATGCTCGAGCAATGTGATAAATACAAAATCGTATTTATCCTGTTTTATGCCTCCATCATTTATCATCTTGCCATGATTATGAAAGCGAAAAAAATGATGTTGCCCAGATATCTTACTTTCAGTGGTACAGGTTCAAAAACGCTCCAGATTTTAACGCCCAATACTTCAGTTCTTGAAGCGTTTACAAAAGTTATTTTTGAAAAGATTTTCGCGGAAACGTATGATTCCAACGGGTTAACCTTGATTTTTAATTCTGAAAATCCAAAGGAAGCAACCTGTAAAGGTGGAATTTGCAGTCCCATTTCCCAAAGCTATGAAAGTATCGACAACATCAAAGCGACATTGATCGGTATAGATGATAACCGGTTTGCAGATGGTGAAACCAAATATGGCAACATTACGGCCGGTGATCTCGATTCAATTGTGACCGAAACGAGAAAATTCATTGAGTTTGCCTTTGCGTTAAATGATGAGTTCCCATTTTCAAAGAAATTCGGGGCAACTGGTGGAAATCTGGAACTGGCAAAGACATTAAGCCTTAAAGACATCAAAAAACACCTGATGGATGGTCTCGATACCAAACAGGAAGAATTAAAGCAAACAGATAGCAATCAACCGATTGAGGAAACATTATTCTTTTATCCATTGATCGGTATCCTGAGTACGTTNGTCCGTGAAATTAATAATCCCAAAGAATGAAAAACATTCTATTTTTAATTCTTTGTTTTCTTTGCTTCAATTGCAGCAACAAAGAAACCAGTGAAAATACCCCGGTAAAAGATAAGGATCAGTCAGTACTGGTTGATTTTATGATTGTCCTTGTTTCGGTAGGCGGTTCATTCGGGATCATGTTATTATACAATAAGTTAAAGCTTCGGGATAAAATAATCAGGACCACGTTGGAGAGTAACCGGGTCAGGGAATTTGTAAAAACGGTTTTGCTTGAAAAAATTGTTTTTCAAAATCCTTCCAATCCAAATTCAAATCTATCTTCCTTGTCATCGAATCCCAAAGATCTGGAGTTGCTGGTTCAAAAAGTTACCGAGGCGATTCAAAAAGAATACCCTTTTGTTTTTGAAAAGAAAGAAGATGGTCCAAAAAATAATCCGGGCGAAAAGCCTGTGGTTGAATTACCCGAAGTTCAAAAGAAACGGACCCAATTCTATTCTGTTGAACCCCGCGATGGGGTCTCTTTTAACGGATCCGGTTTTTCTGACGATTTTATTGCGACTGAATCAGTCTATTTCATCGAACTTCAAAATGACAACCAGGCTCATTTTAGAATCATCGATGACAGTGATACAATGGGCAGGGCAATAAAATATAAAAAAGAACTGATTGACGTTGCCTGTGAGAGTCATTCCGGTTCAACCGGATCTGAAAAAATCGTGACAGAGAAGCCGGGTGTGGCTCTGAAAGATGGAAACAGATGGATGATTAAGCAAAAAGCAAAAATTAAATTTGTATAGACAATGATCCACTATTTTGTTATCGGTCTTATTATCATCGTCATAGTAATGATCCAGATTTGGATATTTCGTACAAACCTCAAAAAAATCGCTCTTTTTCAGAGCATATTTCCACCTTCATCCCAATTTAAAACCATCACACTTTCAATTCCGGAAAATAAAATAGGCAAATTAAATTTTGAGGAAGTCTGCAGGAATTTTAATCAGTACAAAATACAACCCAATTTAACGGGTATCAGGTCATTTACAATTCAAATCAATGAGAAGGCAATTTCCTGTAAACTGAGCGAGCTTGAGATCATCCTCGAAAAGTATAAAAATGAGGATTACAAAATCCTGTTAACCAAGGATAATCATACAGTTTTTGCAGAAAAGGGATATTACGATAAATTTATTCAGAATGGCTGGTCCATCTGCGAGAAGAGTGTTGAATCAATTGAGGTGACCCTGATCCTTAACCTGGACCATAATAACGAAGTTCTCGAGAAAATAATTTCCTCAATCAATACCTATCTCTTAAGGAATAAAGGGGCGGTAAGTGACTTTAATCTCGTAAAGGATATCGTGGAACGGAATTGTGATTCCGAAGATGAGCAAATCAATACGCTGCTTCCGATCCCTCTTTACCTGGGTTTGATGGGTACGATGCTGGGAATCATTGTTGGCGTAGGGTATATGGCATTGAATGGATTTAACTCGCTGCTTATCCCCGGGATGGTCAAAACTGCTGAAGCGATCAAGGAGGGTGCCGGGAGCAATGGAATTATCGTATTGATGGGGGCTGTTGGTGTAGCGATGATCTCAAGCTTTATGGGGCTGTTGTTGACCACAATTGCTTCGGGGTGGTTTTATAAGGGCGCCAAAAGTCAGGTAGAGGGATTAAAAAATGATTTTTACACTTTCATCCAAACCGAACTGTTACCTTCCATTTCGAATAGTGCGACCAACAGTATAGTTACGCTTCAAAACAATCTTTTAAAATTCAATGAGGGATTTACAAGTAATATTGTCCGTTTTGACAGTTTATTGACCCAAATTCTGGGTTCATTCAACAACCAAATCAGCATTGTTCATGACCTGAAAGATATTGATGTGGCTAAAATTGCCCGTTTCAATATTGAAGTGCTGCAGGAATTGCGCACAAGTACGATGGAGTTTGAAAAGTTCAATCAATACATCCAACAAGTCAATGCTTTGGTAAGCAATGCCTTTGAACTGAATACAACCTTAAAATCGGACCTGGCAGATATTGACAACAGGAAATATGCGGTGCAACAGGCATTTACAAAAGTCAATGATAGTTTTGAAAAAGGCTTGTTGATCCTGAAGGAAAGTACCGATGACCGGCTCAGGGACGTAAAGAAAACGACTGATAAACAACAGGATGCATTTGAAAAATATCTCGAAAACAGTAAATTGGTTTTAAGGGAGATCATCGACAAGGAAAGGGGTTTGCTGATTGACCAGTTGGACCAAAACGAACAGATCTTAAATGAACTTAAAAAACAAAGCGAGTTAAGGGAGAGTTTTGAAAAGGTGGGACATGCGATCAACTCACAAAACAAGGTCCTGGCAGAGCAAAATAAAACATTGGTGAGTTTTAGCCAGTCAGCCGACGAACTGAATAAAAATGTCAGAAAGTTGTCTGCATCCCAAAATTCATCCAATAGCGGGCTTTTTAGATTATCACCTATAGCAAAATACTTAGGTTATGCTTTTGCAATTACGGGTATTGCAGCTTTTATGACTGTGATGGTGTTTATCGGTGGCCGGTCCTATAATTCAACCGACCCTCAAACACGGGATACGATAAAAAATAGTCCCCAATTAAAGCTGGAAGACTCAATTTCGGTTAAGAAAAGCGGTCCAAAAAAGGGAAACCCGGTCAATTTATCCAATAAAAAGTAAAACCAAAGATCATGTCTAAAAAAAACAGGATCGACTTTTTTTGGGCCAGTTATGCTGATTTAATGACGAGCCTGTTTTTCATTATGCTTGTCCTTTTTGTGCTTACTGTTGTGATGTTGAAAAGGGAGCAGGCCGGTTTGATCAGTAAGTTGGAAGAGTATCAGAAAATTGAGGAAATCAAAAAATCAATCAATGAGATCAACAAGGAATATTTTGAGTATCGTCCTGAATATAAAAAACATATCTTAAAATTAGTGGTTGAATACCCAACCGGTGAAGACAATATCAATAAAATTACAGATCGCTCCTTGTTGAACAAGATTACAAAAGCCGGGCAGGAAATAAAGAATACGATTCTGAAATTCAAAAATACCGACAACATCAAATATCTGGTGATCATTGAAGGACAGGCATCAAAAGATGGGTATTACGCCGATAAATATAAGAACAACAATATCTTAAGTTACCAGAGGGCTTTGGGCCTCAAGAAATTCTGGGAAGAACACGGTATTTATCTGGATCGGCTTGAAAACTGTGAGTTAATTCTTGCCGGTAGCGGTGAAGGGGGCATTCCGCGGGAATTGCCCGATTCAAACAATAAAAAAAATCAACGATTTCTGATCCACATCATTCCCAAGACCGGGGAGATCGGGACTAAATAATTCTCTGATGAAAATTATCATTTATATTTTACTCTGTTTGTTCTGCCTCTCCGGATGTAGCGGTTGTTCTAAATCCGGACGTAAGAATTTAACCAGGGGTTTGCGCGTTCCAGTAAACAAAATCACACCGATCAGCAAGCCTTCAGAATCCGAAGGACAGGGAGTCGTTTATCCACCGAATAATACCAAAGAGAATATACCGGCAGGATCTCTTTCCGGTCTCTATGAAAAATTGAAACCCTCTGTATTTATGGTTGTTGTATCCTATGCTGAAGGTGGAAGTGCACAGGGTTCAGGTTTCTTCATCTCTTCGGGTGGCATCGGCATCAGCAATTACCATGTTTTTAAGGGTGGGGCACGTGGTGAGGCCTATGTTAAAACCTTTGATGGTTCTGTCTATAAAGTTGGTCAGGTCCTCGACTATAACGAAAAAATGGATTACATTGTCTTTAAGCTGGTTACCGATAATTCCAATTTTCCGCCCATACCCATAGCCGATCATCAGCCATTGGTTGGGGAGGATGTTTTTGCAATCGGGAGTCCGAAAGGTTTGGAACACACCTTGTCAAAGGGGATTGTATCTTCCTACAGGGAAAATGATTTATACATACAGACGACCGCAGAGATTACCCACGGCAGCAGTGGTATTGCGCTGTTTAATATGCAAGGTGAAGTCGTCGGGATAACCTCTGCCGGATATGGCGAAGCGGATATCAACTTTGCCATGAACCTGCAAAAATTAGGTGTCAAAAAATTTGCAACGCAATAATGAGGTTATTCGATGATTTGAAATTGCCCCTTCTGACCTGTTCAAAAATTGAAGGTACGGAAAAAACCCAACGCCTATTCGGACGGTGTTGATAACCTCCTTTAGGACTGAATGAAATATTTTTCCAACCAAGTTTTAAGTGCCTTCTTAATTCGTTACAAACGAAAAACCATCAACCACTTCCCTAGAGGCGGGACGAGCTGTTACAAACGAGGGGCAGTGAGCGTTTCAAACAGGGATTGCCACACTCGACCTAAGATATTGCAAACCATTGATTATCTGTGTTCTCGTTCGCAATGACAAGTTCAGGTTGATGTCGTTTGAAAACTATTCATACATATTTTTAAAACCTCTGCGTTATGATGGTTAGGATTCCTCACTTTGTAGGTTCAAATTAAAGATAGGGATTAACGATGACCATAACCCCGTTGAAGTTATTGAAACCTGAGGTAAATTGATAAAGATTCACTTCTGCTGTTGTCTT
>TBL_comb47_HYPODRAFT_10005688_pt1 | contig 13811 bp, 11 predicted proteins | sample TroBogypolimnion_40_FD_10682 | JGI IMG/M metagenome (IMG submission 10682)
AATAATAATCATGGCGTGTAGGAAGAAGAAAAATGAACCTCTATGTCGGCAACCTCTCATTCAAGACCACAGACGCATCACTCAGAGAAGCATTCCAGGCTCACGGACAGATCGAATCTGCTCGCGTGGTAATGGATCGCGATTCCGGACGCTCCAAAGGCTTCGGTTTCGTCGAAATGCCCAACCGTGAAGAAGCAATGGCTGCAATCAAGGCCCTCAACGGCTCAGAACTTGAAGGCAGAAATATCAATGTGAATGAAGCCCGTCCGAAACCCGAAGGCGGCGAACGTCGCAGCAGCGGCGGTGGCGGCGGATTCGGCGGCGGCAATCGCAGAAGCTACTAAGTTTCAGCGACTCCAAAGCATTTTAATAGCCGGCAGAAGCAATTCTGCCGGCTTTTTTAATTTTACCATATCATCGCTGTTCCGCTGACGGTATCCTGAATGCACGAAAACGCATAATTGCCCATCCGATTTGAAAATGTCTGCATGAAAAGCGGTTACGCTGTTGAATTTTCGCAAATATTGAGTACATTACACGGCGCTTAAAAATATTTAACATGGGATTGTTTTAATGATAGCAGCAGCTAATATTTCGATGAGAATCGGACAGCAGATACTGTTCGAAAATGTTTCTGTAAAGTTCACTCCGGGCAACCGTTACGGGCTGATCGGCGCCAACGGTTCCGGCAAATCAACGTTTATGCGGATACTGAGCGGACAGTTGCAGGCGACCACCGGCGAGGTCGTGATCGACCGCGACTGCCGGGTGGGTTATCTGAAGCAGGACCATTATCAATATGAAAATGAAACTATTCTCGACACCGTTTACATGGGCAACGAGAATCTCTGGAAGATACACAAGGAACGGGAATATCTTTTCTCCCAGTTGGAGCTGACCGAGGAAGAAGAGAATCGGGCCAACGACATCGAAGAACTGTTCGGCAACGCCGGCGGTTACACGATGGAGGCTGATGCGGCCAAACTTTTAGTCGGCCTGGGCATTCCGGAAGACAAGCACAATATGCCGCTGTCAACCCTGACCGGCGGTTTCAAACTGCGGGTGCTGCTGGCCCAGGTGCTGTTTTACAATCCTGAAATCCTGCTGCTGGACGAACCGACCAACCATCTTGACATGAACAGCATTGACTGGCTTTGCGGAGTTTTGCAGCAGCATAAAGGCACGGTCATCGTGATTTCGCATAACCGTTATTTCATTAATGAAGTATGCACTCACATCGCTGACTTGGATTACCAGGAAATACGTCTGTTTAACGGCAACTATGACTTTTTTATGACCGCCAGCGCCATGGCGATTGAGTTGCAGTTAAAAGACAACAAGAAGAAAGAAAAGCGGATAGAAGACCTTAAATGTTTTATCAACCGGTTCAGCGCCAACGCGTCCAAAGCCAAACAGGCGACGTCGCGCCAGAAGGAACTGGACAAAATTCAGCTCAATGAGATAAGGCCGAGTTCGCGCGTGTCGCCTTATATCCGTTTTACCGCCGGACAGCGGCTGGGCGAGAAAGTCATTGAAGCTGAAAAAATAGAGAAAGAATATGATCACGTGCTGTTCAAAGATCTTTATTTTTCCTGCGCGAATAATGAGAAAGTCGCGATTATCGGAACCAACGGCGCGGGCAAGACGACTCTGTTGAAGATTTTGATGAAGCTCATTGAGCCGTGCAACGGCGAAGTTGTTCATGGCGAAACTGTAAAAATAGGTTATTTCCCTCAGGATACCTCCGATATGCTGAATACCGAGGAGCGGTCTATCGACTGGCTGGCCCATTTCGGCCCGGAAACCGGACTCAGTGAAATGGAGCTGCGCTCATTCATGGGGAAAATGCTGTTCAGCGGCGATGAAGTTTATAAGCCGGTTAAAGTGCTTTCCGGAGGCGAAAAGGCCCGTCTGATTATCGCCAAAATGATGCTTGAAGCCGGCAATGTGCTGGTGCTGGACGAGCCGACCAACCATTTGGACCTGGAATCAATTGAGGCGCTGAATTACGCGCTTTCCCTGGTTAACGAGACGGTGATATTTGTCAGTCATGACCGCGAATTCATCAGCAGTCTGGCGACCAGGATTATTGATATTGACGACTGCAAGGTCGTTGATTTCCCCGGAACGCTGGCGGAATATGACACTTATAAGCAGAAGAACCGGAAAGCGCAATAAGGCAGACTGGAAAGACTGGGTGCGAGACTGCTGACTTCTGGCTTTATTGGTCATAACGGCATGGTAAATTTGAAGGTGCTGCCTTTGTCCGGTTCGCTTTCCGCCCAGATTTTTCCGCCGTGTTTTTTCACGAAATCGCTGCACAGCATCAGGCCCAGGCCGGTTCCTCTTTCATCTTCGGTGCCGGGGGTTGAGTTGATGATGTCGAGCTTGAACAGTTGGTCAAGGTTTTTCTGGGTCATGCCGGTGCCGTTATCGCAGACGGCTATTTCGACCTGTTGATCGCCTTGTGTCGCATGCACTTCAATTTTGCCGTTTTTCGGCGTGAATTTAATGGCATTTGAAATCAGGTTGCGCAAAATGGTCTTAAGCATATCCTTATCTGCCGTCAGGGTTAAGTTCTCAGGGATGCAGATTTTTAACTCGATATTTTTTTGCCTGGCGTTTTTACTCAGTACGTCCAATTCTTCATTAAGCAGTTCGCTTAAAGCGATTGAAGCGGGCTCGAACGGTATTTTGCCGCGCTGCGAATTTGCCCATTCCAGCAGGCTGGCGAGTATGGCGTAGGTTTGATGCGCTGATGAATTAATAATGTCGACATACTGCTCAATCGCCGCTTCGTCGCCGGACTTTATTTCCGCTTTCAATAAATCGCTGAACCCCAGAAGGTTATTAAACATGCTTTTCAGGTCATGAGCGATGATGGAGAAAAACTTGTCCTTGGAGACATTCAATTCCTGAAGTTCCAGTTCATATTTCTTATGTTGGGTGATATCCTGAACTTGGGAAATAAAATACAATGGTCCGCCGCTATCATCGCTGACCAGCGAGGCGCTTAGCAGAACCCAGATAACATGTCCCTGTTTATGAAGATAACGTTTCTCAATATGGTAGTTATTGATTTTGCCTGACAGCGCTTTATCCATGTGCTTCAGGCTGTTCTCCCGGTCATCCGGGTGGGAGATGTCCAGCAGATTTTGGGAGAGCAGTTCTTTTTCCGAATATCCGGTCAACTCGCACAGCGCATTATTGACTTTCATAAAGTTGCCGTCCGGCGCAATCAGGGCCATTCCGATTGCGGCATTCTCAAAAGCCGCATGGAAGCGCTGGTCGCTCTCATGCAGCGCCGCTTCAGTCCGGCGTTGTTCCCGCAGTGCTTGTGAATCACTAAGCTCGCGCTCCAGCGCCGGCAGCAGCCGGGACAGGTTGTCTTTCATGATATAATCTTTGGCCCCGGCCCTCATCATGGCGACGGCGGCTTCTTCGCCGATGCAGCCGGATACGACCAGAAACGGGGTATCTAGGTTGGCTTGCTGTACCAGGGTGAGTGCTGACAATGCGTCGAATTGCGGGAGATTATAGTCGGAAATTACCACATCCCACTGTTTGCCGGACAGGGCGGCGCACATCTGACCGGCGTCTTCGACCAGTTCCCAATTAACTTTATAACCGGCCTTCTCCAGTAAACGGACAATCATGGCCGCGTCGCTTTCCGAATCCTCGACCAGCAGCAAGTTAAGTTGCTCGTTCATAGACATCCCGCTTCCGTTTATCTTAGGGCTATACTGAAATATTCATAAACCAATATTATAGCATAATTTCAGTCATTTCGGAAATAAAATCTTATGGAATGCCGGTTTATACTAATAAATCTTTGATTTTCAACGGGATATCCGCGACTTTTACAAATTCCTCTTCAGTTGCCGGGGAAGACAGCCGCAAGGCGTTTTCATCAGCCGAGAGGCCGGTAAAGAACAGGCATACATCTTCCACGTTTTCTCCAATGCGCTTTTTCTGTCCTTGCAGGCCGATTTTTGCGGACGGGTGGCCGGCGCATGAATTGGGACAGCCGGATATTCTGACATGATCAGTTAAGGTACGCAATATTTCAACTTTTTCCGGCGTATCAGGCGGCAGCAGTTTATCCATTTCAGCGCCGACCGCGTCGGCAATATCCGGGGATTTCAGGATGCCGATTTTGCATACGCCAGAGCCGACGCAGGAAACAATATGGCCTTTAAACGATTTAAGCGTCAAATCGGTTTCGGGAAAATCCTTCAGCAGTGAATTGTAAATTTCCGCAAGACTTGAAACATGTGCCAGGGGAATCAGGATATCCTGCGACGGCAGCAGCCGCAGAAATCCGCAGTTCAATTTTTTGCCAAGCCCGGCCAGTTTTACCAGTTGGGGCGCGGTTAAATTGCCATACGGAACATACAGCCGTACCGAGAAAATTTCCGGGTCGAGATTAGTCGGGCTGACTGCGTATTTATTCCACGAATCATACCCGTTTGCAGGAACCGGCGGCGTTTCAGCGCGTTTGACCCTTACCGTCAGGTGCACATAGTCGGTCTGCGGGGGCAGCGATGACGCATAATCAGGAGTTTTTGCATAATATTTGTGAAACAGCTTTATAAATTCCTCCGCTCCAAGCTTCTTCAAAATAAAACGGATTCTGGCCTGGTTGCGGTTGGTTCTGTCGCCGTGATCGTAAAAAAGGTCAGTCATGGCAGCCGCGCAGCGGATGACTTGGGAATCCGGCAGGAAATCAAACAATACAATCCCCGGCGAACTTTCCCGGCCCATGCCGCCGCCGCCGTAAACTTTGAAGCCTTTGCGTCCGTCTTGAGTCCTTGCGACAAAACCTAAATCCTGAACTGCGGCATTCAAAGTTTCATGCGGATTGCTGAAAAAACCTGCTTTTAGCTTTCGCGGCAGACTGAAGGCTTTCTCATATTTTCTCAAAAAACTGTTCAGTTCCTCGACATAAGGCATGACGTCAAAAACTGAATCGCGACCAAAACCGCTGTCCGCCGAAGCGAGGATATTCCGGTAAGTGTTGCCGCCGCCGCCTTTGAACGGGAACCCGCTTAAATCGCAGTCTTCAATGGTCGAAAAAATATTTTCAGCGTGAACCTCGTGCAACTGGATATCCTGTCGGGTTGAAAGATGGGCGTACCCGATCTTGTTCTGTTCCATGATTTGAGCGATATCCCGGAGATTTTTCAAGATAATCTGACCGCCGGAAATCCTGATCCTGACCATGAACAGCCCGTTGCGCTGTTCGTAAATCCCGAACGGCGCGGCAAACGGTTTTAGCTGATCTGCCGTTATGCTGCCCGCAAGGTATTCGTCTATTTTAGTTTTAAGCTGAAGATACAGCTCATGAAATTCCGCAATGCTGCTGTTTTTCAAATTCATCTCCTTGTAAAATGGATTACAATTTAATATAAAACCATTCAATTCTTTTTAAATGTCAGATGCAATATTCCGGAATAATATTTTTGGCGGACAGCAATTTAATGATGGCCTGCAAGTTACTTTCCAGACTGTCTGCCGACGCCAGATTTACATCCGCCGCAATGGTTTTGAAATTCGATTCGTCCACGTTGATAATCAGCAGTTCATTGGGCGAATTCAGGACTTTCAGCCGGTTTAACTCATAATCCCCGGCTTGGGTCAGCGCCGTGATGAAAATCAAACCGGCGTCGGTCAGGATTCTGGACAGTTCGCCCAGCCGCCGGACGCGCTCGTCAAGTTCGATCGGATTGTTCCGGATATCCGCGTCCAGCCCGTTGCTGATGCTGGAAATGCCCAGATAATACGAATTCATGTTCAAACGGAACAGCCGCTGCTCCAGTTTCGTTGCCAGTTCCTGAACCGCGTTATTGTTGCTGCCGGTGACGACGATTGTTTTGCCCATATGGCGGTTGCGCAATATTCGCTCCCTGTTTTCCACCAGGCCGGTTTCCCAGAAGAATTCCCGGCGTTCCACATGGTCTTTTAAGCGGGTTTCCGTATCTTTGACGCCGTCTTCCTGCTTGGAATCAAACGATACGCCCTCAATAATCATGCCGGCCCCGGCGGTGGCGTTGGTTATCGGGTCTATCAGCACGAAACTGCCGGTTTCATGGTTTTTGGAATAAGCGTCGAAATACAGCGGTTTAGTGGTGGAGACCACGATTCTGCCGATTTCATTGAGGCCCAAACCTTCCGTTTTGTTTTTTTGCAGGCTGTTTACGTCAATATTGTAGATGATGGTGTCAACTCTGGATTTGACATTGCGCCCGGCGTGGCGGATCAGGTAGTTGCTGCCCGGCTTCAACTGGGTGTCCGTCATCCAGATTACGACCGCCTCAAAGTGCTGGCTGACTTTGGGCTGGTTATTGACGTGGACCAGCATGTCGCCGCTACTGATATCAATTTCATCTTCCAGCTCGATAGTCACTGCCTGCGGCGGAAACGCCTCCTGGAGATTGCCGTCGGCGGTAACAATATTTTTTACTTTTGACAGTTTCAGCGAGGGGAGAACTTTGACTTTATCCCCGACTTTAACCACGCCGGAAGCGACAGTTCCGGCGAAACCGCGGAAATCCAGATGCGGACGGCTGACATATTGCACCGGGAAACGGAAATCTGTGAAATTGCGGTCGCTGGCGACATTTACCGTCTCCAGAAATTCCAGCAGGGAATCGCCCTGATGCCACGGCATGACGGCGGACTTTTCCACAACATTTTCACCTTTCAGCGCGGAAATCGGGATGTATTGAACATCGGGAATGTCCAGATGTTCGACAAACTCCGCGAAACTCTGGCGGATGTTGTTAAAGACGTCCTGGGAATAATCCACCAAGTCCATTTTGTTGACGGCGACCACCAGATGCTTGATTCCAAGCAGCGAAATGATAAACGCATGACGTTTGGTCTGGGTAACCACTCCGTAACGGGTGTCTATCAGGATGATGGCCAGATTCGCGGTTGACGCGCCGGTCGCCATGTTCCTGGTGTACTGTTCGTGTCCGGGGGTGTCCGCGATAATGAATTTCCGCTTCGGCGTGGAAAAGTAGCGGTACGCCACATCAATGGTAATTCCCTGTTCGCGTTCAGCCTTCAAACCGTCCAGCAGCAGTGCGTAATCAATCTCGCCGACGCCGGTGGTCCCGCTTTTTTCGCTGTCGCGGCGCAGGGCGCTCAACTGGTCTTCATAGATCAGTTTGCTGTCGAACAGCAGGCGTCCGATCAACGTTGATTTGCCGTCGTCCACCGAGCCGCAGGTCAGAAACCGCAGCAGGTCTTTCTTTTCGTGCTGATTTAAAAATTTATCGATATCCATAATTAATGCCTTTATTTTATATTTTTTGATTTATACATAAATCAGGAATTCAGGATTCAGGATTCAGAACGGAAGACTTAAAATCAGAATTCAGAAGACAGAAGTCAAAATTCGGAATAGAAGCATAATTATCAAATCCCCAAATTTTGTCATTGCTTGTTTTCATTTCTTCTGTCTCCCGATTTCCGGTTTTATTCTTACTGGCTTTGTCTTATTCTGACTACTGACTTCTGACTACTGACTTCTGACATTATTCTTAACTGTCTTTGTTCCATTCTGACTTCTGACTCCTGTCTCCTGTCTCCTGTCTTCTGTCTCCTGATTTCCGGCTTTATTCTTAACTGTCTTTGTCCCATTCTGACTACTGACTTCTGACTACTGACTTCTGGTTTCCCGGCAACTCCCGCCTCAAAAATATCCTTCCCGTTTCTTTTGTTCCATTGATGAGTCGCCGTCGTGGTCGATAACCCTGGTCGAGCGTTCGCTGAGCCTGGTTTGCAACATCTCCGCCACAATTTCTTCTATTGTTTCCGCGCTTGATTCAATTGCCCCGGTCAACGGATAGCAGCCCAGGGTGCGGAATCTTACCAGTTTTTCAACCGGTTTTTCGCCGGGATTCAAACGCATCCGGTCATCGTCCACCATAATCAGGGTGCCGTCGCGTTCCACTACCGGCCGTTTTTTAGCAAAATAGAGAGGAACAATCGGAATCTTTTCCAGCCGGATATATTGCCAGATATCCACTTCCGTCCAGTTGGACAGCGGGAATACCCGCACGCTTTCGCCGGGATTGATGCGCCCGTTGTACAGCGACCACAATTCCGGCCGCTGGTTTTTCGGGTCCCATTGATGATGGCGGTCGCGGAAAGAGTAAATCCGCTCTTTGGCGCGGGATTTCTCCTCGTCGCGCCGTGCGCCGCCGAATGCGACATCGAATTTTCCGGCGTCCAGCGCCTGCAACAGCGCCTGGGTTTTCATGATGTCGGTATATTTCCGGCTGCCGTAGTCAAACGGGTTTGCCCCGGCGGCCTTGCCTTCCTTGTTGTGGTGAACGATCAGTTCCAAGCCCTGTTCCATGCAGAACCGGTCCCGGAATTCGATCATCTCATGGAATTTCCAGGTTGAATCGATATGCAGCAGTTTGAACGGCAACCGCCCCGGATAGAACGCTTTCTGGGCGAGCCTGACCAGCACCGACGAATCTTTGCCGATCGAGTATAAAAGTATCGGACGTTCAAACTGACCGACCGCGTCGCGGAAGATATGGATGCTTTCCGCTTCAAGCTGTCTTAATTGACTGAGACTGTATTCTGACATTGATTTACTCCTTTTCCAGTTCTACGGTTCTACGGTTCTACGGTTCTACGGTTCTACGGTTCTACGGTTCTACGGTTCTACGGTTCTACAGTCATGCCGTCACGTCATACCGTCATGCCGTCATGCCGTCATACCGTCATACCGGCTGTTAATTCTGACTACTGACTACTGAATTCTATGCTTTTGCTTTTCTGACAAGTTTGCCGTCAACCACATGCAATCCGCATTCTTTTTGTTCCGGAGTTTCCCACCACCAGCGCCCGGCCCTGACGTCCTCTGTGCGCTTTACCGCTCTGGTGCAGCAGGCGCAGCCGATGCTGGGGAAACCCTCGTCATGTAATTTATTATACGGGACTTCATGATTTTTGATGTATTCCCAGACTTGGGCTTCCGTCCAGTCTGCCAGCGGATTGATTTTGACTAATTGATTTGCTTCGTCCCACTCTATGGTTTGAATTTCATTTCTGGTTACCGACTGTTCCCGGCGCAGGCCGCAGATCCAGGCTTTATAACCTGCCAGCGCCCGGCGCAAAGGTTCTATCTTTCTTACCCGGCAGCACAGCTTTCTGTTTTCGACGCTTTCGCGGAAAAGATTGACTCCATGCTCGGAGGTCATTGATTCGACCGCATCTTTGTCGGGGAAGTAAAGTTTTACCCTGATTCCGTACTTCTTCTCGATATCTTCCAATAGTTGATAACTTTCGTTGAACAGCCGTCCGGTATCCAGCGTGATAATCGGAATCTTAAGCCCTTGCCAGCCGATGATGTCCGTTATCACCTGATCTTCTGCTCCAAGCGCGGAAGCAAACAAAACCCCGTCGCCGAATATTTCGCTTATCCGGACAAGAATCGCTTCCGGGCCTTTATTTTTCAATTCTTCCTGTAACGTTTTTATCTGCGCCGCATCCATTTTTATTCCCCGTTTTTATTTAAACATTATCAATATTGTAAACATTAACTATATGTGTATTATGTTTGTTTATTACTGAGCTTATTTATATATTATATCATCTTTATCGCAAAAGTAAACATTAAAACAAAAAAGTATTGAAAAAAATATTTTAAACCGGTTAAAGACATTTTAACAGGGATATACAAGATGTACAGGATTTTTTGTTTAATTTATCCTGTCTATTCTGTTAGCCCTGTTAAGCCGCCATTCCATGGTTTCCCAACATTTCCGAGACTTTGGATAGTCGCTGAGCATAATGCATTTTGCTCCAACCTTTTGCTTTCCCCGTTTTATAATTTTCAATTTTCAATTTTCCACTTTCAATTATTTACCCCACTCCGAGACTTTGGATAGTCGTTGAATACAAGTTCTAAAGTTCTGGAGTTCGTTCCAGCTTGCTGGTCCCGCGACTGCGGGATCTAAAGTTTTACCACTCTCGAACTCCCGCATTTTAGAACTCTCGAACTTCCCCAACCACTCCGACACTTTGGATAGTCGTTGAGCATAATGATTTTCATAATCTGAAATCTTTCCAGATACTGGTTTTCCACTTTTCTTGCTTTTCTCGCTTTCCACTTTTCTCGCTCCTTCCCACTCCGACACTTTGGATAGCCATTGAGCATAATGCTTTTCAGTTTTCATAAACATTCCGGAGAGTTTAGAGAGCTTTTGAGCATAATGCTTTCGGTGTAGTGCCCTCTCTCTGAGAGGGAGGTTCCGGATCCATCGTCCGAGACGGACGGCACTACAATAAAACCACATTTCCGAGTCGATAGAGAGTCGTTGAGCATAATGCATTTTGCTCCAATCTTTTGTTTTCCCCGTTTTATAATTTTCAATTTTCAATTTTCAATTATTTACCCCCACTCCGAGACTTTGGATAGTCTTTCAACATAAACTATTCTTGTTTTACATCTGTGTCCATCTGTGTCATCTGTGGACCCACTCCGAGACTTTGGATAGCCATTGAGCATAATGCATTTTGCTCCAACCTTTTGCTTTCCCCGTTTTATAATTTTCAATTTTCAATTTTCCACTTTCAATTATTTCCCCCACTCCGAGACTTTGGATAGCCGCTGAGCATAATGCTTTCCACTTTTCTCGCTTTTCTCGCTTTTCTCGCTTTCCCATACTCCGAGATTTGGGATAGTCGTTGAACATATTGCTTTTCACTTTTCATAACCCACTCCGAGTAATTGGAGAGTCGTTTAGCATATAGCATATCAACATTCTGGACATCCGCTCTGCATTTACCGATTTCTCACTTTCCACTTTCAATTGACTGTACGGTTAAGCTTTTCGTTAACAAACGGCATTTCTTTGCCCAATGCTTTGTCGATAAGCCTATCCTGTACATCCTGTCTATCCCTGTTAATTTTCGTTTCCGGTTAAGTTCAACCTTTACTAAATTTATTCGATACCGCCACATTAAAAAAACGCGTCCCTTTACATATATAGTAAAAGTGTCAACTCAAACGGAGAGGACAAGCTAAAATAACGCGATAACCGTGTAATGATTAAAGTATGGCGGAGTCGCCGAATCCGCCTCTGTCTTGATCGTATAGGGCATTGTATTCTTATGATTGCGAAGCCCCTGCTTCGCTTTGGATTCAGGATAAAATCTAAACAGCGGCAGAAAAACAAAAAACAGGGGGAAACCAAAGCGGCACTCCAATCCGCCTGCGGCGGACAAGCGTCAGGCCGGAGCGCCTGACAGGAAGAGTCCCTGCGTAGCCGGTTTAGTTCATCCTACTTGTCACAGTTCGGCGGCTTGGCGACACTGTTTTTAGCAGGAATCAATTGCGAAACAGCTTGTTACGCAAATATCAGGGTGGTATAATGTTGTTTTGTGGAATGTTAGCAATAGTATTGAAGTCATGCTTTGTGTTTTTGATGCTTGCATAATGCCTCTATCCAGTTATATTTCAATTTGAAAAAAACGATTTGGGGAGTTGTAATCAAGAGATATAATCAAGCACAAGCAGAGGCGAATAATCAATAAATTACTGCATGAAAACACAAAAGCTAAAGCTTGACTCCTATTTACAAAAGAAAAAGAAATGAATATGACCTGGAAAAAACGATTTGCCTTAATGACGTTCATTGTATTTGTAATACTTGACATAGCCGTATTGGGAACGTTTATACCGTTATTGGTTTATAAATATTATCGTAGTATGCCGTTAATCGGCTTTATGCTATTAGCTGGCATTTTAAAAGCAGTGCAGAAATGGCAATATTACAAAAACGTAGATAATAATGACAGTAACAAGATAATTTAGGTGTTGAAATGCTCTTTTATGAGATTTGTTTTTTTGATAAAGATGGTATTCGTAATTGGCCTTTCACGAAACCTTATCTGGATTGGGCTGACATAGTTAATGTTATAACAATCTGTCAGCCAAGAGAGTACCAAACAATTATCAAATTTATAAAGAGCGGCAAGTTAAATACCTTTACATTGGATTATAGTTATATATTGGCAAATTTTACTTTTTATGACCGATATTTTTTCGCTTTGAAGTTAATAGTCGATAATCTGCCTCCTCAGATAACTTGCGATCTTACCAAAGAACTAGCGAAATATTCCAGATTAGATAAAAACGCAGAACAAGGATATATGTATTTAGAACAAAAAGCAACAAACTTATGGCTTAAAAGGCGACTGGTAGACGCATATAATATCTGCCAAAAAATTTTAGCCAATGATAGAAACAATACGAGCGCCTTAAGAATATTATGGTTCTATTATTGCTCTATAGAAAATTATGACAAAGTACAACAAGTTTTTGATCAAATGCAAGTACAGAATTTTAATGATCCGCTAGTCATCAAATCATCATTTGAGATAAAATTTGATTGTATGGATACCACCGGCTTGGAGTTCTTTATAGATCGATACCGCAATACAATTAATTATCCTAATTATAATATGGAATTTGCTCTACTCGAATTTTATTTTTTCAAAATTCATGATATTGAAAAATCAAAAAAACAATTTGAATACCTGAAAGCACTGTCGCCTACCTTCAAAGACCCTACCCATACAGAATTACTCAATGACTTTTCAAAAAAAATGGAAATATGAAATAAGGGTCAAACTTTAGCTTCGGTGTTTTCTTAGCTTGAAAACCATTTATTTATTGAGTTTTAATGCTTGCATATTGCGTATGTGGCGTACCGCTGATGCATTTGCAACAGCTATATTGAATAAGGAAATCATAAATGGACGATATTTCAAAATCAGTAATCCTGTTAATTGCACATGGCGGCGCGGCGGAAAGCGCCTGGCGCTCATACCGTAATATTGAGCTGGCGGTTAAGGAAAAATTTCCGTTGTTGCCGATGCGCTGGGCATTTACTGCGCCGGATACGGTTGGTGAGGCCATTCAGAAAATCCGGGACGAAGGTTTTTCTGCAATTGCGGTACAGCCGTTATTTGTTGCCGCCGGACGTGAATATCGCTCGGTGCTGAACAGTGTTGAGAGTTTTAAACTGCAAAATAACGCCATGAAAATCAGCGTTGGCCGTCCGTTGCTGGATTCCGCTGATGGTTTGGACAGGTTTATCGAAGCTTTAATAAATGTGTTGCCGCTGGAAAGAACTAAGGATGAAGCTATAGTTTTGATGGGACACAATGATTCCGGCGGCAGTAATGACCGGATTTTCAAGGCTTTGGCAGGTTTGCTTAAAGAGCGGGACCGTTTGATTTTTACGGCAACGCTCAAAGGCGCGTTGGATTTCGACTCCGTCAGGCGGGATATGATAGCATGCGGCGTCCAAAAAGCATATTTGATGCCGCTGATGATCGCCGCCGGAGCTCATGCGGTTAAGGATTTAGCCGGCGACGGCGAGGCGGCATGGCGGGTTCGATTGGAACGCGACGGCATTAAATGTGTGCCGGTGCTGAAAGGGCTGGGCGAATATGATGGTTTTGCGTCGATTTTCTGTGATAAATTGAAAGCGCAGGAATTTGTAATTTAACAGGGATAGGCAGGATAGACAGGATAAGAAAAAACCATTTCACCATGAAGCACATGAAGAAATTGAAGGTTTTGGTTTAAAAAAATCTCTCTTCATTACCTTCATGCTCTTCATGGTGAAATGTATTTGTTTTCCTGGTAAAAAAAGGATTTCTCCGTGTCTCTGTGCCACGCCTACGGCGGGTAAATCTCTGTGGTTAAGAATAATATATTTGGAGTACAATGAATACTTTTCCTGTAAATCTGCTGCTGAAAAATCGGAAATGCC
>TBL_comb47_HYPODRAFT_10005689_pt1 | contig 13810 bp, 6 predicted proteins | sample TroBogypolimnion_40_FD_10682 | JGI IMG/M metagenome (IMG submission 10682)
GTCTTGCGCCACCTCGCCGAACTCTCCGCCCTCTCCATCGACGCGCTCCTCACCCGCCGCTACGAGAAATTCCGCAACTTCGGCGAGTGGGCCGGCAAGTGAGGGCGCGCCGTCATTGTAGCGGCGCTCTATGAGCGTCGCAGCCAATGGGGAGCATTGTAGCGGCGCTCTATGAGCGTCGCAGCCAAAGGAGAGCCTTGTAGCGGCGCTCTATGAGCGTCGCAGCCAAAGGAGAGCCTTGTAGCGGCGCTCTGGGAGCGTCGCAGCCAATCGAGAGCCTTGTAGCGGCGCTCTATGAGCGTCGCAGCCAAAGGAGAGCATTGTAGCGGCGCTCTATGAGCGTCGCAGCCAATGCCAAGCGCTCCAGCACGCGCAGCGACGGTCACAGACCGCCGCTACAGGGCGCCTGCTTCGCAATCCGGTCCAGCACGCCGTTGACAAAGCGATGCGAGTCGGTGGTGCCGAAGCAGCGCGCCAACTCGATGGCCTCGTTGATCACCACTTTGTGCGGCGTGGCGGTGTGCAGCAACTCGTAGGTGCCCAGGCGCAACACCGCCCGGTCCACCGGATCGATGCGCTCGGGCGCGAAATTATCCACCACTGCGGCCAGCGTGGCATCGATGGCGAGCTTGTGGCTCAGCACCGCATCGACCAGCGCATCCGTCTGCTGGCGCAACGCGCGGAGGGATGCGGCGGACTCGCGGAGTTTGGCCAGATCGGCCTGCTCGGGAAATTTGGCCGGCTCCTCGACCATGCGCAGACGCTCTGAAATGCGTTGCAGACGCCGCACGCTGGCCGCCACCGCCTCCAACGGCCCACNCAACGCCGGAAAATCCTCGATGCCTTCAAGAAACCGCTGACGGCTCGCCGCCAACTCTCGATCCATCAGGAAAAAACCGGCAAGCGCCGCGCCGAAACTGTCCGCCACCACGGCATCGTCAGCATCGCGAGGCAGCCGCTCAAGCACCGCAAGAGCCTCGCTCCAGGCCGCTTCCAGCGCGGCAATCCGGGCCAGCTCGCGTTGCAAGCCCTCGGCCTGCGGCCACGCGGAGAGGTGGGCTACGGCCGAGTTCATCCGCCCGTGAAATTCTAACAAGCGCCCGTCGCGCCCGTGGGCCAGATGGTGGATGGTGCGAAACGTCGCCAGATGCAGGCTGCGGCGATCGGCCTCCGTGACGAATTCCCAAAACGGCTCCCGCAGCGCCGCGGGGTCCGCGCCGCCCTCCAAATCCGCACAGTAAAGAAACTGCACGACCGCCTCGCGGATTTGGCGACGGCTAGCCATTAGCGGGAGATCGAGCGGGTGGAGTTGCGCGGCATCGAGCGATCAAGCTCCTGGAAAATGTCGATCATGGTGGCCGCCGCACGGGCGGCCTCCTTGCCGCGGTTGAGGTTGACGCCGATGCAGCGGGCGTAAGCTTGCTTTTCGTCATCCACAATGAGCACCTCATGAATCACCGGGCGCTTCCATTCCAGAGCGATTTGCATCAGCCCGTCGGTGACCGCATGGACGACCAGATCACCGTGCAGCGTCGCGCCGCGGATGATGAGGCCCAGCGCAATGACGCAGGCCGGCGTGTCGCGCTCCATCACCGAGGCCACGGCCACCGGAATCTCAAACGCCCCCGGCACCCGGATCAGGTCGATGCGCGCCTGTGGCACCAGCTCGTTGATTTCCTGGATGGCATTCTCCACCAGCGCGTCGGTGTACTGCTCGTTGTATTTGGATGCGACGATGCAGATGNGGACCTTGGGTCCGATGATGCGAGGTTTCGGCGGCAGGGCAGACGACATGCACGCGGTATGAACGCGCGGCGGGCAAATGTCAACCCGCAGCCTGCGCCAGTTTTCTGCGGCGGCGGGCATGCGCGTGCCTAGGGTTGTGGGAAACCGTGCCAAAGAAACCACTGAGGCACTGAGTACCGCTGATGCCACTGAGAAGGGATTTGTGATTATTTCAGTGGTTTCAGTGGGCCTCAGTGCCCTCAGTGGCAAAATTCGCCACGAAAATCGTGAAAGCGTCACTAACTTGACGCCCATGGGCGGCGGCGGGCGGCCATTTGGTGAAATTTGCCGATTTTGCTTGTTTCTGCGCTTGCCGGGGGCCGCCGCGGGGGCTACACGGCACTCCGTTATGGCAAAGAAACCAGTGGTGCTCATCATTCGCGACGGCTGGGGTGTGAATCCCGGAGGACAGAAAACGGCTAAAAAAGACGGCAATGCCGTGCTGCTCGCCCATACCCCGTTTCATGACGTGATGCTCGAGAAGTACCCGAAAGGGTTCCTCAGCGCATCCGGCCTGGATGTCGGCCTGCCCGCCGGCCAAATGGGCAACTCGGAGGTCGGCCACCTCAATCTGGGCGCCGGACGCATCGTCTATCAGGACCTCACCCGCATCAACAAGGCCATCGAGGATGGCTCGCTGGCCACCAATCCGGTGTTCACCAAGGCCCTCGATCAGGCCAAAGGCGGCCGCCTGCACCTCATCGGCCTGGTTTCCGATGGCGGTGTCCACAGCCATCAGGACCAACTCATCGCCATCGTCAAGCTGGCCCATCAGGCCGGCGTCAACGACATCTTCATCCACGCCCTCACCGACGGCCGCGACACCTCGCCCACCGGCGGCGAGGCGTTTCTGGCCAAGGTCGAGGACGAGGCCGCCAAGTGCGGCGCTTGCGTCGCCACGGTCATCGGCCGCTACTATGCGATGGACCGCGACAAGCGCTGGGACCGCGTCAAGCTCGCCTGGGATGCCATCGTGCTCGGCAAGGGCAAAGCGCGCGATGTGTTGGCCAGCGAAGCGGTGGCCGATTGCTATCGGCTCGACAACAAGACCGACGAGTTCATGCCGCCGATGGTGTTCGCCGAGCCTAACAAGCAGCGGGTGCGCGATGGCGACGTGGTGCTGTTCTTCAACTTCCGCTCCGACCGCGCCCGCGAGTTGTCCGACGCGTTCCTGCTGCCCGACTTCAAGGGCTTCGAGCGCGGCGTGTGGCCGAAGGTTCATTATGTCACCCTCACCGAGTACGACAAAACCTACAAGTGCCCGGTCATCTTCGCCCCGCAAACCCTCTCCATGGGTCTCGGCGAAACCGTCGCCGCCGCCGGCCTCACCCAACTGCGCATCGCCGAAACCGAGAAATACCCCCACGTCACCTATTTCTTCAATGGCGGCATCGAGCAGCCTAACAAGGGCGAGGACCGCGTCATCATTCCCTCGCCCAAGGATGTGCCCACCTATGACTTCAAGCCGGAAATGAGCGCCGCTGAAGTCACCGCCACCGTGGTTGCCAAACTCAAGGACTACGATCTGGTCATCCTCAACTTCGCCAACCCCGACATGGTCGGCCACACCGGCGTGGTACCCGCCGCCATCAAGGCGGTGGAAACCATCGATGCCGACGTCAAGGCCGTTGTCGAGGAAACCCTGCGTCTCGGCGGCAAGCTCCTCGTCACCGCCGACCACGGCAACTGCGAGTACATGCGCAACCCCGACGGCTCGCCCAACACCGCCCATACCACCAACCTCGTCCACATCGTCTATGTCGCCGACGATGCCGAGGCCTATCAGGTCAACAACGGCATCCTCGCCGATGTCGCCCCGACGCTGTTAGAAATGCTCGGCGTGCCCAAGCCCAAGCAAATGACCGGCACCAGTCTGCTGCATCACGTGTGACCGCGCCAAGAGGGGCACGGGTGGCCCGCCCGTGATTTTCCTCAAGGGGGGCACGGGCGGCCCGCCCGTGATTTCCACGTAGAAGATCGGAAGGAACTCTGCATCTTCCTGCCCAAAATCTTCCTGCCTGAAATCTTCCGCGCTGGCTCATGATCGGCGCAAGCACTCCGCACCGCGGCGGACAAGTCAGCCCCCTCCACGGCGGTGGCAAGCCACCGCACTCCACGCAGCCGGCCTCATTTGCTAGACCCGCCCGCGCTCGGTGCCGTCGCCAGGCTGCGCAACTCCGGTTGGCTGCTCGCCGCTTCGATGGCGCTGATGGCCTCTTCGACGGACGCTACACGCATCTTGTTCTCTTTCTCCGGGAACCGCTTGTTCTTGGTGTCGGTGTCGAATTGCACGAGCAACGCTTTCAATTCAGGCAGCACGCTGCGGGCGGCACTGCCATATTTGATCAACTCCCGCATGATTTCCCCAGTGCGCTTTTCGCTGCCGTGGCCGCCCTGGGTTTGCGCGAAGACGATTCCCGCCGCGATGCCTTCCTTGAACTGATATTTTGTCAGAGCCTTGAACCCGCCCATGCGGATTTCGTTGGCAAACATCTTGTCTGCCGGGCTCGGCGTCTTGATGGCGGCGACGATGTCCGGCCCGAGCGCCTGCACGTCCTCAAGGCTGAGGCTGTTTTGGAAATAGCCTTTGAGCTTCGCCCGCGCCATGCCGTCCGCGTTCTTGGAGAGCACCCGGATTGCCGGATAGAGCAGCGCCGCATCCGCCTTCTTAAGCGGCGCGGCCAGCGGGCCCTCGAACAAGGCGGCAGCCAACTGGCCATGGGTGAGCTGTACCGGATCGGCCCAGTTGATCGGTTGGAGGGGTTCGGCGGTCCTGGCGATGGCCGTTAGAATCGCGGGGATGGCCGGTTGCGCCGCGCCGCCGAGCTTCTTGATCGCCTGTGCCGCCTTGAAGCGCAACGAGCGGTCCTCGTGGGACAGCAGGCGAACCAATACCGGCAACGCCTCGGGACTCTTGATGCAACCCAGAGCCTCGCAGGCGCCTTGGCGAATATGCGCGTCGTTGCCTTCCGCCAGAACCATAAGTTCGGGCACCATCGATTTGGCTTCGGGTCGCTTGGCGAGTTCCTCGGCCGCCCACCCGCGCACGATGGGCGACCAATCGCCGAAGGCCGCTACCAGTTGCTTCGGGGTCTGTTGGAGGCGTTCCAAATCAAAGCGTCCGGAGGTGATGGCCGCCGCCACGTCCGGCTTGCTCAGGAAGCTTGCCTGACTCGCGGACTTGCCTGTTATATAAAGTTTCTTGAGGGGCAGAGAATATGTTAGAACGTATGTGGCATTCGGGCTCAAACCGTAATAGCCGCTCTTGCCATAATAAGTGTCATCGTCGGTCTTGCCGGGTCCGTATTGTTCGCCGCCATCATAAGTGAACGATCCATCGCAGCGCCGCGCCAGATCGAAATGCCAGGACGCCTCCTTGAAATAGGCGGCCATAGCATCCGGTCCGCCGGTATTGGCGCCCAGCGCGCCCCATAGATAACTGAAACCCTGGCCGGTGTGGCCGGATTCGCGGTTCTTGTAGGAAGCGGTGACCATCTTGGCGAAGAACTGGGTTTCCACCGGACGGTTTCCTTGCATCGCGAACAACAGGGCCGCCTGGGCGTTCTTGCCGTTGTTCTCATGAAACGGCCACGGCTCATGCTCACCGTAGGGGATCGCCCCCTTATCGACGAAGTAGCCGAAGAATTTTGAGGCCCGCTCGATCGCCGGAGCGATTTCCGGATCCTTCACTCCACATTTCGCACCCATGACGATGCCGAGGTTGGCCACCAAGCCTCCCGCGTTCACCGGGCCATAAGGCGGGATCGAGCCATGGAGTTTGCCATCGGCCGTCAGCTCGGAGAAACCATGGCCGCAGGTGCCGTACATGCTTTGCCCGCGGGCCATGAAAGTCGTGAGTTCGGTGATGGCATGCAGCACCTCCTTGTCGCCTGTTAGAAGATAATACTCGCTAAGGAACACATTGCGGTAGCCGCCTTCCCAGGCATCCATCTTGCCCCGCTCCAGTTTCATCGTCGTGGGTCCCACCTTGCGCGCAAACGCTTGCACCTTGGGCAGGTAAGCCGGATTGCCGCTGGCCAACAGCGCGAGCGCGTTGATCTCGCCACACCAGTTTCCGTTCAGCGGCTCGTTCTCCAATGCCTTGCACGCGTCGTCAAAAATCCGCTGCGACTTCGGGCAGTTATAGGGTGCGGTGGCGCTGTAGGTGCCCATAACTCGCAACTTGAGCTGTACCTCCTCGGTCTTTCCCGCCCGCCAGCGGGTCAACTTCAGGATGCCTTGGCTCGCTTCCGTTTCGGCCTGCTGAATCGCCACGGCCATGCTCTTGCGGGCGTCGTCGCTGAACAATTTGCCGCCCGCGCCTAGAATCACGTCATCCACCTGCATCACGCCGTCTGCCGGGGATTTCGCCCCGACGTGAGTGACCAGGATTTGGCGGCTGGGGGCCGTGGTGCGGCCCTGCAAGCCGTCGAAGTGGGTCTCCGGCTTGAGGAAAATCCACCCGCGCATTCCGGTGGCGCCCAGATTGTAGGTTCCCTTGCGATCCACCCCGGTGGTTTCGCCCTTGGTGAGATCCGGCGGTACAGACGGCGGCGGCGCCGCGAAAGCGCTAGCGCTCAGCACGCTGATGCCGACGCAGATGCCGGCAAGGCGAACAATCGCAGTGCTTGCTTGGAGTGGGGTAGTCATGGGATTTTTCATGGTCGATGGGGTCGCAGGGATTCGGAATGATCGCTCCCCGCGCGGGTCGATTGGAATGCCTTGTGGCGGCGGTCTGTGACCGCCGTCCGAGCCGTCTGCCGTGCGGGTGGAGGGGAAACTGAAAGGTGAAGACGGTGGAAACCCGGGAATTCTTTCACGGTCGAGTAGCAGGAAAATCATCCAGTGCTGATTTCCCAATAATGCCCAAAGGGCCGATATCCCTTCAATTCACACTCGAAGCCACGACAGTAAGGTCGTGGCTCCTCACCTCACTGTTGCAGACGAGATTGGCACCTCGCAGAAGGTGAGTGCGGCGATGCCGTTTTTGCCATAGACGAGGTTGCCCTGCACCCACGGGCGTTGGCCGATTAGATAGGTGATTGTCTTGGCCGTGGAGGGTTCGCTCAGATGCAGCGTGATTGTCTTGCCAGCCACGCTGCCCGAGGTGACTTTGCCCGCCACGCCGTCGAGGAAAAACAACCCCGTTGATCCGTCGTTCCACGCCATCTCCTGGCCGAACTCCAGGACAATCTCATTGCGCTCGGCGCTCGTGAAAGCGGCTTTGATGAGGTCCGGCGCGGTGATCGCGGCAGTTGGAACAAGACCATAATGGTCCTGTTCGACCAGCGGGGCCATCAACGCGGCGAATTGTTCGTAGCCAGCCAGCTTGTAGTGGCAGCTTGAACCGGGCACGATGCCCAAAGTGCTCATGATGCGCATGTTGGAGTACAGCCGCGGCAAGGTGCGTTGCACCTCGCGCAGCATGTCGTTGGCCGACGGATCGGTGCAGGCGTTCGGCCAAATCTGGTAGATATAATAATTCCGCAGGTTGGGGAAATCGGTTTTCCAGGCGGCGGACAGGTCAACGAACATCTGCTGATAGAACTTGTAGTTGTAGTCGGCACTTGGACACAGGGTTCCCTGGTCGGCCTCGCCCTGATGCCACAGCACGCCGCGGATGCCGTGGGTGAGTTTGGCCGCCACCACGCGCCGCAGCAGGTTGCGATAGATCGAGTGGTCTTTGCTGGCGGTGTTGAGATGGTCCGCGGGATCGGGCAGGTGCTGGCAGATTTGGGTGCCGCCGACGGCACCGTTGAGAATACATATAGGCATCTTGTGTTCGGCGACAAGTCTTTTGGCCAAGGCCATGCCCCAAATCCCGATGAAGCGCACGCCGCCGCGCTTGTTGACGATGAGGTTGGTCAGAACGGCATTGCCCCAGCCACCATTGGCCGGATCGTCGCCGGCCTCGCCGTTGCTGCCATAACTGCGGATCCAGTCGCTGGGAGAGTCGATGAGATCCGGGCGGTCCTGTTCATTGGCATAATTGTAGGCCACCGCGTTGGATTGCCCCTGGATGATGAAGGCGTCGCCGCAGACCAAATTGGTCACGGTGCGCAGGACGGTCTCGGTATTGCCGCGCTTGGATCCGAACTCGACCTTGTATTTGACGAGTCCCGCCTTGAGCTTGGCCGATAAAGTATATGTCTTGTCAGCTCCGGGCTTCTGACTTTCGGAATTGATCTGTTTGTCGTCCGCATAGACTTTGAGAAACACCGAGTCCGCGGCTTCCGCCAAGGTGCCGTTGTAATAGAGCGTGCCTTCGTTGTTGTCATCACGGGCATAGAACTGGTTGTCCTCAGGCTGCTCGTCCTTGGCGGGCGTGCGTGCGATCCACGGATCGTTCTTGGGTTCGGTGACCGTGAGGGTCGCGGTGTGGGTGATGGGTTTCCCGCCGTTGGAGAGGGTCACGGCCACCGTCATCTTGCCGCTGTTTTGGGCGCGCTGGAGAATGAGTTTGTCCGGCGCGACCTGCTTGATCACCGCAATGTCCGACACCTTCCAATCCATCGTCAGGTCTCCGACTCCTTTGGCCCGCATGGCGCTGAGATTGGCCACCACCGGCACGATCTCGATGGCCGCGCGACCGTCCCAGGCGGCGGGTGCCGTGAGGGTGAATTGCGGTTCCGGGATGTCTTCCTTGATGGTGATGGCGATGGTTTTTGTTTTCACTTCATCCGGATAGACCGCCTTGCACCGCAGCGTCGCGGTCTGGTCGCCCGCCACGCGGCCCGCGTCGAAAGTGAAGGCGGACCGGTCAGTGGCCACCACGGTTTCCGCGCCGCCGCGTTGCAACGTCCACGACAGTTTCAGCGCCCCGCCCGCCTGGGCGGTGAAGGTCGCGCTTTGCCCCTCTAACACGGTGACTGGCTTCTCCGAAACCGTGAAGTCCGTGGTGGGTCCAACCAACGTCCCGAGCAAGGTCTGCAGGGGCTTCTGGTTCTCATATTGCAGCTTCGCCCAGTCCGCCGAGCGCGCCACCTTGGAGATGCGCACCTCGTCCATGTCGCCGATATAGGTGGCGCCGCCGATTTTCACCTCCGCCGGGCTCGCCAGGGCCAGGGAAACATTTTGCCCGGCCTTGGACCCGTCGAGACGCCCATTGATATACAAGCGCGAGTCACCAGGTTGATAGGTGTGGATGACGTGGATCCATTGCCCGATGGGCAGAATGCTGTCGTTCTTGATGCCGGCCAGCGAGTAGAAGCAATCCATGCGGATGTGGGGCGGGCGGCCAAAGCCCATGTCGATCTTGCTGTTCGCTTTGTTGACGCCCCAGCCGACAAGCAGCCCGCCATCGAGGTCATCCGTCCTGAGCCACAGCTCGCAAGAATGGGGCGAGTTGCCGCTAGGATAAGTGGTGATGTCCTTGCCGCAGTTGATGCCCTTGGCTTTGTCAAAGTGGCGGCCCCGGCCAATCATGCCGGGAGCGGCCGTGGTGCCGTTGTCAGTGGCCGCGGTGGTGCTGCCGACTTCGTCCTTCAGCGGATCCTCCATGTGCCAGACGCTCACATAACCGTTGGATTCGTTGAACACCGCTTTGCCGCTGGACTCGCTCACCGCGCCCGGCTTGCCCCAGAACATTTTGATTTCCTGCCGCGCGTTGCCATTGATGGTGGGAATGCGCAGCCAGATGGCAGCCGTCCTGGCTGCGGCGTCCCAGTTATCTATTTGATAGGCAAGCGGCGTGCCGGTGGCGGTGGCAAAACGGATATCCGCGCCGGACGCCTGTGCCTGTTTGAAATCAAACCACTCCTTGTCGAGTCGCACCAACAGCGGAAAACCCTGTTCCGAAGTCGTGGCCGGCAAGTCCGCGCCGTCCGGCGTGGTCAGGATATAGAGCGAGCCGGAATGTTGCCAGCCCGGATACTGGGCCGAAGCAGGGCTCATGAGGGCCATGAACGAGGCTAACAAAAACAGGCGGGCCTTGCGGCAATGACTGGCGGGTTTTGGTGTATTCATGGGAGGTAGGGTCGCAGGGATGCGGCATGAACGGCTCCCCACGCGGGTCATTGAGATGCATTGTGGCGGCGGTCTGAGACCCCGTCTAAGGCGCCCCCCGCGCGGGTGGATTTGAAACCGCGATGTAAGGACGGCGGAAACCTGGGATTTCTTTCACTGCCGTTTTCTCCAGTGCCAATTGGCCAGAAGGAGAATTCTTTCGGCGGTGCTGGCGCTCGCGCGCTTGTGGTGGGCAGCGGTGAGCGGGTAGGTAGATTTGAACATGCGGTAACAGAGGAAGCAGAGGGTTTTGTCAAACACTTCTCTCGCGAACTTGCGGACCGTACGGCATGCATCAAATCTCTCCCTTCAATTATTTTGCCTCATCATCATTTTGCCATCTTCCATGATTTTAGCCACCATGATTTTACCACACTCTTCCGTTCTTTTGCGAAGCCACGACAATAAGGTCGTGGCGCCTCAGTCCACCAGTAGGGCGAGGTCGATGGACTGGCCCTTGCCGCCCTCGTGGGAGTGGACGGCGAGGGTGTTGGAGCCTTTTTTCAGGGCGGCGCGCAACTCCTCGGTTAGAACGGAAATGGAGTACCCCTTCGACCCGGTCACGCTGAGGATCTTCTGTCCGTTGACATAGATCTCCGCCCCGCTGTTGTGACTGATGACCACCGCGCCGTTCTTCAAGGCGGCGCCATCATATTCAAAGGTCTGTCTGAAGTAGATGTCGGGGGTCTGCCATTTCGTCTTGGCGTCACCCCGGCTGCTGAACGGTGCCAGGCCGCTCTTCCAGTCCTTGTCATCAAAGCCTTCCTTGAGCCAATCGTCGGCGGGTTTGTCGGTGACATAGCGATAGGGGCGGCAGAGGGGGCCGTCCTGCGCGGCACCCACCAGCACTCGCCACTTGGCATCGAGTACCTTGACCGCAGGCGGCGGGCCTGCGACTGGCTCGCCGCGTTCACAGGCGGCCGGGCGGGCGGTGATGTCATGGATTTTGCTCACATCGAACTTGGGTTTGCGATCATAGAAGAACAAGCCGTTGCGCTCCTGTTCGATGTCGGTCAACTGGGTGTAACAGAAACCGAAGAGGTTCGGATTGTCGAGCAAGGCGTCGATGGTGCCCTGGTAGCGGACATATAACTCATCGAGGGTCTTGGGCCCGTTGCCATAACTCCAACCGCCCTCGGTGGCCCAGCCGATGCCGCCGATTTCACTGATCATGAACGGCACCCCGTGGTCGGCTGATGAGGCTGACGAGTTCAAATAGCGCGTGGGAGGAAACGGTCCCTCGGCCGGTGCCGCGAAATAATCCATCCACTTTTTGCGCAGGCCCGCCGGATTGCCGCTGTAGTCATGCGCGTCGAGCACCTCGGGATGGGGCAGGGTGTGGGTCCAGCCGCTGGCTTCCAATGCGGGGCGGGTCGGATCGACGGCCTTGGTGACGTTCCAGATCATTTGTTGGAGTTCGCCGCTGGCCTCGAAGTTCTCGTTGAAGGCGCACCAACCGACGATGGCCGGATGGTTCCTGTCGCGCAAAAGCAGTTCGGTCCACTCGTTGAGGAAGTTGGAGAATCCCTGCGGCTGGTTGTGGAAGCCGGCATTGGGAAACTCGCCCCAGAGCATATAACCGAGTTTGTCGGCCCAGTAGAGGAACCTGGGCTCGAAGACCTTCTGATGGAGGCGCGCGCCGTTGTAACCGCAGGCCATGCTCATCTCGATGTCATGCTTGAGAGCCGCGTCGGATGGCGCGGTCCACAGGCCTTCCGGATAGAACCCCTGGTCGAGGATTAGGCGCTGGAAGACGGGTTTGCCGTTGATGAGGATTTTGCGGCCGTCAATCACGATGTTGCGGAGGCCGAAATAACTCGTCAACTCGTCGATCTTGCGGGTTCCGCTGTAGAGCGTGAACTTGAGGTCATAGAGGAACGGGGCGCCCGGCTCCCACAGTTTTTTCTCTGCGAGCTTTAACGCCAGTTGGTTTTGGCCGGGCCCTGTGGCCTGATCCGAACCCACCAGCTTGCCATTGGCGTATGCCTCCGCCTTGAGCGTCAGGTCAGCATCGTGGCCGTTGATTTTCGCCTCGATGCGCACCCGCGAGTTGTCGGGATCGGGCAGCACCGAAAGGCTTTCGACAAACGACGAGCCGACGGCTTCCAGCCAAACCGACTGCCAGATGCCGGTGGTGCGGGTGTAGAAACAGCCCGCGCTCTGGTCGTTTTCCGACTGCTTGCCGGAAGGTTGGAGGCCGGAACCCATGTCATCAAGGACCTTCACCACGAGTTCGTTAGATCCGGCCTTGAGCAAAGGCGTGATGTCAAAGGCAAACGCGGCGCTTTCGCCGGTGTGGGTGCCGGCGAGCTGGCCGTTGACGTACACCCACGACTTGTAATCGACGCCGCCGAAATGCAGCCGGATGCGCTTGTCGTGCATGGCTTGCGGCAGCTCGAAGGTGCGGCGGTACCAGACGTTTTTCATGTGGACGGACGTGGGCAGCGCGAGGCCGGAGAGCTTGCTCTCGGGGCAGAAGGGAACGATGATCTTGGTGGCGAGATCCTTGCCGTAGGTCAGCCCGCGGGCCTCCCCATCGGCTGCCTTGTCGATCTCAAACTGCCACTCGCCGTTGAGCGTCAGCCAGTTCTCGCGGAAAAGATCCGGCCGCGGATGCTCGGGGCGAGGAGTTTCCGCCGCTGCGTGAAGCGCTCCGGCAAGCATGACCGCCAGGAGCGCGGCGAGGACATTGGAATGGCGATGGGTTTTCATGATGGATCGGTTTTCGGTGGTTCGGCAAGACGATGGGGCCGCCTGAGGCGCTGCACAAGGCAAGACTGACAAATTGAATCACGGAGCGCTGGCTTCAGCCGGCGTGTCTTCTTGGTTGACCGAGCGGGATGTCGCGCAGACACGTCGGCTGAAGCCGGCGCTCCGTGAATGCCTTATGCGGGCGCAATGCCCGCGCCACGGTGGAGCGGGCATTCCGCCCGGTGTCGACTTTTTTCGCGACCCTAATGGGATCTCACCGATTGTTCCGTCGCAGCAAGGAGTGACCCATCGCTACGAAAGGAAGGCAGGGCTCTGGAGTCCTGCTAGAGTGATCCTAAACGCAAGAATGGAATTGGCCGCAAAAGATCGCAAAGAACGCAAAAGCAGAAAATTGTGAGCGATTTTGGGCCGTGTTGGAGTTCACCCTGACGGTGAATGGAGATGTTTCCATCAATCATTCTCTTTGTGTTCCTTGCGTACTTTTGCGGCTAGTCATCTTCCCTTTAGGAATCATGGAAGGGGGGGGGACGTGGAATTCACGAAACGTTTGTCGTGAAATATCCAAGCGATAGAAGCTGCGGAATATCCCCTCGCCAGCGGGCTGCCAGTCCACAGTTTGCCGGACGACCGCACAGGGGACTGTGCTGACTACCCCTCACGGCTGGGTGACCTTGAGGCGCACGAAGGTGCGGGCACCGGGCGTAGGGATGAGCACTTTCACGTGATCGGACGGGCTGCCGGGGGTGATGGTGACGCTGCCGCCGGAGGTCGCGGGGATGGTGACAGCGGTCCAGCCGGTTAGGTCGCTGCCGTATTCCACGATTTGGGTGGTGGCGGGAGGCAGCGACAGGTCGCTGCGGTTGTACTCGAAACTCCACGCGCTGCCGACGTGTGTTAGGGCGGGCAGGATCGTGCGCGAGGCTGCCATTGGGTTGCCTCCGAGCGCGAATTCCAGCAAATTGGGAATGCCGTCGCGATCGGGGTCGTCCATGACTCCGTCGTTCACTCCGGCGGTGAGACCTTGGGCTGGATTGGCGGCCCAGATGGCATAGGGCGAGTTGGGCGTGGCGCTGGCCTGGGTGGAGTCCGGGCTCTCGCTCGCACTGCTGCTTACGGCGGTGACGGGCGATGTGATGGTGTAGGTGGCGGACGTCACATAGTAATAGGTTGTGCCATTGATCGCCGAGCTATCGGTGTAGGTGGCTGTTGCCGAGGTGCCAATGACTGCGTATGGTCCGCCGTTGGTGGTGGCGCGTTTCACGTTGTAAGCCGAGGCACCGGCGGAGGCCGTCCAACTCAGCGCCACCTG
>TBL_comb47_HYPODRAFT_10005690_pt1 | contig 13809 bp, 11 predicted proteins | sample TroBogypolimnion_40_FD_10682 | JGI IMG/M metagenome (IMG submission 10682)
CGATTTATTTCCGGTGTTTCCCGGTCCCCATTGGGCCAGGAACCCGGCGAAAAGGCCAGGGCAATCGCGCCGGCCCAAGCGTGCCAGGGCTGCCTCAAGCTCCACGTCCAGGGCCAGGGACGGCTCCCTACCGCGTCCCAGGTTTGCACGGATTAGGGACAAGCTGTAACCACCCCGAAAAAAAGTTTGAACATCAAAACGCGAAAACAATCCAAGAAAACCGAAACGGCCTTGCAGCGTTCAAGGCAGATAACTGTTTACTTTTAGGTCGGGAACAGGTAGTTGAACTGTTCGTTTCAGACAAAAGTTAGAACTGAGTATGATAAAAGTTCAGAATCTCGCGAAGGTTTTCGGGACCAAGCGGGCCGTAGACGATATTTCGTTCACGGTCGAGCGGGGCGAGGTGCTGGGTTTTCTAGGCCCCAACGGGGCCGGAAAGTCCACCACCATGCGCATGATCACGGGTTTTCTTCCGCCCTCCGCGGGCAAGATAGCCGTGGGCGGTTATGATATCGTGGATGCGTCAATCCAGGCGCGGCGGCTCATCGGGTATTTGCCCGAAAACGCCCCGGCGTATACGGATATGACCGTGCATGGGTTCCTCACTTTTTGCGCCGAGATCCGCGGCTTGAGCGGCGACGCCCGCAAACGGGCGGTGGATAAAGTGGTCGAGACCTGTTTTCTGGGCGCGGTGCTCCACCAGAGCGTCGAGACCCTCTCCAAGGGCTACCGCCACCGGACCTGCTTTGCGCAATCCATTATCCACGATCCGGATGTCCTGGTCCTGGACGAGCCGACCGACGGGCTGGACCCCAACCAGAAGCACGAGGTGCGGCAGTTGATTCGCCGCATGGGCCAGACCAAGGCGATCATCTTTTCAACCCACATCCTGGAGGAGGTGGACGCGGTCTGCTCCCGGGCCATCATTATTGATCGGGGCCGAATCGTGGCCAACGGCACGCCGCAAGAACTGCGCCAAAAGTCGGAGTGGGCGGGCGCGGTCACCATTCGCGTGAGCGGAATCGATGCCGCCACCCTCAGTGGAAAACTCTCGCATCTGCCCACCGTCAAACGAACCACCATTCTCAAGGAAGAAGCCACCCAGGTTACGGCGCGCGTCTTCCCCAAGACCAATGGAAACGGCACCCTGGCCAGCAGCGTCGCTGACCTGGCCAAAGGCTGGGTGGTCGAGGAATTACATACTGAGGAGGGCCGATTGGACGAAGTCTTCCATACGATCACCATGCCGGACACCGTAAGGGAGGAAACGAAATGAATAGCAGTTTCGCCAATATCAAGACCATTACCAAACGCGAGCTCGGCGCCTACTTCTCGTCGCCCATCGCGTACGTTTTCATCGTCATTTTCCTGCTGTTGTGCGGGTTCTTCACGTTCTTTGTGGGGGGCTTTTTCGAGCGCCGCGAAGCGTCGCTCGGCCTACCCTTCTTTGAGTGGCATCCCTGGTTTTACTTGTTCCTGGTTCCAGCGGTCGGCATGCGACTCTGGGCGGAGGAGCGACGGGTGGGCACCCTCGAATTGCTCTTGACAATGCCCATCACCGCCTGGCAGGCCATCGTCGGGAAGTTCCTGGCCTCCTGGCTCTTCCTGGGCCTGGCGTTGTTGCTCACCTTTCCCGTGGTGCTCACCGTGAACTATCTCGGGCATCCCGATAACGGTGTCATATTCACCGCCTACGTCGGCAGTTGGCTCATGGCCGGGGCGTACCTGGCGGTCAGTTGCATCACTTCGGCCCTGACACGGAGCCAGGTAGTCAGTTTCATCCTCTCAGTGGTGATCTGCCTCTTCCTCATCCTGGCCGGCTTTCCACCCGTGATTAACTTTCTCCAACAAATGGCCAACACCCACCTGGTGGACCTGGTCACGCAATTCAGCGTGATGACCCACTTCCAGGGGCTCCAACGGGGGGTGCTCGATTCCCGGGATGTGCTCTTCTTCCTCTCGATGATCGGGTTCTCACTGTTCACCACCAGTGTCATTCTGCGCACCCACCGCGCCGGCTAAGCTAAGGAGGCAACGATGCAAAAAAAATCACTAGAAACTATTCTCTATTCGGCGGCAGGCATTGGCCTGATGCTGGGCCTGTTGGTCGTGTTCAACTTCATCGTCGGGTTTGCCCCGATGCGAATGGACCTCACCCAGGAAAAGGCCTACACGCTGTCACCGGGCACGCGCGCCATCCTGGCGAAGCTGGACTCGACAGTAAAGATCCGCTTCTACTGCACTCAGAACGAGAATGCGACGCCAGAAACCGTTTATTTCAAGACCTACGCCAAGCGGGTCGAGGACCTGCTCGACGAATTTCGCCAAGCTGCCCACGGCAAACTGGTCATTCAGAAGTTCAACCCGGAACCCGATTCCGATGCCGAGGACTCGGCTCGGCTGGATGGCGTGGAAGGTGAAATGCTCCGGGATGGCGAGCGCTTCTACATGGGTCTTGCCGTCAGCGTGCTGGATGAAAAACAAGCCATTCCCTTCCTCGACCCGAACCGCGAGCGACTCCTGGAGTACGATCTGGCCCGGGCGATTACCGGGGTGGTGACCTCGGAAAAACCGGTGGTGGGCATCATGAGCCCCCTGCCCGTATTCGGCGCCCCATCCAACCCGATGATGGCGCGAATGGGCCAGCAAGGCCAACAACCTTGGGCCATCATCGGCGAGTTGAAAAGCCAGTTCACCGTCAAGAGTGTGTCGATGGACGTCGACAAGATCGATGACGATGTCAAGGTGCTCGTGGTGATTCATCCTCGCGAGGCCTCCGACAAGGCTCAATTTGCCATCGATCAGTTCATCATGCGCGGCGGCAAGCTGATCGCCTTTCTCGACCCGCTCCCAGTGGTCATCGACAGCCGTGAACAAAGCCAAATGGGCAACATGCCCAATACCGGGTCGTCGCTGGACAAACTGCTCAAGGCCTGGGGCCTCGCCTTCGATATCTCGAAGGTGGTGGCGGACCTCAATTTCAAGATGCAGTTGGGCGGTCGTAATGGCGCCCCGCAGGAGGCTCCGGCTGCTTTGGCGCTGAATCCGCTCGGCATCGATCGCAACGACATCATCACCAGCCAGCTCGACAGCATCTGGCTGCCCTACGCCGGTGCGTTCACGGGAACCCCGGTCGCCGGCCTCAAGGAGACCGTCCTGCTCAAGAGCACGAAGGATTCCCAATTCGTGGATGGCTTCATGGCCAACCTGGCGGGTGAAAACATTCTCAAAGACTTCAAACCCTCCGGGATCGAATATGCCCTCGCCGTTCGTTTAACGGGCAAATTCAAGACCGCCTTCCCCAACGGTAAGCCCGAGGATAAGAAAGACGCCGACAAGGCTGACGCGGACAAAAAGCCGGCCGACAAGAAGAGCGACGACTCGCTCAAGGAAAGCAAGGAAACCGCGGTGTTGCTCGTGGGCGATGCGGACATGCTGGCCGACCAGGTCGCCTTGGAACAGGTGCCGACACTCTTCGGGGCCGCGTTCCGGCCGCGCAATGGCAACCTCAGTTTCGCCCAAAACGCCATCGAGCAGATGTCCGGGGACAGCAACTTGATCGCGGTTCGCAGCCGGGCCACGCTCAGCCGGCCTTTCACCCGCATTCAAGAGATGGAGACCAAAGCCAACGAGAAATTCCAGAGCGAGATCAAGCGGCTCGAGGAGAGCGCCGGCGAGGCCCAACGCAAGATTAACGAGCTTCAGCAGGCCAAGAAAGACAAGGACCAACGCTTTATTCTTTCCAAGGAGCAGAGCGAGGAACTGGCCAAGCTGCGGAAAGATGAGGCCGAAACCCGCAAGCATCTCAAGCAGGTCCAGAAAGACCTGCGCAAGGAAGTGGTCTCCATGCAGACCCAGGTGAAATGGCTCAATGTCCTGGCCGTACCGCTCGCGGTCACGGTTTCGGGAATTTTAATCGCAGTGGTCAAACGCAGAAAAACTTCGGCAAAATGAATCGGAAACAACTCATCATTCTTTTGGTTTTGGCGATCGTCGGCGGGGGCGCCGGATTGATGATCCGGCACAACAGCCAGAGCGCCTGGCAGGGTACCGACAAGAATATCGGACAAAAACTGCTCGGTGATCTGCCCATTAATGACCTCACGCGGCTCGTCATCAAGCAGGGCGCCAACGAGCTGAACCTCGCCCGCAAGGAAAACCTCTGGCGCGTGCGCGAGCGCGGTGACTATCCCGCGAACTTTCAACTCATCAGCGACTTTCTCATCAAGGCCAAGGACCTGAAAGTCTCGCAAAGCGAGAAGGTCGGCAAGTCCCAACTCGCCAAGTTGGCCCTGGCGCCCGGCGAAGGCACCAATATTCCGACGGTCGTCGAGTTCAAGGATCAGGCTGACAAAACGGTGCGTTCGCTGCTGTTGGGCAAGAAGCACATGAAAAAGTCCGAACGTCCCTCTCCGATGGGCGAAATGGGCGATGAGGGTTGGCCCGATGGACGCTGGGTGAAGGTGGGGGACTCCGACACCGTGGCCGTGATCGCCGAGGCCTTCCTCAGCATCGAGCCCAAGCCCGATCAATGGCTGAACAAGGACTTCTTCCATGTCGAGAAGGTACGCTCCTTGGCAGTCCTCTCGCAGAACTCGACTAACTCGTGGAAGTTGACTCGCGAGACCGAATCCGGTGAATGGAAACTGGCCGATCCCAAGGCCGGCGAACAACTGGACTCGGCCAAAACCTCGAGCCTGGCCAGCGCGCTTGCCTCGCCCACTTTTGCGGACCTGGCGGTGGGCGCCAAACCCGAGAACTTCGGGCTCGACAAGCCCACCACCATCACTCTCGAGACTTTTGACAACTTCACCTACACCCTTAAGGTGGGGCAGAAGACCAATGACAATTATCCGCTCACTCTCGCGGTGGCCGCCCAACTGCCCAAAGAGCGCACTCCCGGCAAGGATGAAAAGGCTGAGGACAAGACCAAGCTCGACAAGGAATTCAAGGACAGCCAGAAGAAACTGGAAGATAAACTCGCCCAGGAAAAAGCCTACGAGCCTTGGACTTTTCTGATCAGTACCTGGACGTTAGATGCCGTCATGAAGGATCGCTCCCAACTCATGGCTGAGAAGAAAGAAGCGCCGAAGACCGACGAGAAGCCCGGCAGCACGACCGGGTCCAGCGGCGATAGCGGAACTCCTCCCACGATCATACCCGCCGTGGTTCCGACGCCTGCGGATAAGTAACTCCGGCGGCTCGTCGTCACCGCTTGCGGTCCGTGAGGGCGACGTTTCGTAGTCGCCCTCTTTTCATCTCTCCCCTGCCCCGTCTTGCGCCGAAGGTACTTATCCGGCCTGAATCCCAACGGCCTCTCTCAAGTCCCGGAGTCCGGCGTGGCGGACATATTCAGCGAGCCCTGCCACAATATCACTGGCGATGCCGGGTCCCTCAAACACCATGCCGGTGTAGACCTGCACTAGCGATGCTCCCGCCGTGATCTTCTCCCAGGCATCGGAGGCGTTGAAAATGCCGCCCACTCCAATGATCGGCACCGTCCCGTGGCTTTGTCGGTAAAGATGGCGGACGACTTCCGTGCTGCGCTGGCGCAGCGGAGTGCCGCTGAGCCCGCCGGTTTCCGCATAGACACGCTGCAACCCCGCGTCCGCTCGCTCGGGCCGAGTAATCGTGGTATTGGTGGCCACTATCCCCGCCACTCGGCGCGGTCCGGTCAACTCGAGAATTTCATCCAGCGCCTCGAACGAAAGATCAGGCGCCACCTTCACCAAGATCGGCTTCAGGCCAGCCTGCCCGGCGCCCAGCGGCGCGCCCTGCAGCTCCTGCAACGCGGCCAAGATTTCATCCAGCGCGGTCTTGTCCTGGAGTTGTCGCAGGTTGGGGGTGTTGGGCGAACTCACGTTGACCACGAAGAAGTCAAGGTAAGGCCGCAGCAACCGGAACGAATCGGCATAATCTTGCGCCGCCTGGCTGAGCGGGGTGATTTTGGATTTCCCGAGATTGATCCCGACCGGATGGTCCGGCCAGCGGCCGCTCGCCCGCCAACGCGCGAGGTTTTGGGCCAGCACCTCCGCCCCTGGGTTATTGAATCCCATGCGGTTGATGATGGCTCCGTCGGGGATGGCCCGAAAAACTCGCGGGGCCGGGTTGCCTGGCTGGGGGTGCCAAGTGACCGCTCCCAACTCGGAGAAACCAAACCCCAGGCTTCGCCAGGCGGGTACGGCCTCCGCGTGTTTGTCCATCCCCGCGGCCAAGCCCACCGGGTTGGGAAAGCTCAGCCCGAAGAGATCTACGGGCAGGTCGCGTGCGCCATAGACCCAGCGCAACGCCTCGCAGGTCAGAGGTTGGCGGCTGGCCCAACCCAGACCCCGGAGGGTGCGATCATGGATCTTCTCCGCTTGCTGGGTGAAGAGCACTGGACGCAACAGGTGGCGATAGAACCAGCTCATGGGCCAAGACGACGAGTTAGGCGGAGGCGAGGAGGTTGCGATAGGTAGCCATAGCCAGTAACGGCCAGCTATTCCGATACATATCGTATTTGAGGTAGTAGACCTTCGGAAATCCCGTCCCCGTAGTCTCGTGTTCGGTCCATGAGCCGTCGAGATTCTGGGTGCGAATCAGGTATTCGATGCCGCGACGCAGACCCGGACGGTCCGGCTCGCCCAGGGCGCAGAGACCCATGACGGCCCAGGCCGTTTGCGACGCCGTGCTCGGTCCCTGGCCTTTGAAAACAGGGTCGTCGTAGGTATTGCAGCGCTCCCCCCAACCGCCGTCGTCGTGCTGGACGCTCTCCAGCCAAGCCCCCGCTTTGACCAACCAAGGCTCGGACATGTCGAGTTTGAGGGCGCGCAAGCCACGAAGCACCTGCCAGGTACCGTAGATGTAGTTGACGCCCCATCGACCGTACCACGACCCGTCCTCTTCCTGGTGCTCGCGAATAAAACGCAGGGCCTTTTGCACCTGCGGATGCGCCAGGTCATACCCCTCATACCCCAGCAACTCGAGAATGCGCGCCGTGATGTCGGCGCATTCCGGATCCAGCATGGCATTATGATCGGCGAACGGTACCTTTTCGAGCACCCCTTTGTTGCAATCCTTGTCAAAGGCAGCCCACCCGCCATCCCGGCATTGGAAAGTGAGCATCCACTTCAACCCACGGTCGAAACACTCGTCCCGCTGGGCGGGGTTATCCGTCGGGACCCTCCGCAGCGCCAGCAGGACCATGGCGGTGTCGTCCACATCAGGATTCCATTTGTTCTCGAACTCGAAGACCCAACCGCTCGGTTCGACGGCGGCCGGATTCTTGTACTGCCAGTCGCCGCGGAAGCGGATTTCCTTGGACATGAGCCACTGGACGGCGCGTTTCAGGGCCGGGTGGTCTGCCGGCAATCCTGACTCGCTCAGGCAGATCGCCACGATGGCGCTGTCCCAGACCGGGGAGAGGCAAGGCTCGATGCGCACCGAAGTCTCCGTTTCGTGCTCGAGCTTCAGGAGTTGCTGCTCCTGCGCGCGCACGATCGGATGATCATCGGCATATCCCAGGGCCTTCAGGGCGATGATGGAATAGAGCATGCCCGGAAAAATCGCCGCCAGGCCGTCTGAGCCCTCGAAACGCTCGATCATCCACTGTTCCGCCTTCCGCAAGGCATGGCGGCGGAACGGGTGGATGCCGTTCTGGGCAAACCACTCGGCGAATTTATGCACGCGGTCCAGCCAGAGAAAAAAGTTGCGCCAGGTAATGCGCTCCGGGTCGGGGGCCAGGGCCAGATCACGTTCGTGCAGCCCTTCCGGATAGAGTTCGTCCACCTTGATCGGGTGCTGGAGCTGCCGAGTCGGCTTGAAATGGTTGATGATCGCCAGGGGAACCAGCATCGAACGGCTCCACGAGCTCATCTCGTTGAAATTCACATAGAACCACTTGCCGATGAGAATGACCTCGCAAGGGATGGTGGGAACGTATTCCCAGGGGAAGAGCCCCAACAACGCCAGGTAGAGCTTCGAAAACGTGTTCATCCGGGGAATCCCCCCCAGCGCCAGCGCCACTTCCCGCGCCCGCAGCATTCGTGAATCGGTGACCGGCACACCCGCCAGCTTCAAGGCCACGTAAACTTTGATGGTGGCATTGACCTCCGACGGCCCCCCGTAGTANGTGTTCCACCCACCGTCGGCCAGTTGCATCGAGAAAAGGTGCGTCACCGCTTTCCGCTGCCAAACCGCATCCACTTTGCCATCCCAGTGGCAATAAGCGAGTTTGTCCGCCACCAGCGTGGCATCCACCATCAACTCGCCAATCCAATACCCTTCGGGCTTTTGTTGGCTGAGCAAGAAACGTTGCGACCGCCGGATGGCGGTTTCCAATTCATTTGTAGGTTCAAGCCCGGGGGCCGTTGGTAGTGGTTTGTCCCCCGTAATGGCTTCTCGGAACATATCGACATCCACGCCTGTTACTGTGCGAAATGAGGGCGGAATTGTAAAGCCAATAATCCGCCCAGATCTCCACCGCCGGGGCGCTACTCCGTCAAGCAAAGCCATTGAATCTCCCTCGCCAAAAGCGTAAGCTTCGCCCCAGCATGAAGATGAACTCGGCTCCCGCGCCAAAATATTCCCGTCCCGTGTGGCCCCGAGAGGGTGCGGACCACCCCACTGCCCGTGCTCAGAAGTGGTGCAGGTTGCTTCCGGTGTTTCTGGCCGGGCTGCTCCTGAGCTCTTGCGGTCAACCGAGCACCCCTGAGCCGCCAGCCACCGCAGGGGCGCCAGCCACCAATACTACCGCCCCGCCCGAGGCTAAGCCGGCCTTCGCTCGGCTCAAAGGCAAATGGCAACGCCCGGATGGGGGTTACGTACTGGAGATCGAGAGTGTCGCCGCGGACGGGAAGGTCGGGGCCGGCTATTACAACCCGGATCCGATCCGAGTCTCGCGGGCCAGGGTCTTCGAGAAGGAGGGTTCCACCCGGCTGTTCGTGGAGTTGAATGACACGGGCTACCCCGGTTGCACTTACACGCTGACCTATGACGCGCAGCACGACCAGTTGTTTGGAGATTACTTCCAGGCCGCCATGCAGCAGACCTTTGATGTCACCTTCGCGCGCTTGAAGGAAGGCCCCCCCTGAATTGGAGCCTCTGCCTACGGTTTGCGGAGTGCAGGCGGCGGGGGCAAGACAGGGCGTGATTTGATTATCGCCAGCGCCTTGGTCAACTCCTGCCGCACGCCCGGTTCCTTCTCCACCACGAGCTGGGCCTCCACCGAACGGAGGCTTAGGGAGGAACCGTAGTTCAACAAGGCCCACGCCAGATTGTAACGGACCTCGGCATCGACATCCCCCAGGTGCAGCGCCACCAAGGCCTCTGCCTGCGGGTGAGCGACCATAGACAGGCCGAAAGCAGCCGCCCGCCGATAGAAGATATCGCGATCGTTGAGGTACCGGGCCAGGACCTCGTAAGCGCGGTCGCTGTGCCGGTAGGAACCATGGTGCATAATCGCCCAAGTAACGACCTCCCGGCGCGGATCCCGGAGCAGCGCCGAAACTTCCGGCAAAGCCTCCGGCCCATAGGCCGCCAGCGCCTTACCGAGCAGGTAGGGTTCCATCCGACGGTTGCGCTCGAGTTTCCCAAGGGTCAGGATGGAGTCTGGGAGTTGTTTCATGGCAGCGGGGACGATCCGGGCATCATGCAGCCCCCCCAGGGTGATGCCCGCGCTGCTACGGATGAGCGGTGATTCCTGGCCGTTCTCGAAAATGCGCAGCAACTCGGTCCGAATGGCGGCATCGGCCGGACGCGGAGTTTCGGCCATGGCCTTGAGGCGGTCGGCCACGGTGCCCGAGTTGAGTCGGCGCATAAACCGGCGATCTTCGGAAGACGGTCCGCAACCGCCGACCAGGAATAGGAGGAGCAACCACACCACGCACGGAAGGGTCTTCTCCACCCGGGCGCTGAGAACGGCGTTTCTAGCCAAACAATCCATCAGTCAGGCCGGCCCGGGGGTGGTGGAGTGGGCGTACTGGCAAAGGGCGCGGAGATTCTCCAGCGGTGTGTCTCGCGGCACTTCGCAGCCGGCCCCGACCACAAAACGGGGACCAGCCTGCCGATGGCATTCCCGAACCGCCGCGAGGACCACGTCCGGCTGGCCATTCCGGAGGATGGTGACCGGGTTCAAATTACCCAGGAGCACCTGGTCCGGGCCCATCTGCTGGCGGGCTTCCGATAGGGGACTCAGTGAATCGAGGTCGACAATGGCACAACCCAGGCGCCCCATCCCGCCCAGCAACCGGCGTGTGTTTCCGCAGATATGCATCCGTGTGCGCCCCCCCAACGCGTGAACGCCCTCCACCAACCGTTTCTCATAAGCCCAAACCTGCTCCTCGTAGATACGGGGGCCGACCAGCGAGGCGGCCGCGTCCCCGATCCCGATGATATCGGCCCCCGCTTCGATCTGGACCTGCGCGAAACGGAGTTCCATCTCCAACACAAACTCAAACAGGTCCCGGACGAAGGCTGGGTCATCCAGAAAATCAGTCATCAAGGTGTTGATCCCCCGGAGATCCGCGCCTTCGGCAACGGGTCCTTCGATCCAACCCTCGACGACCTTCTCCTTTCCGACCCGCTCCTTGAATTGGGAGAGTGCCCGGATGGCGTTGTGCATCCGTCCACCCCCGAGGGGATCGGGAACCTTGAGCCCAGCCAAGGTAGTCTTGTCAGCCAGCAGGGCGTAGTCTTCGACTAACGCCACCGGTTGTTGGTCAAAATACTCTACGCGCGCTCCGCAATCGGCCGCCTCCCGCGCCGGGTCGGACATGGTGTTGACGTAATCGAAACCGAACTCCTCCGAGGTTCGTATCTGGCCCTCGACGAGCACGCGGTAATCAGTGCAGTAATCCCGGTAGCGTGCCCCGATCCGGTCGCAGGCGAACATCATCGTGATCGGCATGAGCGGCAACCGGTCCACCGGCCGGCCATCGAGGAAGGCAAAGACTCTTTCGCGGCTAGTCATCGAGAGTTTTCTTGGCTTCGAATGCGGTGGGAGGTGCTGCGTCCCGTCAAGCCCGCAACCGGTCTTGAATGGCGGCGATGAAGTCTGGACGTGTGCCGCAGCAGCCGCCCACAAAACTGGCCCCCTCACGGATCAGCCCCGGTATCTGTGCGGCAAAGTCCTCGGGTGTGGCGCGGTAATGCACTTTACCATCCACCAACTCCGGCAGGCCCGCGTTGGGCTTGATCCAGAGCGGCCGATCCGTTGCCGCTCGCAGGCGCCGGCAGATCGAGGCAAACCCGGTGATTCCCTGGCCGCAATTGGCCCCGATCACATCCGCCCCGGCTTCCGTGAGCGCTCGCGCCGCCTGCTCCGGCGTCGTTCCCATCATCGTCCGGTCTTTGTCCTTGCCGGTGTCATACACCATGCAGGCCACCACCGGCAGCCCCGTCGTCCGCGCCCCGGCAATGGCCAAGCTCGCCTCCGCCAGATCTGACATGGTCTCAACCACCAGCGCGTCGGCCCCGGCCTGGGCGAGGGCCTCCGCTTGCTCGCGGAAGGCCGCGCGCATTTCCTCCTCGGAAATGTCGCCGCTCATCAGCAGCTTGCCGGTCGGCCCGATCGAGGCAAANACACGCACCTGATCCCCGGCTGCCGCCCGGGAAAGCTCGACCCCACGCCGGTTGATGGCGGCGCACTGATCGGCTAGCCCATTCTCGGTCAAGCGGATGCGGTTCGCCCCGAAGGTATTGGTGAGGATCACCCGGCTGCCCGCGCTCACATAGGCCCCCGCTACCTCGGCCACGCGCTCGGGATGGGTGAGGTTCCAACTATCGGGGAATTCGCCCAACCCGAGCCCACGCGCCTGAAGTTCGGTGCCCCAAGCGCCATCGGTGACTATCGGTCCCTGCGCCAGTAGGTTTTCAAGGAAAGGGTGCATGCGATTCNGGGCTGCGGGCCCTTTAGGCTATGGCGGCGATGGTCTTCTTGGCCAAGGCGACCGCGCCAACGGCGTTTTCACTATAACCGTCCGCGCCGATTTCATCGGCATACTTCTGGGTGATCGGCGCCCCGCCGATGAGCACTTTGACCTGGTCGCGAACCCCGGCTTGCTTCAGCGCCTCAATCGTGCTCTTCATGGCCGGCATCGTGGTAGTCAACAGCGCCGACATGGCGACGATGTTAGCCTGCCGTTCCTTGATGGCGGCAATGAACTTCTCCGGCGGCACGTTCACCCCAAGGTCGATCACCTCAAAGCCGCCGCCTTCCAGGAGCGAGGCTACGAGGTTCTTGCCGATGTCGTGCAAGTCGCCCTTGACCGTGCCGATGGCGACCCGGCCTGCCGGCTGATCGCCGCGCGCCGTCAGCAGCGGGCGAATCAACTCCAGCGCCGCCTTCATCGCGCGAGCGGAGATGAGCAGTTCCGGCACGAAATACTCGCTGCACTCAAACCGCCGTCCCACCTCGTCCATGGCGGGGATCATTTGCTCGTTGACCAACTTTAAGGGGTCAACCCCGGCCGCCAGTGCTTCCTGGGTCAGAGCTTGCGTGGTCTTGGCGTCGCCATTGATCACCGCATCATACAGTTGCTTCAAATCCGGCATAGATTTCCTTTCAATTGCGCGATTGGCAGATTGTCAAATCGAGATTAGGGCGTGCTCCACCCCAAAGTCAACGCAATTGCGGGGCAAATTTTTGCGCGCCCAAGATCGGCTTGCGGCCTCCCCTTTTTCCGACTTTCTCCTCCCCTGAACCGAGCCGAATCACCCACCCCGGCCCGCCGCTTTCGTTGGCGAACCAATTCCGGGAAAATCGGGAGCGGGCCCATCAAGCCTCGGCGGTATTTCCGACCTCGTTCGCCTCGCTGGGGGTGGGACTCCACCCGTTTGATGCCGTGGTCACTGACCGCTCCGGCAATCAATACCAGACGCAGACCCAGTGGTTCCGGTTCCCGCTCTTTCTGCTCAGCCTGACTGGACCGCCATGGACGGTTTCCTGGTCGGCCCCCCGGCCTGTCCTACCAGGTGTTATCCGCGCCGAATGTGACCGGGCCGTTTCAGAAAGTGGCATCGTTCACGCCCACCGATTCGCCAGCCCAATGGCCGGTTTCTCCGCCTAGCGCCGCTGCGTTTTACCTCCTTCGCGCCACGCCGTAGCGTAGCCTGATTTTCCCAACCGGCTGTATTGCCGACTTCCAAGTCGACAGTGCGTGGCAATGGTGGGTGGCTTCCGTGATCGAAGCCCACGCAGGCTGGGATGCGCTTTCCGTCCTTGCCGCTAGAGTAGTGGAGGTCATGCCGGAGGTTGCCGGTGCGACCAGTAAAACGGACGTCGGCGCCGGTGCAAAAGGACCTTGATGCAAAGCTCATCCGCTCGCGCAGGATTCGACCCATCGTGGTTGGATATTCGCCATGAACATCCTTGCCCAGATGAACCTGGCGTTCCTCAAATCAAAGAGTAGCGGCTTCCAACTCCTGTGGGAGCTCAGTATGCCGGATGACGCGCCTGGAGCTTGGCGCGGAGAAGCCGGATCATTTCTTCCTCAGGGCGGGCGTCCACCCAGCCGTCTGCCAACGCACGGGAGCGCCGGTCAATCACGTCATCCCACTACATCTCCGCATCAGCGTCCGCCGGGTCGTTCAACGCTCAACGCCCGTGCCATAGGCATATTTACACCGCGACGCCCGGCCCAGTCAGGCCCTACATTGTCAAGTAACAAGATGCAGCGATTGCCGCGCCAGGCCAGCAGGCAGATGAGGGCCAAGGCGAGGGAGAAGCCAGGCGAAGGTCGCGATGAGTTCCTCTGGAATTAGGGGGCGAACCGCGGTTGCAGGGGCGTTATGTCGGGCAAGGAGTTAACGCCGATCATCGGCGACCAGGGG
>TBL_comb47_HYPODRAFT_10005691_pt1 | contig 13805 bp, 17 predicted proteins | sample TroBogypolimnion_40_FD_10682 | JGI IMG/M metagenome (IMG submission 10682)
ATAAAGCAGAAGATCTGACAATCAAAAGACTAACGCGTGGCAATCCTACGATGGCAACTAAGTTTGAAGAGCTCTCCGATTCTGATAAAACTAAAGAAAAATAAATATGACATTTTTTTATATCATCTTCGGTATTATCGTGGTTGTCGCCGTAGTGCTCGCTATTTTGCGTGGAAATTTTACTTTTGAAGGAGATTTTATTTCTGAAGAAGTAAAAGCTAAGTATCGGTATACACGCAAAAACTTTTTTCTTACTCGTGCTGAGCATGAATGCTATGATGCCTTGGTTGAGGCTGTAGGACAAGAATATCGTATCTTCGCGCAAGTGCATCTGCCTACACTGGTTGATCATGCAATTCGAGGGCAGGATTGGCGTGCGGCTCTAGCGCATATTAATCGAAAATCTGTTGATTTCGTGCTTTGTGATAAAGCATATATTTCACCAAAACTTGCTATTGAGCTGGACGATAAATCACATGAACGTCAGGATCGGCAGAACCGCGATCAAGAAGTGGAGCGCATTCTTAATGAGGCTGGCTTACCACTTTTAAGGATAGAGAATCGAGGTAGCTTTAATTCAATTGAATTAGCTAAACAAATTAAAGATACGCTTAATCCTGATCCAGTAAAATAATTATGGATGAACAATTAGTTATTGGTTTAGAGAATTATACGATCACTAAAATCATAGCTTGCGTAGAACAACATATTACCAGCCTAAAGGAAGATTTAATTTTAGAGGATTTATATTTTTCAATACATTCGATTATGCCATTTGGTAGTCGTATTTTTGGCAAACCACGTAAGAATTCAGATTTGGATATTAGAATTGAATATTCCGGCGCCGCACGCGAAGATGATTTATGCAGCGCATTGAATGATAAAAAATATAGTTTAAATATAGAAGATATAATTGTCGATTTTTTTCCTGTTAAAATTTTTAAGGCTTAGTTTTAGCAGGATAATTATTTTTTAATATGAGCATAGAAGAATATAGAAAAATAGCTAAAGAGATTGACGAAACTATAGCAAGTATCGCCGAGGAATTTACTAATTCAATAAATTTATTTAAGAATGATATTAAATTTTTACGGATGAGATTATTAATCGCTTTTTCTTTTGCGGAGGTAGTTTGTGGTATTTTTGACAAATATTTTGATTTGAAATTAGGAAACAAAGAATTAATGAAAAAATGGTTTAAGGAATATTGTTTAATTGAAACAAATGATGTTTATAAAAATCATGCTTATTTTAAAAAAATAGATGAAGAATATTTATACCAACTTCGGTGTTCAATAATACATGCTTTTGCCTTGCCAGAACAGAAAGGGAAACTTGCGGTTATGTTTCCTAACGGAGCTGAGACGGCCGATAATATGAAAAAAATTGATGCAGGGTTTACAAAAGAAGGATTTATTCCAGTATTTATTTCGCCAGATTCTTTAACGCAGATTTTTATAAAAGGATTTATTGGTTTACATAAAAATATATTTGTTTCAGAGGATGCTTTAACTAAAGAAAATTATGAAGGGATGGAACGAGTACATAAAGAATTTTTTAGACGCGGAGCAAAACCAGTACCGTTAACAAAAAATATATGATCAGGGAATTAATAATTAAAATTGCAGGTTTATCTGCAGAAAAAATAGACAGGATTGCATTTTGGACTTTTGCTTTGTTTCTGGCTACTTTATTTTTATGGTGGATAGCTAAAAGACAGCTCGGCGGAATAAATAAAACGACGAAAGCCGATTTTATTAAAAAGTTTACCGATGACTTTTTTAATGAAACGACGAGAGATATAATAATGCTTTTTGATTATAAGGCGCTTAATTTTAGGAACGGAGAAATAGAATATGGTCAAGATATTCCAACAAAACCATTCCCGTATTTTTTAATAGATGAAAATGTCGTTAAACAGTTGAAAATTGATCCTGTAAAACAGAAGCAGATTATAGATAAAAAATATTATTCAGCTTTTGAGATAGATGATTATATACTCGGATTTTTTGAAGATCTTGGCTCTTATGAGAAAAAAGGATTGATTGATATCGAAGGCGTTTATAATGGGTTTGATTGGTACATTGATATTATTTGGAATAACGAGGAGATTAAAAAATATGCAAAAAGCCAGACGGAAGATGAAAAAGAAGGCGACGATATTTATGAGGATTTTAAGTATATTTATGAAAAATGCGATTCATATGGAAAAGCGAAATTGTCTAACGAGCGGATATGGTGGTGGAAAATAAGGTGGCTATTATTTAAGAAATAAATTTCGTTAAATTCCCTGGTTAATTAGCAGAACGTGCCAAACGCTTATTCCTCTCCCAACTCTCGCCCTAGGGGCAAACAGGTGGCAACCCGGGGCAAATAACTAGTCGGCCAAGGCTAGGAGCTGCTGCATTTCTTTTAAAGCCAGCTCGGGAACGTCGAGCAATTCCTCCCACCTAATGGCAACAAATTCGTCCCACTGGGGGAGCTCTATTGACAAAAAAGCATATCTATGATATGCTTTTCTGATAGTTAAAGGTTCATTAAAAAATAAGTTTATGTTGGATTAATTACCAAGTTTGTCTAAAAATAGGCAGATTTAGCAATTAATCTAATTTACAAACTTCAAAAAAAGAATTATGAATATAAAATTATCAAATGTTGTTTCTAAGATTGTAGAAACAATGTTATTGAGGGGTACAAGTAATAAGCTATTGCACATTCGCATTCAGGCAAGTTACCTTCATTTTCCTCATGCCTATCGAAACGGAAATGATTGTTCTGATGAAATTAATCAAAGTCTTTTTATCCATTTTATCTTTTATCGTCCTGGTAACTATACTAAAGTACTTTTACTTGAATCAGAATCTCCATTTATTAATTTTAATGAAGATATTTTTGAGTTAAAGTCATATCATGACAGTTGCTGGCGTACCGATGGCGTGGAGCATTCGCTTAACGTTATTAATCAAAGAATTATTAGATTAATAGAAGAGAAATGTAAAGAATTAAAAGAACAAGTTCCAAATTTGTATTTGAGTCAACCAAATTTTTCCGATCTTGGAATAATTGAAATTTTGGATGGTGATGCCAAGGAGCTTGATTATGATAATCGAAAAGGTAAAATCATGAAAAATGGCGAATATATTAATTTCATAGCCATATAACTTCTTGCAAAGACTTTCTTAACTAAACCCTGAAACATTAAAACAGTTTCAGGGTTTTTAATTTGTCCGAGCTAATTTTTATGGTAGGGAATATATTGTATAATTCAGAAAATATATAATCCGCAGAGCCAGTAATTTTTGGGTGTGTCTGGATGACGTAAATCGTTTAAAACAGGCCAAAAAACAAAAGAACTCAGTTTAGGCTGATTTTTTTTGTTGTAGTCAAGCTAGCTAAAACAGTCGTAAATAAAGGAGATTATTAGTTCGAATCCGAGGCCTGTCTTCATTAATTATTTTTTGCTATAATTCTATTATTAAAGTTAATTTTGTGAGGACCGATGTCTAAAGTTTATAACACAAAAGAAGAAGTTTTTAATGATGCCTTATTATTCATGGATAAGCATCTTCGTGATGTAATGGATTCTAATAGTATTAAAGTTGCGAAGCAGAAATTCGAGGAACAGAGTAGTAGCAGAAAAGGATATTTAGGTAATCTTGTTGAGCAATATGTATTGAGCAATATGTATTTGGTTATTAAAAAATAAATCTATGAGTCAAGACGTTAAAGACTTACGAGACGTACTAATGTTGGCCGCTAAAAATGATGAAAATATCCTAGGTCTTTTCTCAACCGGTTCTTATGGAAAAGGTATGATCATTGATGAGTCTGATTATGATGTGACGATGATTGTTAAAGATGAGGTTATTAATGAATATAAAAATAAATATAAAGGCTTCGGCGGAATTCTCTGTGACTTATCCGTGAAGACTATAACCGAGCTTAAAGACGCTGCCGCTTGGGACGGACCGATGGCCTGGGATAGGTATAACTATACCCATTTAAAAGCAGAAGTTGATAAGACAAAACAACTCCAAGAAATTATAGACGAAAAAGGAATAATTCCAGTCGATAAGAGAGAGGAATTTGTGTCTGCATCTTTGGGTGGTTTTATTAATCAAGTATATCGTTCGGTTAAATGTTTTCGTGACGGAAATAAAATTGCTTCACAACTTGAAGCAGCCGATGGCTTGCCGTCTTTGCTTAATGCCATCTTTGGATTAGAGGGAAGAATAAAGCCATTTTATAAATATTTAGACTGGGAGCTGACAAATTACCCCTTGGAAAAATTACCTTGGTCGAAAAATGAGTTTATTTCAATTTTAGTTAAAATTGTCCAAACTGGAGATTTATTAACGCAACAGACTGTTCTGCAGACAATTGAAAGTATTTTTAGGAAAGAAGGGTTTAATCAATTATTTGATAGCTGGGAAGAAATGCTACCTTGGATGGAATCATTTAAAATTAAATTATAAATTTCTAATGAAAATAATATGAATATTTTAGTAAATAATAGAAAAACTGATTTTTCAAACGATGATTTTCCAATGTTAATTTCAGGAGCTTGCAAAACTGGAACATCTTTTTTTAGTGTCTGTTTATTAGCTGACTTATTAACTTCTGGCAAAAAAGTTTTATTATTTTCTGCTTACCCCGCTGCCAAAGAGGCTTTTAGAGAGCAAATAGCTAGCAATCAAGAAAATGCTTTTATTATTGAATCTGGGGAAGAACAAGTTTTTATTGATACTATAAAAGAAGTCCCTGATTTACATGAGAGAATTATTTTAATAAAGAATATAGAAAATTACAGCGAAAAAATATTTAATGCCGTAAAAGATTTAAAGTTGGTTATTTTTTCCGGAGATTTAGATAAATGTTCTTTTTATGACAAGTTGATAGAAAAATATTTTGCTTCTAAAATATTCTTTTCACAATCAGAAAAATATCCTCAAAAAGAGTTAGGTGACTTACAAAAATATGTAGGCAGGATAATTAGTTCTAGTTATAAAGGAGAGGTAAAATTAGATGAATAATTCATGTGGCACATGTTTGAAACAAAAAATAACTGACAAAAATAATATCTTTTTATATGATAAAAGTAGTCGTGGGATCCAAAAACCCAGTTAAAATTGGAGCTGTTGAATCAGCCTTCGCTAAAATGATGGGTGAGTGTGAAATTATTGGGATATCGGTTCCATCTGGTATTTCTGATATGCCAATGTCCTTTGATGAAATAGTAAGGGGTGCTAAAAATAGAGCCCAGGCAGCCCTAGAATTAGTCGAGGCGGATTATGGCGTCGGGCTTGAAGGCGGTATGGACGATACCGATCTAGGAACTTTTTTGATGGGTTTTGTGGCAATTGTTGATAAACAAGGAACTTGGGGCTACTCAATGGGTGGCGGTTTATATATGCCTGAAAAAATTGTGAAAATAGTAAAGGATAGCGGTCGGGAATTGGGAGATGTGATGGATGAATTGCGCGGCTTGCAGAATACTAAGCAGCACGAAGGTTGTGTTGGTTATTTTACTGACAACTTGGTAGACAGGCAAGAATCATTTGAGAAGCCAACTATTATTAGCGCTCTATCAAGATTTAAGAAAAAAGAATGGTTTGAATAAGGTGTTTGATGCTAAAAATTGTATAGAACAGATTAAGATGTAGGTAATTATTTGATTTTAGATACACTATTTCTAATTTTTTCCATTATTGACTATTATTTATATTAGTGGTTAAATATTAATGCAAATAGATCTTTAATAATTAATCAAAAGCAGAAAGGAGGAATATTATGGACTCAAAGAAAAAAGCGGGGACATCAAGAATTATCCAGTATGCAGATTTGTTGTTGCCGAGTAACTTTAAGATGAAAAGCGTCGGTAAAGTGTGGGATTACACCTGCCGCGTCTGCGATGATGACGTTTTCGACGGATGTCACGACGTTGTGATGTCAGATTTCGCCAGTGATTTTGCCGGAGTTTAAAATGTTTTTTAACCATGGAAGAGTGGGATTAATTCCCACTCTCCTTTTAAAACTGTGAATAATGAAACTCAACGAAAACAGTATTTTGGATAGAATAGATTTCTGTCAGTTAGACATTACTGGTGCTTGTAATCTGAAATGTTCCTTCTGTCGTCAGACAAATGAGAAAGATATCATTGACGACATGACTATCGACGACTGGACAGCTGTTATGAAACAGCTTAAAGAAATGAATTGTACACGTATCTCATTGGCTGGTGGGGAGCCTCTTACATCTAAGAATTTTTGGGGCATACTCGATGTTGCTAATCAGTATATTGCCGCTCCATCGGTGCTGACTAATGGCACCTTATTGACCGAAGAAATTTGTGCCCGTCTGGTTGGCAAAATAAATAATTTACAAGTTTCAGTAGATGCTTTTCGTCCCGAAGTCCATGACGCTATTCGTGGTGTCAGTGGGGCGTGGAACCGGACTATGGACGGAATCAAGATGGCTGTTGCCGCTGGCTTACCAGTTGGTATCAGGATAACTATTTTTAAGGATAATATTCAGGATGCACTACCTTTAATGCTTCTAGCCAAAGAACTTGGAGCTAAGTCATTCTTAGCTCGACGAGTTGTTTGCTCCGGTTCTGGTGTCGATTCCGAAAAAGTTTCACCGCTGGAACTAAAAGAAGTTTTTCTTTCTCTGATCAGAAAAGGGCTAGAAATTGGGTTACCAGTTGGTTTTGGAGATCCGTTTCCACACCTTTTGTTAAGTCCTAAGAGAATGAAAGAAGCACATGACAACGAAGGTTTGTTAAACGGTGAAATTATTGGTGGCTGTTCTGTGAGTATTGATTCGATGTATATTGCTCAGGACGGGACTGTATTATTATGTCCATATTTACCTATTCATTGTGGTAATGTTAAGAAGTCGCCAGTAAAAGAGATATGGCGCAACTCCGAGGCTTATCAATTGGCTAGGTCTATAAGAGGCTATTTAGAGGGAAAATGCGGTCGGTGCGAGCTGAAATATGCCTGTGGCGGATGCAGAGCTAATGCTTACTATGAAAGTGGAAATATTAGCGGCGAAGATTCAGGTTGCTGGAGAGAGATTTAATTATTTTGGGGAAAGCTAAAGGCTTTCCCCATATTTTTTATATGATAACTATAAAACAATTTGATAAAAATGACGTTGATTATATACTGCGTTGGTTTGCTAATGGTAAAAACCGCGAATTTCAAAAAACCAAAACAATCGATCGAGAAGGAGCTTTTAAGTTGATAGAATCTTCAGATAATAGGATTGTTTATTGTATTTATTTAGATCAAGAACCAATTGGATACGCGATGCTAAAAGGTATCCCAGACAAGATTCAGGTCGGTATTAATATCGACGAGCCTTTTTGGGGAAAGGGCTACGGTTTTGAGGTTATGGAGTTGCTGGAAAAAGCAGCTAAGGAAAAAGGTTGTCGTAAAATAAGTTTAATGGTTGACGAACGCAACTTAAGGGCGGTAAATCTTTATCAGAAACTTAATTATACCGATACTCATTTAAAATTGATGGAGAAGGAGATTTAAAAATTAATTTGGATTTAATGGTAAACTTGAGTTACTTTTAAATTATATTAGTTTCAAATTATCTATGTCATATATTGCCGCTAGCTCAATTATAAAAAGATTAACCGATTCTAAAGTTTTAGTCGGTCGAAGAAGTATTTCTAAAAAATATGGCCCTGGTGAATGGGAAACTATTGGTGGCTCTATAGAAGAAAACGAAACCCCGGAAGAATGTTTAGTGAGAGAAATTAAAGAGGAATTAAAAGTTACAATTAAAACCTGCACATTCTTTAAGGATTATTTTACTGATATTGGAAAAGTGGCTGTGTTTATCGTGTCCCTTGAAGGGTCTCCAATATTTGAAAAATCAGATTTTGAAGAACTAAGATGGGTGTCAAAGGATGAGATAGATAAAATGACTTTTGTGCTTGATTGTAAGCAGAGAATATTGGATTATTTTAGCTTAAATTAATAAAATAATATATTTAAAATTTAACAATGACTGCAAATTAGCGGTTTTTTGTTACCTAAAAGTATGTTTGACATTAAATCTTTTAAGTTGTAATATTTACCGTTAAGCGTATTTTAAAAATTAAATAACATTAAAATAAAAAAGGAGGATGCGATGAAAACTATAAGATTAGAAAGCACAAAGTATGGCTACCACTCGTCACCAAAAGAAGGTGTTGATAAACTTTTTGAGTTTGATAGCGAGTCAGGCATATTAAATACCTATGTTTTAGATAGAACCCGTCTGATAATGTGGCAACTTTTGTTATTAGTGATAAGTTTATAAAACCGATTATAGTGTTTACTGATGGTTCTGATATATCCCAGAAATAATAGTCAGCTAAACGCGGATGTTTAAAAAAGCTTGATTTTTTAGTCAGGCTTGTTTTAGTTGACTTATTTTAGATTAAATTGTAATATGTTAAGTCAAAAGTACATTTAAAATTTAATGAATTTAGTATTAATTAAACAAAAAAGGAGAAGTGAATTATGGAAATGGAAATGGTAAAGAACTATGAGGCGAAAGAAGCCGAGGCTCGGTGGTCAAAAATTTGGGAGAACTTAGGAATTTATAAGTTTGACCAAAATAGCGATAAGCCGGTGTATTCAGTCGATACCCCGCCGCCGTATGTTAGCGCCGACCATCTTCATCTTGGTCACGCAATGTCATACATTCAGGCAGAAATAATTATCAGATTCAAGAGGATGATGGGTTACAATATTTTTTATCCGATGGGATTTGATGACAACGGTTTACCGACCGAAAGGTTTGTTGAGAGTAAATATAAAATTAATAAAAATGAAATAACCAGAGAAGAATTTATTAATTTATGTATTGAAGAAACTCAGAAAGGCGCGACCAATTATAAAAAATTCTGGGATAGCTTAGCTATCGGAGTCGATTGGTCTTTGTCTTATAATACAATTGGAAAGCTCGCTCAGCGGATATCCCAAAGATCATTTTTAGATCTGTATCACAAAGGTTTAGTATACCAGCAAGAATCGCCAAATTTTTGGTGCACAACCTGTCATACCGCCTTGGCGCAAGCTGATTTAGAGGATAAGGAAGAAAAATCCAAAATGTATTATATTAAGTTCGGCGTTGGCGAAGATGATAGTGTTGTTATTGCCACTACTCGCCCAGAGATGTTGCCCGCATGTGTTGCCTTGTATGCCAATGCAAAAGATGAGCGTTATTCAAAGTATATTGGTAGTCAAGCAACAATTCCGCTATTTAATTCTAAAGTACCAATTTTGTCAGATGACGAGATTAACCCCAGTCTTGGTACCGGAATCATGATGGTTTGTACTTGGGGGGATGCTGAAGATGTTAGAAGGTGGAAAACAGACAAATTAGAAACAAAAAAACTATTCGGCCCAGGCGGTCGGTTGACTGAATTGGCTGGAGAATTTCAAGGATTGAAGATCAATCAGGCCCGTCCGGCAATTATTGAAAAACTTAAAGAAAATTCGTTATTGGAGAAAGAAGAAGAGATTGTTCACACTAAGAATGTTCATGAGCGCTGTGATACGCCTGTTGAATTCGTTTCCTCTAAACAATGGTTTATCAGAATTCTTGATTCCAAAGACAAACTTCTGGAATTGGGAAATGAAATCGTTTGGTATCCCGAATCTATGAAAATTCGTTATGATGATTGGGTGTCAAATTTAAAATGGGACTGGTGCATCTCTCGCGACCGTTATTATGGAGTTCCGTTCCCATTATGGCACTGCAGCGATTGCGGTTCTATTGTCCTTCCTGAAGATAAAGATTTACCGGTTGATCCACGAGTAGCTTCTGAAAAAGTAGTTTGTAAAAACTGCGGCAGTAAGAATCTATTGGGTGAGAATCAGGTTATGGACACATGGATGACTTCTTCTGTTTCGCCGCTAATTAATGCTAAATGGTTAGAGCCGGATAGTTTAATGGATAAAATTTATCCGGCAGATTCAAGAATTCAAGCTTTTGAAATCATCAGAACTTGGTTGTTCTATACTGTTGTTAAATCTTGGTTCCACACTAAAACATTACCCTGGAAATCAGTAATGATCTCCGGTTGGGGGCTTGATAAAAATGGAAAAAAGATGAGCAAGAGTAAAGGGAATATTGCCAGAATTGATCATGCCGTTGAACAATATTCAGCGGATGCGATTCGTTTTTGGGCTACAGGGTCTGGATTAGGTAACAACCTAAGGCATTCCGAAGTTGATTTGCGGTCTGGAAGAAAATTAACAAACAAATTATGGAACGTGGCACGGTTCATTAAACCGATTATCGATAATCATGAAACAATCTTAAATTCAGATAACGATAAACCGGTTGTTAATTTTTCTGACTCTTGGATTTTAGCGGAATTACAGAATGTGATTCTTGAATGTACTAAAGCGCTCGAAGTATGCAATTTTAACAAAGCGAGGATTGTTTTAGAAAAATTTTTCTGGCTTAAATATTGCGATAATTATTTAGAGCTTTGTAAAGATCGGGTATGGAAACCTGAAAAGTACAGTGCGGATCAGCTTAGTTCCTTGAAATATACTCTTAACTTATCAATGGATATCATTCTAAAATTATTTGCACCAATTATTCCTTTTGCAGCTGAAGAGATTTATCACGTATTGTTTGAAAAATCAGACGACGTATCAATCCATGTTGCTAAATGGCCGGAAGTTTTGGTTGAACACCAAAACCAAGACCTAGTAGATTTTGGAGCCAACTTTTTGGATATCATTAATAAGATAAGGCACTTCAAGGTTAATGAATTAAATAACCTGCGTTCAGAAATAAGTTCATTGGCACTTATTTCTGATGATTTGATGGCCAAGGAGGCACTTTTTGACCTAGCTGGGTTAGCTGGTGCAAAATTAGCTTTTATTGGAGATCAAGTTAACGACGATAGTCAATGTTATGAAGTTAAAAACACCAAAATAATTTTGGTAAAATAATCTATGATTAAACCCCGAAGCTAAAACAGTTTCGGGGTTTTTAATTTTTTGTGCTGTAGGCTGACAGGCTGGTATTAAAAATAACTAAAATTACAGAAACTCAACTTAGGTTGAGTTTTTTATTGTCTTCAGGTTTATGAAAATAGCAAATCTTGAAGAATTATTCCTTAACGGCGTATTACATTACAGAAACAGGAAAACGTTAGCTTATTTCTTGTTGTCTCTAGAAGTCATTAAAAACTAACTAACATAAATCATATGTTTAATGAAAACAAACACGAAGAAGGACATAATCATGGCAATCATTGTTGTATGACGGAAATGACAGATGGTTGCCATAAAGAATTTATGATTGCTAAATTGGAAAAAAAAGAGGCGATATTAAAAATTGAATTGGAATTTATTGGAAAAATAAAAAAGATGTTGATGGAGAAAACTGAAAAGACAGAGGAAAAATAAATAATCACTTAAAATTCGAAATGGCTTCCTCGGGTTAAGATATAAAAGCAGGTTCTATGGACCTGTTTTTATATTAAACTAATCTTTGTTATGTCATATTTTAGACCTTAACTCGGCCAATTTTTTAGCCATTGCTGATCCCGTTAAAATCTTTTATACTTATTCTTACCCCTTTAAGAGATAAAATATGAAATTTATTACTAAAACAATCTATTTACAGTTTATCGCTTGCCCGAAAAATACTTGGTTGCAACTTAATAAACCGGAACTAGCCGCCAGTTTTGCTTTGTCTGATTTTGAAAAACTTCTGGCAGCGAAAGGGAATTTAGTGGAATCCTGGGCGCGTAAACTATTTCCTCAAGGGGTGATGGTCTCGGAGTTCGGTGAAACGGGGCATGAAATTACTCAAAAATATTTAGCCGAAAAACGTCCGGTTATCTTTCAGTCAACTTTTATTAAAGATAATTTCTTTTCCAGAAATGACGTTTTGCAATATGATAACGCCACTAACAGCTGGAATCTTTACGAGATAAAAGGCACCAATACTTTAAATGAAAACGAGAATCTAATTGATCACATTGAGGATGCCGCCTTTCAATTGGCTATCTTAGATAGCTTGGAAATAAAAATTAATAAGATTTTTATTATGCACTTGAATCGGGATTATATCAGGGGTGATGAAGTTGATGTTAATGATTTATTTATTGCCGAAGATGTTAGTGAAACGGTTAGGCGGCGGGTTAAGGCTACAACCGAAAAAATGAAAATGGCTGAGCTGGCTTTATTTCAAAAAGATGAGAAAGCGCTTGAGTGTTCTTGTTTATATCGGGGGCGCAGTAATCATTGTTCTACTTTTAGTTATTCTCACCCGGAGGTGCCGGTTTATTCCGTCCACGATTTATCTCGAATCGGAAATAGCAAAAAGAAACTGGCTAATTTAGTCGAGGCTAATATTTTTAGTCTGGAAGATATTTCTAATCACCATATTTTTTCTAAAACACAGCAGAATCAAATCGCGGTTCACAAATCTCAGTTGCCTTTAATTGATTTAGAATCGATTAGAAAAGAATTAGCGGCGCTCGTTTACCCTCTATATTTTTTAGATTACGAAACTTATCCGGCGGCCATTCCGCTCTTTAAGGGCTTTAAACCTTATCAGCAGATTCCGTTTCAATTTTCTTTGCATGTTTTAAGGTCTGAGAATTCCGAATTAGAACATTTTGAATATTTACAAACGAAAGCGGTCGACCCCTCTTCGGGAATTATCGAGAGTTTAAAAAAGATTATTGGTCCGGTCGGAAGCATCATTGTTTGGAATAAAAAATTTGAACAGGGAATTAACGCCGCTCTAGCCAAGCGGCATCCCGAAGACGCTGCTTTTTTAAATGATATAAACGAAAGAGTTTATGATTTAATTGATATTTTTCAGAAACAGTTTTACGTGCATCACGGGTTTAAAGGTAAAACTTCCATCAAAAATGTGCTGCCAGTTTTAGTTCCAGATTTAAGTTATAAGAGTTTAGAAATACAAAAAGGCGATGTGGCTATGGAAGCTTGGTATGAAATGGTTTTCGGCGACTTAACTCCAGAGGAAAAGACCATAACTTCTAAAAATTTATTAGATTATTGCTGTCTAGATACTTATGCGATGTATGCTATTTGGCAGAAATTAAGAGAATTGCTGTAATTCTACTTGCAGTTGACAAAAATAGCAACTTTGTTGTATTATTTTCTATTACCTTAACAATCCGTGAACTATGAATGGACTCTCAAAATTAATTTTTACTAATGGTCTATATGACGATGGCGATGGTTAAATTAGAGACAAATTTGTTTACTCTAATTAGTGACTTATTCATTTTTACAAAATTTGTAACTTTTTCAAAAAATTACAAAATGACAACCAGGGAAAAACTTAAAAAGATGTTGACTGATAAAGGAATGCCCGAAAATCAGGCAGAAAAAGTGTTGGAAATAGCCATTCCAAATATTGAAGCGGTTATTTCTAACGGTCGAGCTATTTGGAAAAGTCCAGCAGAAAAACATTCGGAATTACTTTATAGAGTCATGTGGATATATATCAAAACAGCTGCTAAAGAATGGATTGCTGAAAACGCTCCAACGGCTGGGTATCGTCCAGTATTTGATTAAAAAGATTAAAACGGGCCAATTAACCCGTTTTTTTTATTTAAGTCAAATTTGTGAAAATGGCTGTAAATAAAGAAAAATATCAGTTTTAATGACCTATTTGTCAAAATTAGTATTATTTATTAAAGAAAAAATAAACTGACGCGTATTAGTTATTAGCAATTGATAAATAATAATAATTTAAAATTTATGAAAAACAAATCATTCATCATCCTCTCGGC
>TBL_comb47_HYPODRAFT_10005693_pt1 | contig 13803 bp, 10 predicted proteins | sample TroBogypolimnion_40_FD_10682 | JGI IMG/M metagenome (IMG submission 10682)
CAAGGCGTGAGGCCGCGCGTCCCCAGATTCCTTCCGCCAGCAGCGTGCCCCCACCCCATTCCCACAATTTCCGGTTCGACAACCAGCCTGTCGCGCCCATCCTCCTCAGTCAAAGTGCGAATTGCTGGAAAGCCCTGGGGTTGGCTTGACAAATGCCAGCAGGTAGTGTTTATTATCCCTCGTTAGAACATGACGACTCGCATTACAGTCGGCCTGAAAGGCCAGCGTGCTACGGGACAGATGTCCCAGTGGCATCGTTGCGTTTGCCGCACTGGAGTCGTGGGAGGGAACTGCTAAACCTAAAGCCAGATTTTCGAAAGACCCGCGATTGCCAGTCAATCGCGGGTTTTTTGTTGGGGATTGGGCTCCGCCGGGGCAGGCGGCGCCGATGAAGCAGAAAGAGAGATAAGTAATAGTTTATGATAGCGAATGATAAAAGAGTGCCGGCCCGGTTTAACCCGGAAGCCCGGTTCGAGATCCGGCCCTTGGCGGCGGTCCCCTTCCGATCGGAAGAGGAACACCCCCTGGAGGCCATGAAGCGGCGGTTGCTCGGCGACCACCTCGATGAGGTGTGGGATCCCGAATTCAACAGCCTGGTCCGACGCGCCGCCAACGAAGCGGCGGCGGTGGCGTGGGCCACCCCCTTCCCGCTCCTGGTGTTCCCGGTCCTGTTCGATGAGAAAATCTCGGACGCCGCTGCCCGCGCGGCCCGGCAGACCTCGATTCGCGCCCGGAGCCGCGAACTCCTGGCCGCTTGAACTCGCCGGTGGTTCGCCTGCGCGCTTGGGGTTTTTCCTTTAGTTCGACCGGGCGTCCGACTAGCTTGAATGAATGGGTCACCCCATCATCGAACCAAGCCCGTGGCTGATTCTCCCCTTTGGATTGCTGCTCGGGGCGATTGCCTTGGGGCCCTTGATCCGTCCCGCCGCCTGGGCGCGGCATTACGCGAAGATCGCGCTCACCCTCGGCGCGTTCACGGCCACCTATTACTGGATCGGCCTGCACGCCTTGCCCCGCGTTGCCGAAACCGCCCATGAATACGTCAGCTTTATCCTCCTCATCGGAGCGCTCTACCTCGTTTCGGGCGGGATCCACATCCACATCCCGCGCCAGGCGACACCCGCTGCGAATGTCCTGTTCCTGCTGGTCGGCGCGCTGAGCGCCAACTTGCTGGGCACTACCGGCGCTTCGATGGTCCTCATCCGGCCCTGGATCCGCATCAACCGGCCACGCGTTAAGGCCCACCACATCGTCTTCTTCATCTTCCTGGTCTCCAATATCGGCGGGTGCCTGACCCCGATCGGTGATCCCCCGCTGTTTCTGGGCTACCTCAAAGGCATCCCTTTTTGGTGGGTCGCTCAACACTGCTGGCTCATTTGGCTGGTGGCCACCGCCTTCCTGCTCGCCGCTTTCTATATCCTCGATGTGCGCGATTATCGCCAGGCCGGCCGGTCCACCCCCGCCAGCCCGGCCGGCCGGCGCGAACCCTGGCGCCTCGAAGGCCGCCGCAACCTGCTTTGGCTCCTGGTCGTGGTGGGCTCCGTCTTCCTGGAACGTCCCCCGTTCCTGCGCGAGTTCCTCATGGCCGCCGCGGCGGCGGCTTCCTATTTTACCACCCCAAAAACCATCCACCACGCCAATCAGTTTAATTTCCATCCCCTCCAAGAGGTGGGCATCCTGTTCGCCGGGATCTTCGCCACGATGATACCGGCGCTCGACTGGCTGCAAATCCACGCCAGTCAATGGGGCGCCGTGCGGCCGAGCCTCATCTTCTGGGGCAGCGGCCTCCTCTCCAGTGTCTTGGACAATGCCCCCACCTATCTCGGCTTTCTGAGCGCCCTGTTCGGATGGGCGGTCAGCCCCGAGCTCGTCGCCCAGGTGCAGACCCTGATCCAGAGTCACGGGGCCGGCCTCCACGAAGGCCCTGCCTGGGTTACCTTCCAGGCCCTCCAACGCTGGCATGCCAGCGCCCTGGCCTCCGGCACGGTCAGTCCCGAGGAAATCCGCGTCGCCAGCCTGCTGGGCAGTCAAACCCTCAATGTCTGCCTGGTCGCTTTGAGCGTGGGGGCGGTCTTCTTCGGCGCCGCGACCTATATCGGCAACGGCCCCAACTTCATGGTCAAAGCCATCGCCGACCACCAGCAAGTCCCCACCCCGGGCTTCCTCGGTTACCTCGCCAAATACACCCTCCCCTTCCTGGTCCCTATGCTCGTGCTGGTCTGGTTAGTCTTCCTGCGCTAGCCGACGTGTCTGCCGGTTCGCGAGGTCCGTCGCTCAACGCTGAGTTCGTCTCCTGCCACCCGGATCCTTGCGGCATTTATCGCGTTTGGGGATCAGGCGATGACCCGGTCGGCTTAAGCGGGAAGATCACCTCGAACGCCGCGCCGGGGCCGGGGCCGATCTCCAGGCGGCCGCCAAGCTGTCGGGCCAGGGTGGAAACCAGTTCCAGACCCAGCGACTTGAGGCCTTTCAGGTTCAATCCCGCCGGCAAGCCCACCCCGTTGTCTGCCACCCGCAGGCGGAGCGCGGGGCGGTCGGGCACCGGCTGAAGTTCCACGCGCACCACGCCCGATGCTCGCTCGGGAAAGGCGTGCTTGAAACAGTTGGACACCAACTCGTTCACCAGCAGGCCGCAGGGAATGGCCTGCTCAATCCCCAGCCGCACGGGCACCAGATCCAGGTCAAGTCGGACTGCTCCGGGACGCAGGACCAGCGCATGAAACAACTGAGTGCATAGGCTCTTCAGGTAGCCGGCCAGGTCCACCTGGGCCAGGTTGGTCGATTGGTAGAAGTGCTCATGCACCATCGCCATCGAGCGGACCCGGGCATTGGTGTCCTCGAGCGCGGCCCGGACCTCGGCGTTATCGATCTGCCGGGACTGCAAGCGCAACAGGCTGCTCACCACTTGCAGGTTGTTCTTGACCCGGTGATGGATCTCCTTGAGCAGCGCGGTTTTCTATTCCAAGGAGGACTGCAAGGCCGCTTCCTCCCGCCGGCGCTGGGTAATGTCCTCATACACCCCCAGGACGCCGGTGGCTTTGCCCTGTGCATCCAGTAACGGCAGCTTGCAGGTTTCGGCCCAGATCCACGAGCCGTCGGCCAGCCGGGCTTTTTCGATGATGTGCAATTTCGGGTTCCCGCTGGAAACCACTTCGCGATCCTCGGCGCGGTAGGCTTCGGCCTGCGTCCGCGACCCGGGCAGATCAAAATCCGTCTTGCCCACAATCGCAGACGGATGGTCCAATCCGACCGCCGCGGCGAAGGCCCGATTACACCCGAGATAGCATCCGTCGATGTCCTTCCAGAAAATGGACTGGGGCACGGTGTGCAGGATGAGGTTGAGCGTCGAGCGGCTCGCGCGCAGTGACTCCGCAGTGGTCGCCTGCTCCCGGTAGAACTGGAGGCGCTGCTGCCGCCAAACCAAACCCACGCTGGCGCCCGCGCTGAGGAGCAAAACGGCCATCATTCCCACTACCTGCCACAACCGCTCCCGCAACGGCCCATAGACCTCGGCCTGGTCTTTCTTGGCCACCAGATACCAGGGTGAACCAGGAACCGCCCGCGTCGCGGCGAAGACCGGGACGCCGCGATAGTCATTGCCGCGCTTGAGGCCGGGCAGCTCCAAGATCGCCCTGGTCGAGACCAGGTTGGTTTGCGCCAACGGAATGCGCCGCACCGGGGCGGAGTTTGATCGGTACTGGAGATCATTGAGATAAACCACCTCATTCCCCTCCCGGCGCACCAGGATCGTCACCCCCGTTCGACTGGGCGTCGGCCAGCGTCTGATGAAGGGATAGAGATAGGTGGTCGGATCGATGCGCAGATCGAAAACTGCCAACGGACGGCGGGCCTCAGTCTCGTCGAAAAGGGGAACCAGGATATCCAGATAAGCCTGCTGGTTGTATTCGTTTCGGTGGAGATCTTGAAAGGACATTTGACCAGAGCCGAAGAGCTCTGGCAGGCGTTGGGTGATGCTCGAGGACACCGGCGCTCGGCCAGCGGGCGAGCACAGGCGAGTGGCACCCTTGGCATCCAGGAGGCAGACCAGGTCATAGTGATAGTATTCCTCGTATTTGCTGATCCAGGTCTGAAAGAACCGCCGCGCCTCCTGGTCCTCCGGTACCTCCAGAAAACGCCGCACCAGGGCGGACACGGAGGGGTTTTGGAACATAACGGCGCCATCCCCCAGTCGCTCCCGGCGATAGAGTGCCAGCTCCTCTACCTTCAAATCCGCCACGGCCGAAAGCTCCTGGTCGGTCGCGCTCAGGAACGTTCGTTCGAACTGGCGGTAGTAAAGGTAGCTGGCAGTCATGATCCCAACCGCCAGCACCAGAAAGATGAGGATAAAGGCGAAGGCGGTCCGGAAACCCGGTTCCGCGGTGGGCCTGCACCCTGGCGCCGGCCGGCCCAGGATGAGCAAGGCCAGGCCCAGCGCCAGGAAGCCCAGGATGGAGCTAAACGCTGGGGGGATGAAACCGCTTCCGTAAAGCAGCGGCATTCCGTAGAGGTAGGCCAGCAGGAAGACAAAACTGATGCCCAACAGCAGGCTGGCCGCGCCCGTCGCCAGAGCGTTGCGCCAGCGCGGAATGGCCGCCCACGACAGCGACGCCAGAAACGACAGGCCGACGAGCAGGAAACCCATGGCCGTCACCGGCGACATAAGTCCCACGGGCGTGCCGTTGGCCGTGGTGGATAGGTTCAACCCGAGGTGTTCAAAGCCTGGGCTAAGGCCCAAGCAGCGCAGGGCGAACAACACCAGCGCGATCGCCGTGCCCAGCCAGCCCACCGTGGTGCTGAACCGAAAACTGCCCCGGCTTAATTTCCGCGGGGCGCGCCAAGCAACCGCCACTCCGTACCCGAGCAATAAAATCGCCGTGGTCGGCGCCATCGGGATCAGCCCTGTCCCAAAACTGACCAACAGCGGCCATCCGAAAACCCAGCCTAAGAGCGTCAGAATGCCGATGGCCGCAGCCACCAAGCCGGCCGCTGCCAGGACGAATCCTGTGGGGAAACTGCGCTGGCCCGAATAGTCGGTTGACTCCGGATCGGTCATGGTTGCGCTCGACTCCGCCAACCTTCCCGGGCCGGCGTCTTACCCATCGGACAGGCATCCGCAAGCGTCTCGCGATGAGGGGTCACGAATCCGCGCATGGGACCGATAGTTTCCCTAACACCGGCAAAGGTCAAGCGTGAACCGAAGGAAAGCGAGCCGGAGTTCCGCCGCCCGGGGTTCGCCTTTGGTGCTGCCGCCTTTTGTGGCTGTCTTTTCCCCGCATTTCCGCTAGGCTGGTTGCGGTTTTTCTTTTATGACCTATCGGTTCAATACAACTGAGGCCGTCGTGGCGGACTTGCGAAAGGGCAAAATGGTGATCATCGTCGATGATCCCGATCGCGAGAACGAGGGCGATCTCATTATGGCGGCGCAATTCGTGACCCCGGCGGCGGTGAATTTCATGGTGCGCTTCGGCCGCGGCTTGATTTGCGTCCCCACCACCTCCGAGCGACTGCAACAACTGGGCATCGAACGCATGGTCCGCCAAAACCGCGAGACCTTCAAAACCGACTTCCAGGTGAGCGTCGATGCCGCCCGCTCAATCACCACCGGCATCAGCGCCGCCGACCGGGCGGAAACCATCCGCTTGATGGCGGAGCCCGCCGCCTTGCCGGAAGACCTCGTCCAACCCGGCCATGTCTTCCCCCTCCGCGCCCGGCCGGGCGGCGTCCTGCAACGCGCCGGCCACACCGAGGCGGCGGTCGACCTCGCGAAACTCGCCGGCTGCCGCCCCATCGGCGTCATCTGCGAGATTCTGAATGACAACGGCACCATGGCGCGCCTGCCTCAACTCGCCCTGTTTGCCCGCAAACACCGGCTCAAGATCGGCACCATCTCCGACCTCATCCAATACCGCCGGACGCGCGAGAAGTTGGTCGACCAGATCGAGGTGGTGAAGCTCCCCACCGAGTACGGGGACTTCAATCTGCACCTCTACGAATCTCGGCTGGATGGCCGGCACCATATCGCCCTGGTCTGCGGCGAACTAGCCGGAAAGAAAAACGTCCTGGTCCGCGTCCACAGCGAATGCCTCACCGGCGATGTTTTCGGTTCCCAACGCTGCGATTGCGGACCCCAGCTTCACCACGCCTTGAAACAGGTCGCCGAGGCCGGCTGTGGCGTCGTCCTCTACATGCGCCAGGAAGGACGTGGCATCGGCCTGGGCCCGAAAATCAAGGCCTACAAGCTCCAGGAGCAAGGCTTCGACACCGTCGAGGCCAACCAGCAACTGGGCTTCGGCATGGACCTGCGCGAATACGGCCTCGGTGCCCAGATCCTGGCCGACCTCGGCCTCAAGACCATCCGCCTGCTCACGAACAACCCGCGCAAAGTCATCGGCCTCAAGGGCTACGGCCTCCGGATCACCGAGCAGGTCCCCATCCGGATCAAGCCCAACCCCCACAACGCCCGTTATCTGGACACCAAACGCACGAAACTGGGCCACCTCCTCTGATCGGACCTCCATGCTCAAGCCCATTGCAGCCAAAACCTTTCAAGCCCGCGGCCTCCACTTCGCCATCGTGGCTTCCGAGTACAACGCCCGTTATGTGGACGCTATGGTGCGCGCCGCCCGCGCCGAACTCCGGCGCGCGGGCGCGCGGGTTCAAGTGATTCGCGTGCCCGGCGCTTATGAAGTCCCCATCGTGGCCGCCCGCCTGGCCCGGGGAGCGGCCTCCCCTTCTTCCCCCGCCGGCGCCGTTCCGGCCCCCCCGTCCGCTATCCTCTGCCTGGGCGTCATCCTCCGCGGTGAAACCGTCCACGCCGCCCACATCGGCGAGGCCGTCAGCAACGCCTTGATGCAGCTTCAACTCCAATACCTCGTCCCCATCATCCACGAGGTGCTGCTGCTCGAAAATCAGGCCCAGGCCCGCGCCCGCTGCCTCGGCCGCACTCACAACCGCGGCGCCGAAGCCGCGCAAACCGCCCTGGCCATGGCCCGGCTTTTCGCCGGCTGGGCTTGAAACACGTATTGAATTCCCCCGCCGCCGTTCTATAGTGCGCATCGGTTTTAGTTAAGAGCAATGAACGACCCTGCCGCCACGAGCCAAACCTGGGACATCCAGAGCGCACGTAATCTGTACAATATTCACCGCTGGGGCGCCGAGTACTTCGATATCAACGAAGCGGGCCACGCCATTGCCCGCCCCCTGCGGGATGCCGGCGCCACCGTGGACCTCACCGATATCATCGAGGAAGCCAAGGCCCGTGGTCTCAAGCTGCCCGTGCTGGTCCGCTTTCAAGACCTGCTCCGCCATCGCGTGGAATCCATCAACCTGGCTTTCCGCGCCGCCATCGCTGAGTTCAGTTTCCAGGGCAAGTACCGCGGCGTCTTCCCCATCAAGGTCAACCAACTCCGCGAGGTGGTCGAGGAAATCCTCGACGCCGGCCGCGCCTACGACTTCGGCCTCGAGGTCGGCAGCAAGCCCGAGTTGTTCGTCGGCCTGGCCCTCCAAAGCCCGCTCGGCAGCCTCATCGTCTGCAACGGTTACAAAGACGCCGACTTTATTCGCATGGCCTTGCTCGGCACCAAGCTCGGCAAAAAAGTGATCATGGTGGTCGAGAAACTCGAGGAACTCCGCCAGATCATCACCATCTCCAAGCAGTTGGGCGTCGAACCCCTCATCGGCATCCGCGCCCGCCTCCTCAGCAAGGGCGGCGGCAAATGGGCCGACAGCGCCGGCGAAAACGCCAAATTCGGCCTCAGCACCGCGGAACTCCTGACCGCGACCGAAATGCTCAAGGCGGAAAACCTGGGCCATTGCTTCAAGCTCCTCCACTTCCACATCGGTTCCCAGGTCCCCGACATCCTCCTGGTCAAACGCGCCGTCCAGGAGGCCGCCCGCTTCTACGTCCGCCTCTACAAGATGGGCTTCCTCATCGAGTTCCTCGACGTCGGCGGCGGGCTGGGAGTCGACTACGATGGCAGCCGATCCGCCTTCGATAGTTCCACCAACTACACCCTCCAGGAATACGCTAACGACATCGTCTATTACCTGGCCGACGTCTGCAATGCCGAGAAAGTCCCTCATCCCGACATCATCAGCGAAAGCGGCCGCGCTGTCGTCGCTTACCACTCCGTCCTCATGGTCGAGGTCTTCGGCGCCATCGAAAAACTCCGGCCCGGCGAAGCCTTCCAATACGGCGACAACGAGCACCCCCTGGTGAAGGAGTTGCTCGACATCCGGAAAAACATGCCCCGGCTCAACAAACTCGAGGCCTACCACGACGCCCTGGAACGCAAAGAAGATGCCCAGCACATGTTTACTCTCGGGATGATGGACTTGCCCGAAAAAGCAAAAATCGAGTGTCTCTACTGGGAAATCAGCCGCCTGGCCGTCGACAGCTTCCAAGGCCAGGCCTATATCCCCGAAGAAATCCGCAAACTCGAAGACAGCCTCGGCGACCAGTACCTCTGCAATTTCTCCGTCTTCCAGTCCCTGCTCGACCATTGGGCCCTGGGCCAGTTGTTCCCCATCATGCCCCTGAGCCGTCTCAATGAGCGCCCTACCCGCGAAGGCACCCTCGTCGATATTACCTGCGACTCCGACGGCCAGGTCACCAAGTTCATTGACCTTCGCGACGTCCGCGACACGCTCCCCCTGCACCCCCTGCGCACCAACGGCAACGGCCAACCCGAGCCCTACTACCTCGGCTTCTTCCTGGTGGGCGCTTACCAGGACATCATGGGCGACCTCCACAACCTCTTTGGCCGCGTCAACGAGGTCCATGTCTTCCTCGACCCCGATGAACCCGCCGGCTATTACGTCGAGGACATTATCGAAGGCTCTACCATCGCCCAGGTCCTCGACGACGTCCAATACGACGAAAAGGAACTTAAGCGCCAGATGAAGGCCCAGATGGACGAGGCCATCAAATCCGACCGGATGAAGCCTTCCGAGGCCATGCGGCTTCTCGATGATTACGAGCGCGGACTCGAGGGTTACACCTACCTGAGTTTCTGACCGTCCTGATTGAACCGGCATGCCTGAACCCGCACCGAACCCCGAATTGCTGCGTTCGCTCGGACGCTTGGTGCGCGGCCTCTCAGGCCTGTTCTGGGGACTCCCCGCGGCCCTGGTCGTCTGTTTCTATACCGCCCGCGCCGAAGGCTTCGCCTCCCTCGGCATCCTCCCCCCGCTGGCCTGCACCGCTTGGCTCGTTTATGGCCTTTGGAATCTCGGCGCCTTTCAAAAACAGGAGCGCGTCTGGCGCCACGCCCTGGACCGTGCCACCCTGCTCGGCTTGATCAACCTCGGGCTCAGCCCCTTCCTCCATTGGTCCAGTCGCATCCCCGCCAACGTCTTTTTCCTCACCATGGTCCTGCTGCTGGCCTTCACCAGTGTCTTGTTCCTGGCCAGCCTCAACCAGGTCCTTCAGCGCCTCGGTGCCATGCTCCCCGACGAATCGCTCCGGCTCGAAATCCGCCAATTCACCCGGGTCAACCTCAGCCTCCTCCGGACCATGCTCCTGCTCTCCACCCTCTTCCTGGCCCTCACCCAGTTCCGGAGCACCGCCCTCTTTCTCGGTTACCTGTTTGCCCTCCTGGACCACAGCTCGCTCTGGTTCCTGGTCCCCTTGATCCCCCTGGTGCTCCTGCCTCTGGCCATGACCATGGCCATGCTTTGGAAAACCAAGGAGGTCATCCTCGATAGCATCTTCAGCGCTAAAGCCTGATCCCCCAACTCCACTTTTTTCTGGTTGCTATGGTCCGCCGTGGAGGATTATTCTCGAAGCCAGATTGGGCATGGCATGAGTTACACGAACCAGTATCTAGAATCGGAACTCGTCGCCGAGGGCGTCGAAGTGAGTGTCTTGGTCAACTGCCTGGTCCAGGACGCTATTCGACTGGGGGCCAGCGACCTCCATATCGAGCCTTGGGAAAACTCCATTGCCGTTCGCGCCCGGGTCAATGGGGTGCTCACGGTGATTGCCGAGCTGCCCTTGGATCTGATGGACAAGATCGCCATGCGGTTCAAGGTGATGGCCAACCTCGTGACCTACCAGGCGGGCCTGCCCCAGGACGGCACTGCGGTCGGCGGGCCCGAGTTGGAGGGCGTGCAGTTGCGGGTCTCCATCTTCCCAACCACCCGGGGCGAGAAGATCGTCACTCGCCTTTTCGATCCGCGGGATCGGCGCTTTGATCTGCCCACTCTCAGTTTGGAGGACTCCAGCTTGCAGGGGCTGCAACGCCTGCTCAAGCGTACCAGCGGCTTGTTGTTGTTTACCGGCCCGACCGGCTCCGGCAAGACCAGCACCATGTACTCCTCGCTCTGCCACATCATGCAGATGAACGGCACCAGCGTGAGCATCAGCACCGTCGAGGACCCCGTCGAATTCAACCTCCCGCTCGTCAGCCAGACCCAGATCAACCCGGCGCAGGATTTTACCTACGCCATCGCCTTGCGCAGCATCATGCGCCAGGACCCCGAGGTCATCATGGTGGGGGAAATCCGTGACCCGGAGACGGCCGCCATCGCCGTCCAGGCTGGCCTCACCGGGCATTTGGTGATTAGCACCATCCACTCCGGCGTCTCCGCAGGCGCTTTCACCCGCCTCATCAACATGGAGATCGAGCCCTTTATGCTCTCCTCGAGCGTGCTGGGCGTGATGGCGTTGCGCTTGGTGCGCCGCATCTGCCCCAATTGCATGGAAGCCTGTTCACCCCCGCCCAGCCAGCTCAAAATGGTCCCCGAGGCCCTGCTGGCCGAGGCCCAGTTCCGCCGGGGCGCTGGTTGTGACCAGTGTTACCAAACCGGTTACTCGGGCCGCTTGCCGGTCAGCGAATTGCTCGTCGTCGGGGAGCCCTTTCGCGAGGCCGTGCTCAAGAAGATGCCCACCTTGGCCCTCGAGGAAATCGCCATCGCCCAGGGGATGCGTACCCTGTGGCAAAACGCCCTCCTCCGCGCCATCAGCGGCCAGACCACCCTGGAGGAAATTATCCGAGTCCTCGCGGCCGAACTGGTGTGACGTCGCTCCTTGACTGGGGCGGAACTGCGAATACGCCTTAACCCTGGAACCCTGAATTGTGCCCAGACTGAAGATCAAATCGGAGGGGTTCGAGAGCCGGGAGATCATCCTTAGACTGGGTGCCAACCGATTTGGGCGCAGTCCCACGAACACCTTTCAAATCGACCACCCCACTATCTCCGCCGTCCATTGTGAGATCCTGATCGTCGCGGAAGGGTTGGTTGTGCGCGACTGCAATTCGACCAACGGCGTCTTCCTCGATGGCGAGCCGGTCCAGGAGGCCAAACTGTCGGAGGGCCAGACCTTGCGCCTGGGTGACGTCGAGTTCCTGGTTGAAAGTACCGAAGTGACCGTGGCCATCCCCGAATTCGACGAGCCTTGGCAGGCCCCGCCAGTGGTCGTTGCCGACGGCTCGATGCTCTGCCCACGCCATCCCGAGGCCCGCGCCACCCACCAGTGTACCCACTGCCGCGAGGTCTTGTGCGATTCCTGTGTTCATCGCTTGTACCGCCGGGGCGGCAAAGTCTTGAAACTCTGTCCCTTGTGCAGTCATAAGGTCGAGCGCATCGGCGGCGAGCCCGAGAAAAAGCGTTCGTTCCTCGGCCTGCTGCAAAAGACCATCAAGATCCCCTTTGTGAAGCTTACCAAGATCGACCCCCCTTGACCTGCCACCGTTGTTGCTCAGCTTGATGACCACCCACACTTATGGACCTTCGCTTCTTTAGTTCCACCTGGGGAATGGACGCTCCCTCCCTCGAAGCCGCCCTGCGGAAGATCAAACAGGCGGGATTCGACGGCGTCGAACTCGGGGTTCCCGACCGGCCCGACGATGGTCCGCCCCTGCGGCGACTCCTGGACGAACTGGAACTGCTTGTTATCGTCCAGCAGTGGACTCGGGGCACCACCCCGGAAGACCATGCGGCCAGCTTCGCCAGCCAGTTCGAGCGCGCTGTGGCCCTCCGCCCGCTCGGCGTCAACTCCCACACCGGCAAGGATTTCTTCAGCCTCGACCAAAACCTGGTCGTTTTCCGTCGCGCCCAGAGCTGTGAGCGCGCCGCGGGAGTGCCCGTCTGGCACGAAACCCATCGCGGACGCGCCTTGTTCAGCACCCTCAGCACCGCCGCCCTGCTGGCCGCCTGCCCGGACCTCAAACTCACTGCCGACTTCTCCCACTGGTGCTGCGTCCATGAGTCCCTGCTGGAAGACCAACCCGAGGCTCTGGCGCGAGCGATCGACCGCAGCATCCATGTCCATGCCCGGGTCGGCCACTCGCAGGGGCCGCAGGTGCCCGACCCGCGTGCGCCCGAATGGCAGCCCGCCGTGCAGGCCCACCTGGCCTGGTGGCGCGCCATCGCTCAACGGCGGCGCGCCGCGGGGGCGCCCCTGCTTACCGTTTGCCCTGAGTTTGGGCCGCCCCCCTACATGACAGTCCATCCCACCACCGGACAGCCCCTCGCCGACCTCTGGTCGGTCAACTGTCACATGCGTGATTGGCTCGCGGCGGCGCTCCGCTGAAACCGTGAGGTCCAGGGCGCGGGGGGTGATTCCAGGCCTGTAATCTCACCCCTCAATCTCCCCGACCTTCCGCGTAGCGATAATTAAACCGCCCGTTGGGCGCCACGTCCCCGTTGCCGATGAAATCCAGGATGTCTCCGGACTCCGGCACATGGTCCGCCCATTTGAAATCGAACTTCAACGGCCCGCGCTCGGCCCCCAACCCCAGCGTCGCGCGAGGCACTGCCAGGTGCAGTTCGTTGCCGCGCACGACGAATTTGACTTCGCCCACCGGGACCCAATGCCAGCCCCCCGCGTTGCGTTCGAGGATGCCCGTGGTCGCGTCGCGCCGGGTCCGGTTGATAATGAAATCGTAACCCTCCCAGCCGGTCTGGTGCTCCTGGTCCGCGTCGATCAGCAGCATCATCCAGCCCGGATCGCTGGCCGGGCTAATGGCCTCGTGCGTGCGCGCATAGAAATACAGGTTGTCCCGGTCGTGCGCGACCTTGAGCGCCACAAAATCATTCCGCCCCGAGTTGTTGGTGTAATGGGTGAAGTGGTTGTAGGCCGCGAAATCGCGGTGACCGGTATCGCCGAGGTCATCGCGGTATTCCGGTCTCACGTCGGCCCATTGGGCGAAGTCGTCGTTCAAGCGGATGCTCCGCGCCCCGCTCGCGGCCGGTGGCGGGCGCACCCCCTTGAAACGGCGGATGTACCCGGCCATCTGGTAGTAATAGTTGTCGCCGTGGCCGCCCTTCATCGGCTCGATATCCCGGCTGTTCTCCTGGTCGTATTCGTCCGGAAACAGCGCGTCACCTTTCACTCCGTTGAACTCGGGGAATCGTCCGGCGATCCATTCATTCCAGCCGGTGATGAAGATGAACCGGGGATCGCGTTTAAGCGCGTGCTCGAACTGCTCGGCGAAGTTATAGCCTTGCAGCACGTCCTCGGGTTTTTCCCACGGTTTCCCCTGGTGGAAGCTCCGGCCACAGACGCCCGGCTCGCTCATCGAGCCTAACCGCCCCCGGACGGCGTTCTGCGCCACCCCCACGGACATCTGCTCGGCCTGGCCCTGGGCGTTGGTGAAGACATGCTGCGGTGCCACCTCCAGCCAGCTCCACATGTTCGGTTGGGTGGGACCCTGGAAGTAATCGGGCTGCGGTCGGCGGAACGTGAAGAACTCGCGAATCGGCCGGTTGGTCTCCGCGATCTGGCTCACGTCCGCCAGGATGAGCGGCTTGCCTTCCCAGCGAAACCACAGCTCCGGGTAGAGGTTCGCCTGGTAGAGA